>JGI24023J19991_10001467_pt1 | contig 17888 bp, 17 predicted proteins | sample Cruoilmetagenom1_FD_19991 | JGI IMG/M metagenome (IMG submission 19991) | reverse complement strand
TGCTTGAAAATCAATTACATATAAGAAATGGAAAATAATAAGTATTAATAATCGACAAATATGATTCATTATGAATAAAGGAAAGTAATAGAGTTTACGAACCGGAAATTCGTAAATTTTTAAATTTTACTTTTTAACATTGGACATTACAGTCCCTTGAGTCTGTTATAAAACCTTAAGGAGGTTTTCAATGAGAAAAGTGTTGTTGATTGTACTGGTTCTGCTGATTGCAGCGGGAGCCGCCTTTGCCAACGGTAATGGTGATGAGGGCAAAATGGCCGACTCAATCACTATTCATTGGGCGCAGTGGGCACCTGCGGATTATCTGCAACAGCTCAGTAATCTTTACACGGAAGAATCCGGTGTGGAGGTTGTCGTCGAACAAACCCCATGGGAAACCTTTGTTCAGAAGTACAACGTTGAGATGATTGCCCGTTCGGATGCCTGGGACATCATTATTGGCGACAGTCAGGATCTCGGGAACATGGCTATTAATGGTCATTATGTAGAACTCACAGACTGGGTAAAAGCCAACAATGTTGACAAAAATTTTACACCTGCATCGATGCAGTCCTACTCTGAATACCCTGCAGGCAGTGGACATTACTACGGTGTGCCTGCCGAAGGCGACGCATTGGGATTTGCCTATCGAAAAGATCTGTTTGAAGATCCTGATAATATGGCGGCTTTCCAGGCCAAATATGGTTACAAGCTGGATGTTCCTGCGGATATAGATGCAATGTTGGATATTGCTGAATTCTTTCATGACCCTGACAACGGTTTCTATGGAATCAGCATTTACGGAGATAACGGTTATGATTCTCTGGTGATGTTCGGAGAGCAGATGATCTGGTCTTATGGCGGCGAGCTGGGTAATTATAAAACCAATGAAGTTGACGGATATCTTAATACTCCCGCTTCAGCTGACGGCATTAATATGTATAAGAGTCTGTTTGCATATACTCCACCGGCATTTAATGATGCGTTCTTTGTTAAAGCGAACGATGCTTTTACCGCAGGCATTGTCCCCATGACCTGTAATTATTTCGCTTTTCTTCCTGCTCTGGCCAATAAAGCCACAAGTCCTTATGCGGACGATACCGGATATTTCCCAGTTCCTCCTCAGAAGGGGCGTGATGGAGTGGAACGTCAGTTTTCATCATTGGGCGGTCAAGGTGCCAGTGTCGTAACCTATTCGAAGAAACAGGATACTGCAATGTCCTGGATGGACTGGTTTATCCGGGAAGATGTTCAGATGGAATGGGCCAAGCTTGGCGGTTACAGTTGTCATTCCGAAGTACTTAAAAGCCAGGAATTCCTGGATGCTGCTCCCTATAACCCTGCTTTTGCTGTCACTCTTAATATCATGAAGGATTTCTGGAATGTACCGCCCTACGGTGAGATGCTTGAAAGCTTCAGCCGCCTGATCGGTAATTTCATAATTCGCGGAAATGGTACTGCTGAAGAGGCACTTCAGGCTACAACTGATGAGTGGGAAGCCATTCTGTCCAAGTAGTTTTGAAACAGGGACACAGCCATCGCAATTTGGTGTTTGTGTCCCTTGAGTTTTCTGGAGAGAATTTAAATTATTACAGACGCCACCTGGATTTCTCCAGGGGTGTTCTTTTTAAAAGTGATTAGGAAAAACGCATGAAAAAAAACCGCAAGTCGGGATCTGGAAAGCCACCCCGCCTGGCTAATTCGATGAAAGAAACAAATTTCGTCCGAATCTGCATACTACCGACGATAATTCTTCTTATACTCATAAATATCGTACCGCTGCTATCGTCGTTGAGATACAGTTTTACAGAATATACAGCTCGAAAACTTACGGTTCCCGGTGAAAACCCTTTATTTATCGGGAATGAAAATTATATCAACCTTCTGACTGATCCCAGTGTTTGGGAACGTTTCACGACAACCGCCAGATACGTTATTCTGTCCGTTGGCGGGGAAATGATTCTGGGTTTCAGTTTCGCTTTACTGCTTCAGACAAAGTTCAAGGGACGTGGAATCATTCAAACACTTCTGGTGCTGCCCATGACTATGTCTCCGGTAATTGTCGGTTTGATGTGGAAACTCTTTCTCGATCCCAACTGGGGTATGTTCAATTATTTACTCGGACTTGGAAGGGTGGATTGGGCTCAGGATCCGAATATTAACCTTTATGCGATAGTGATGGCGGATATCTGGATGTGGACACCCTTTGTTATGCTTCTTTCATTAGCTGGGCTGTCTGCGGTTCCCCAATCGTTGTATGAAGCTGCAGAGGTAGACCGGGCATCAGGATGGTTCAAGTTTACCCGAATTACCCTGCCGATGGTTTCTCCTTTATTGATGATTGCCTTGATTTTCAGGGTTATGGAGGCTTTCAAAGTATTTGATTTACCAATGGGCATTACCGGTACTGGAGCAGCCGCGCCGCCGCTGATATCGATAAAGCTCTATAAAGACACCTTTCTCACCTGGAAAACCGGGTATGGATCAGCCTTGGGATACATTGTTTTATTAATTGTCGTGGCTATCACATCCATCTTTGTGAAATATCTGAATAAGGCAAAACAGGAGGACTAGGATGGCAGAATCAAGACGGGAAAAAGGGTGGAAGCATCACTTGATTGTAGTTACCCTTATCGTGATTACAATCATCTATATGATACCTTTGTTTTACATAGTAAACACATCTTTTAGGCCCTGGAAAGATATTAAACAATACCCGCCAAAACTTATTTATCAACCTTCCATCGGGAGTTATATAAGAATCTTTACAGCCAGGAGCGTATTGGCTCCAGGTGTAGAACTCAGTGATGAGGAAAAAGCCGGGTTGAATTGGGCTGGTAGAATCGTTCTAAGGGATACTAATGAGAGGATCACCCGCTTGGGAGATCTTCCGAAACGATACTTGAACAGCATTATAATTTCTGTTTCAGCAACATTAATTACTGTAATAATGGGAACAATGACGGCTTATGGTTTCTCCAGATTTAAAGTACCGGGAGCCGGTAACTGGCTTTTCTTTATACTTTCTACCCGAATGCTTCCGCCAGTGGTAGTGGTTATACCGATTTTTCTTATGTACAGAACTATTGGCCTTAACGACAGCCGTTTGGGACTAATTCTTCTATATACGGCATTTAATGTTTCCTTTGCTGTCTGGGTTTTAAAAGGTTTTATCGATGAAATACCCCGGGAATATGAAGAAGCGGCAATGGTGGACGGTTATACCCGCTGGGAAGTTTTTCGAAAGGTTGTTCTCCCTCAATCTGTAACTGGTATCGCGGCAACGGCTGTATTTGTCTTTATTTTTTCCTGGAATGAATATGCATTTTCTTTTTTGCTGACACGAAAAACTGCACAGACGGTGCCGGCATGGTTACCGTACCAGATGGGAGTCCTGGGTTATGACTGGGGTGCTGCGGCTGCGGGCTCAGTTCTGTTTCTGCTGCCCGCTATGATACTGACGATACTTCTCAGAAAACATCTGGTTAGGGGCATTTCATTCGGTGCCATCAGGAAGTAGGGGAGANGATATGTCATTAGGATTCTGGTTAATACTGACTTTTTATATCGGTTCAATTCTCGCACTCAGATGGACAAGCTTCTGGCGGAAGAGTTTCCTTGAGCCTGTGGCTCTGTGGCTAATTATCTCCGGCATTGTCTTTATTAGCCAACCATGGTGGGATTTTCTTTTTCGAAATGGCCTGACGGTGCTTATTTTAGGACTGATTTACTGGAATATCGCCGGCAATATGAAACCTGGGAAATGGGAACAAATTAAGGGAGAAGAAGTATGAAGTATGGAATGAACAGTCTGCTTTTTGAGGAAAGATTTACCAATAACGCTGTGAAGAAATTTCCGAGATTTACAGAGATTGGTTTTGACGGGATCGAAATTGCGCTTCAGGAAAAAGGGGATATTGATACTGGATTTATTAATGACAAGCTTGCGGAGAACAAGCTTGTGTGCTCATCACTTTGTTCTCTTATGGGGCCTGGTAGAGACCTCAGAGGAAACGATGCTGATATTATCGGTGCGAAATCCTACTTGAAGGACCTGGTTGATGCTGCTGTTAAACTCGGCACTGATACAATTGTCGGCCCTCATTATTCAGTTGTCGGACTTACTGGTCTAAAGAGCTCAGAGGAAAGAGATGCGGACTGGGAGAAGGTGGTAACCGGACTTAGGGAGATTGGCGAATATGCCGGTGAAAAAGGTGTAAATCTTGCTCTGGAACCCTTAAATCGCTTTGAAACCGATTTTCTTAATATTTGCAGTGATGCAGTGAGACTTTGTGATGATGTTGGATTGGAGAATATCAAAATTCATCTTGATACTTTTCATATGAATATTGAAGAAAAAGACTCAGCAGCAGCGATACGGCTTGCCGGGGACCGGCTCTTTATGCTTCACGCGAGTGAGAATGATCGCGGTGCACCGGGAACCGGTCAGGTTTCCTGGAATACTGTGGCTGAAGCTATCAAGGACATCGGATATAACCGCTGGATTGTTATGGAGTCCTTTACTCCAGAGGTGGAGATTATAGCCAGGGCAGCATCGATATGGCGCCAGACTGAAGTTGACGGCTGGACTCTGGCTTCAAAAGGGCTCGGCTTTGTGAAAGGCATATTCGGAAGGTAATAGTGGCAGATATCAAACTGAAAGACATTTACAAAAGGTTCAATGATTTTACTGCGGTCAGTAATCTGAATCTTGAAATTCGAGACAAGGAATTCCTTGTACTTCTCGGGCCTTCGGGGTGCGGTAAAACAACAACTCTTCGGATGATTTCAGGATTGGAGCTTCCTAGTGAAGGGCAGATAATCCTTGATGGTGAGGATGTCACTAAGAAACGGGCCTCCCAACGGGATATCGCCTTCATGTTTCAACTCTTTGCTTTATATCCTCATCTTACGGCTTACCAGAATATTGCTTTTCCCTTAAAGACCCAGGGCGAGAATAAATCCTTTATTGATGAGGAAGTGAAACGAATCGCAAATCTTCTTCAGATAGAGCATGTTTTAAAAAGAAAACCAAAACAGCTATCCGGTGGAGACATGCAGAGGGTGGCTCTGGGGCGATGTCTTATCAGGAAACCCAAGGCGCTGCTTCTGGATGAACCAATCGGAACTTTAGATGCCAAGTTCAGGGAAGAGATGTGGTCGGAGCTTAAGAAACTTCACGTTGATTCGGGGTCTACATCTGTCTATGTTACCCACGATCAGATGGAAGCCATGTCCATGGGAGACAGAATTGCGGTTATGGATAAAGCTGTCCTTCAGCAGGTGGGTGAACCTTTTGAAGTATATTCGAACCCCAGGAACCTTTTTGTTGCAAAGTTTATCGGCAGCCCTGGAATGAATTTTCTGGATATGCAGGTTGTTTCAGATGGTGGAAGTATCTCTTTGAATTTTACTGGTGACGGCACCCGTATATTTATTTCTGAATCCCTNCAGGATGGAATAAAAAGGCGTTATAAAGAGGGTCGTAAACTTGTTTTAGGGATACGTCCGGAAGACCTAACCCTTGAACCTTCAGATGCTGTAAATTCCTTCCATGGTAGAATATATGTTGTTGAAAATATGGGAAATCACAAAATTGTAGATATTGAATTGGCTGGAGGTACAACCCTGCGGGTTCGTGTGCCCCCGAAAGTAAAGACAGAAATCGGAGATAATGTTGCAATTACCTTCAATATGGAAATGGTTCGTCTGTTTGATTCTGAAGACGGAGAATCCATCGTGTATCAGGAGCATAGTTAAATGGCTGAATTGAAATTGAAGGGAATCACCAAACGATTTGAGAATGTGACAGCCCTTAAGAATCTTAACCTTGAGATAAAAGATGGAGAATTTTTCGTCTTGTTGGGTCCTACAGGGGCTGGAAAGACGACGACACTTCGTTGTATCGCAGGTCTGGATTACCCCGAGGAAGGTGAAATATTTCTAGGGGAAGACTTGGTAAACTCAATGATACCCGCAGAACGAAATGTAGCCATGGTGTTTCAATATTACACTCTTTATCCTCATCTTAACGTCCGTGAGAATCTCGAGTTTCCCTTGAGATCGAAGAAACGTAACCTGTCTGATGATGAAATTGATAAAAGAGTTTTAGAGGCTGCAAAAATACTCAAGATAGAAGATAAACTTCACCAAAAAACTACTGAGCTTTCAGGCGGAGAGATGCAAAGGGTTGGAATAGGCAGGGCCATAGTACGTAAACCGCGTCTTTTTCTTATGGATGAACCCTTGTCTAATCTGGACGCCAAACTCAGAGAAGGAATGCGCTCTGAACTGGCCAGGCTTCATATTGATATGGGGGAAACTTTTCTCTATGTTACCCACGATCAGATTGAAGCTATGACCATGGCCGATAGAGTAGCTGTAATGAATGAGGGCGAAATCCTTCAGATTGGAACACCGGATGATATTTACAATACACCGGAAACTACATTTGTCGCATCTTTTGTCGGAAGCCCGCAAATTAACCTGATTGCAGCTGAAGTGAAAGGTGATTATCTGAATATTCCCATCCTTGGTATCAATATGAATCTAACCAACAATCAGAAATTTTCAGTTGGAAATAGACGGGAAGTGTTGTTCGGTGTCAGACCCGAAGATGTTGAAGTCGTAAAAGGTAATGATAACGATCATTTAAGTCATGTTTATTTTAAACAGAGTATGGGAGCTGAAGATAATCTGAACCTCAAGTGCGGAGATGGAATGATTAGAGCCCTGGTAGAGCCCCATCTTAAGATGAAAGAGGGTGATGAAGTCAGTTTTTCCATTGATATCCAACGGTCTCATATCTTTGATATTAATAGCGGGAAAGCGCTTCGCTAACAAGATGGAGAAGAAACGATCTTCTATCGGTTTATGGGCTTTTATCTGGGGTGGCTATCTTGAAACTCCGGTTTCTCATGAAAAAGCTGTGGAAACTGTTGCAGGTTTGGGGTTTGATGGTGTTGAAGTAGCAGCTTATAGCCCTTATTTCAGTAATAATTCTTCAAGAAATCGTCGGGCGTTACGAAAACTGTATGATGACAACGGATTGGAACGATCCGGGTTGTTTGCTCCTTTTCCCTCAGCCGTAACTTCCAATACAACAAAATATTTGGATGCAGTTAAGGCTAATTTGGATATCTGCATAGATGTTGATATTCCCACACTCCGGGTGGATACAGCCGTACCCCCTTTGGCAGAGTCCTTTGGTAATGATTTTGATACAGCGTTCTCCGCAGCAGCATCGAACTGGAACGCGGCTGCAGAAGAATGTGCCCGGGCAGGGGTTTCTCTCGTCTGGGAGTTTGACCCCGGGTTTCTTTTCAATAAACCATCGGAAGTAATTGCAATGATTGAAAAAGTGAATCATCCGAACTTTTCCCTTCTTTTTGACTCGAGCCATGCTCATATGTGCGCTACAGAAGGTGCAAGGCAAATTGGTGAAAAGGAAACCCTATCCGGGGGGGTCGAAGAGTTCGCGTCGATGTGTCAGGGGAAAATTGGCCATATTCATTTAGTAGATTCTGATGGTACTCTCCACGAAAAAGAAACTTCAACCCATGTGCCTCTTGGTTCTGGATCATTGAATTTTGATACCCTGATACCTGCATTGAATGATGCTGGATGCCGGGATGATTGGTGGGTAATAGACCTTTGTTTCTGGCCCAAAGCAATAGACGTGACTGCTGATAGTAAAAAGTATCTTGATAATCTGATAGTTGAATACGGGAGGTAATCGTATGAACGGTAAGATGAAAGCGATGGTTTTCTACGAGAAGGAAGACATGAGGTTGGAAGAACGTGATATTCCAACTGTCGGCCCCGACCAGGTGCTGGTGAAAGTGGCCTATGTGGGAATCTGCGGATCAGATATCTCATATTTCTTCGGTTTGTCTCCACTTGGTACCGACAGTGGTAAGGGACCGCTGATTCTGGGGCATGAGTTTACCGGAGAAGTCGTTGAAGTGGGGGAAATCCCTGCATCAAAAGGTCTTTTTTCTCCTGGCGATAAAGTGGTTGTGAACCCTGTCCAGTACTGCAATGCATGTGAGATGTGTTATGACGGGAAAACACATATGTGTGAGAACATGACGGTTAACGGCGTGACAAAAGATGGTGCAATGGCGGATTATGTCACAGCTGATTATACCGGTGTATTTAAACTTCCAAAAGGTATGAGCCTTTCAGATGGAGCATTTGTAGAGCCCATGGCCTGTGCGGTGAATGCATTGCGAAAACTCGAAATGGAGCCAGGCCAGCTTGTAGCTATCTGGGGTCCTGGTGCTATCGGTCTCATGATGGTGCAAATGGCAAAATCTCTGGGTGCCGGAAAAGTTGCTCTGGTAGGTACACGAGATTATCGACTGGAAGCCGGTAAGAAAGTTGGTGCTGATTATATTTACAATATCAAAGATTCTTCCTCTCCTTTTTTCACTGCCAATCTTGCTGAGTCATACAAGAAAGACTTGGGAAAGCTTGTCGACCGTACAATCTGTGCCACAGGTTCCAATGACGGCTTTGAGCAGGCAGTGGAAACAAGTGGTAACTGCTCCATAATCATCCATTTCGGATTACCTGAAGAAGATGATAAATTCAAAATTCCTGCTCTTGCTTTCCATACTGCGGATAAACAGATCCGTTCAGCATGGCTTGCTCCTATGGTATGGCCGGAAACATTGAGAATGCTGGAGCACGGTCTTGTGGATGTAAGTTCTCTTGTTACTCACACTTTCCCCATGGAAGAGGCTGAAAAAGCAATCAGGAACCTTAAAAACGTTGTTGATGAACCCATAAAGATTCAGTTAATAAACAGCTGAAGGAGATATATAAGAGATGAAACCTGAAAAGAGCGTCAATGTCTGTATTATCGGCCTTGGCTTTGGTGCCGAGTTTATTCCTATCTATCAGGCTCTACCCGGTGTAGATAAAGTTGCTATCTGTGCTCGAACAGAATCCAAAGTGAAGGAAGCCGGGGATCATTACGGTATTCCTGAAGAACTTCGATTCACAGATTATGAAGAAGTTCTTAAACGAGACGATATTAATACGATCCATGTTGTTACCCCTTTCACTATTCACGCAGAGCAGACCCTGGCTGCGCTTAGAGCGGGGAAAAACTGTGCCTGTACCGTTCCAATGGCTATGAAAGTGGATGATTGTATCGAGATAGTGAAAGCTCAGAAAAAGGCAGATAAGGTTTACATGATGATGGAAACCGCCATCTATACCAGGGAATACCTCTATGTTAAAAACCTGGTTGAAAGCGGTAAGCTGGGTAGGATCCAGTTTGTCCGTGGATCTCATCAGCAGGATATGGGCCTGGAAGGATGGCCGGACTACTGGTTGGGTTTTCCACCGATGAATTACGGTACACACGCAATTGCGCCTTTGGTGGATATCAATGACAGTTTAGTGGATAGTGTCGTCTGTCATGGCTCCGGTAAAATCAAAGACGAAATGATTCCAAAATACGGGTCTCCTTTTGCAGTCGAGACGGCCACCTTTAAACTTAAGGGAACCGATGTGAGGGCTGAAGCCACACGATCGCTTTATGAGACAGTTCGTCAGTATAGGGAGAGCTTCGACTGCTACGGCGACAAGCTCTCCTTTGAATGGGAACAGATTGAAGACGAAGGCCATCTTCTTCATGAAGGCGGGGAAGATTGCCGGAGGATCAAAGTTCCCAACACCGATAACATTCTGCCCGAAGAAATCAAGAAGTTCACCAAACGTGAGATTATCGACGATCAGGATCATGTTTCCTTTATACAGGGAGCGGGTCATGGTGGATCTCACCCGCATCTGGTTTATCAGTTTGTTTCCGCCATCCTGAAGGGGCGCGATGCTCCGGAAAATGCGGTTAAATCGGCAAATATTACCGCGGCGGGACTTTGTGCACACGAATCGGCGATGAAAGACGGTGAATTGGTGAAGATTCCTGATTTCGAGAATCTCTGATACGAGATTTATCAGAAGCTCCCGGGTTCAGCTCGGGAGCTTTTTCATTTATTCTTTGCACTCAAGGAGTCAGTATTTGAAAAACGTTAAAGACATAATGATTAAGGCCAGAGAGGAAAAAATCCTTATTCCGGCCATGAATACACCCTATCCGGAAATGATGAAACCCATCATCAGGGCAGTAGCCGATACCAATTCATTCGCCCTTATTGAAGTTGCCCGTGTTGAATGGGAAAAATTCGGGGCAATCAGTACTGAAGTTATTTACCGGGAGTATGAGAAGCACAGGTACCCGGAACATGTCCGACTTCATCTGGATCATGTCCCTGTAATTGACGAAGATGGATTGCGAGTCGACTATCGTTCTATAATTCAGACCGCCCTGAATCTGGGATATGAATCAGTCATGATTGACGCCTCCCGGCTGGATCTGGATGGGAATATTGCCGCCGCAAAAGAAGTTGTCAATATAGCTCATGCAAAAAACGTGCCGGTTGAGGCGGAACTGGGTGCTGTACTCGGTCATGAAGCTGGACCTCTTCCTCCTTATGAAGAACTCTTCTCCACAGGAAAAGGATTTACTGATATTGATGAAGCTATACGGTTTGTCAAAGAATCAGGCACCGACTGGCTCTCTGTTGCTGTCGGCAGTATTCATGGAGCAGTGAGCGGTGCAGCCGCTTCAGAGAAAAAGGTGACGGCGCGTATTAATCAGGAACATCTTGCGGCAATCGATAAGGCTTTGGGGATTCCCCTGGTTCTTCATGGCGGTTCGGGTATCGATCTTGCCAATGTGAGGGAAGCGGCCACCCATGGTATCAGTAAGCTGAATATCGGCACCGACATCAGGCAGGTGTGGGAAAAGACTCTTGCTTCCAGTGGTAACAAAGCAGCTGAAGACGCGCTGTATGAGCGAGTAAAAGAAATCATTACAGACGAGCTGCAGGTTGCCGGATCCGCGGCCCGTCTACTGGTTTAGGTTTTTATATGGCTTTGTTGGGAATTGACCTTGGAACTATAGGCTGCAAGGCTTTGTTGTTTGACAACAAAGGAAACCGACTGTCAAAAGCATACAGAGAATATGCAATGATAACCGGTTACGGGGGATTGGCAGAACTTGACTCCGCCGGGGTTTTAGAAGATGTGAAAGCTGTTATCCGGGAAGCTGCTGCAGCAGCCGGAGAGGATAAGATTGAAGCTCTTTCGGTAAGCTCTATGGGGGAAGCCTTTATCCCTGTTACAAGAAATCGTGAGATTCTGGGGAATTCGATCCTGGGCTTTGATTCCCGAGGAAACGAGTATCTTGAGGAAGTCAGAAGTTTCATTTCTGATGAAAAGCTCTATGAGGTTAATGGTAATCCCATTGGTGCGAATTACGGACTTACCAAGTTTCTATGGATTGCCAGGGATGATTCGGAGATTTATAAAAAAACTGACTATTTTCTCATGTGGAGCAGTTTTGTGCTCTTTATGCTGGGTGGAAGGCCGGTTTGTGATTACTCTCTGGCAAACAGATCGCTTCTTTTTGATGTCGATTCCTGTTCCTGGAACGTTGATCTGGCGGGAAAATTAGATTTCGATACCGGCAAACTTCCTGAGCTTGTTTCCACAGGAACTGTCGTTGGAAAAATGAATCCAGAAATATCAGAAAACCTGGGGATACAGGGTAATCCTCTGCTTGTCTCCGGAAGTCACGACCAATGTGCAAACGCCCTGGGCTGCGGGGTTCTGGATGAAGGGACGGCTATGTATGGAATGGGTACATTTCATTGTATTGTCATTCCCTTTGAAAAAAGACCGGGAGCAGAACTCATGCTTCCAAGAGGCCTGAACACAGAACACCACGCGGTTCCCGGACGATATGTCACATTTGTATACAACCAGGGGGGAATACTCCTTAAATGGTTCCGGGATACTTTTCTGATGGAAAAACATGAGCTTGGCATCGTGAAGGGAGAAATCAATATCTATGAGGATCTCATGGATGAGATGCCTGCCGGGCCCAGCCCAGTTCTGGTTTATCCTAATTTTTCTGTAACCGGCCCACCTGAATTTCTTGAAAAAACCACCGGTATGATATCGGGCCTTACTCTGGCAACTACCAGAGGAGATATCGCCAAGGGCGTTCTTGAGGGTGTGGCGTATTATCTGAAGGAAAACGTTGAGAACCTGCCGAACGAACTTTCAGTTGACGGATTCCGGGTAGTAGGGGGCGGAAGCAGGTCTGAGGCCTGGGTAAAGCTGCTGGCTGATGTCTTTAACCGACCGTTTACCCGAACCGAAGAAAATGAAGCAGGAGCACTTGGAGCCGCCATTATTGCAGGGGTGGGTTCTGGATGTTTTAAAGATTTCAGGGAGGGTGCTGCATCGATGGTACGTCTTGCCGATACCGTAGAGCCGGATGCGGTAAATGCGGCGGCACTTGAGAATAATTACAGCCGATATAAAACTATTCAACCGCATTTCGGAGATTTTCTGGCGGAACATCTGGATTGATTGCTAATACAGGAATATATGAAAGAGGAGACATCAATGAACAGTAACATCACACATTCGGTTTTTTTCAGGCTCAAGCACAAGATTGGATCGATAAAAGAAAAGGAATTCATCGACAGCTGTCTGCGAATCCTCAGTCCTATTCCCGGTATAGTATCTTTTCGAGTTCTCAGGCAGACCAGTACCAAGAATAATTTCGATTTTGGTCTTACTATGGATTTTGAAAGTCAGTCTGTATATGACGGTTACAATAATCATCCGGATCATGTGGATTTTGTCCGGGATATCTGGATTCCGAATGTCGAGGAATTTATGGAAATCGATTACACTGAAATTTGATAATTTCAGTTATTTAACAGCATTTCTTAAGATATAAATGGCATGGCGGCAGAGGTCAATTTATAAAAAACCGCCTTCCGGAATATGCGCTCCGGGAGGCAGGTTTCTTTTTTAATGATTGATCAGGTGCGTTTTTCCTTCAATTCTCCCTCGGATTTCCTTATTTCAAGAAGTCTCTTTGCAAAGGATTTGTTGTATGTTGCACAGGCGACATGTTCCTGACGTATGAGAAACTCGATACAGTTGTCACAAGCTGTACACCATTTTATCTCATCCTCTTTACCTTCTTTGAACTTGTTGGGAAGAGATGAATCGGCCAGAGACTGTCTTCCTATAGCAATCATATCGGTAACACCGTCACTGATATTTTTATTACCCCAGTAAAACAGAGTATTTTCTTCTTTTTTCCGAGCCTGGAGATTGTTGTTTCCGTTATTGAGCACTGAGTACGCGGAGCCGATAACGACTGTTTCCGGCTTCAGCACATCTCTGCAGGCCTTCTGGAATGTGAAATGGTGATATATATCCACAGGTATGGATCGGTCGGGCTGACTCAATGCCAAGGTTATGGATGGACTGCCGGCTGATTCCATAATGAAGTTGGCTCCGCGGTCTTCCATCCCTTTGATGAGGGCCAAGGATTCTGAAATATCCATAACAGGGGAATCCGGACCGGCGCTTCCCTGTCCTCCCGGGAAACCTTCCCATATAGAAACTTTAGAACCATAGATAAAGTCTGGATCGTTGATTTCTTTAACCATACGCTCGTATACGTTGAAGGTGAAGCGGGTACGGTTGGCAAAAGATCCACCATATTTCCACTTTCGATCGTTGTAAGGGCGGACTAACTGAGAGCCGAGATAGCCGTGACAGTTTTTAAAGTCCACACCATCAGCACCGGCATCGTGGCTGATTTTAGCGGCCAGAACAAACTTGTCTTCGATGGCCTCAACTTCTTCTTCACTTAACAGATCGCCGCCGAAACCGGGAAGTGGCTTTACACAGACCCGGCGTGAAAAATCCGGATGACTGAGTTCTCCGGAATGGGTAAGCTGCCAGACAAAAATGACATCCTTATTTATTTCTTTTACTTTTCTGACAAAGTTGGTCAGCGCTTTGGCGTTACGCGGCTGAATTTGAAGCTGGTTGAGGCGGCCGCGACTTTCATCGCTGACGGTTATAGCCTCGAGATCGATAACTGAGCAGCCATTTTTAAAATGCTTTTCATAGCGGGCCAGGGTGAGGTCGGTGGGGTTGCCTTCTTTATCAGCATCTCCGCACTCCATCGCGTTAACTACGAATCGGTTGTGGGCCGTTCGGTTCCCGATTTTTATCGGTTGGAATAATGGTTTATCTTCGTACATGAGTTAATGATGAATCCGGGAGACCGGTGAGTAAATACGGGGTCGATAACAGGTCGATACGGGTAAAAACCCAGCACTATTTTTGTTCTAAACCTATCAGAAAGGTTTGCAGGGAGAAATTTTTACTTCCGAGATGAAATTTATGACGCAAGTTTTCACGGTGATAGTCAACGGTTCTTTTGGATACGCAGAGAAGATCTGCTATCTCTTTGCTGGTGTATCCTTCCTTGATATACAGAGCGACTTGAAGTTCTCTATGTGTGAGAGGTTGATCCCTGATCGGGAGTTTGGAAATTACAGGAACATCGAGTTCATCAACATGCTTTTCCAGCATTCGAAGCTTTTGTATCTTAACGGGATTGGTCTCATCTTCTTTGAGATTTCTAAGAAGTGGCATTATGAGTGCACGGATTTTCAAAGAGACTTCCCTGAGTGCCTCGTCTCTATCCTGGCCTATCTGTGAGCCAAGGACTCTAAGGGCTATTTCCTGTTCTTCCAGCCGGTGAGCCTGGATACTGAGTTCTTGAGCCAGGTCGTCAAGAGCCTCTTTCTTTTCATGGTGGGTGGTAGCATCCCGAACATGCTCAAGCACTGCTATTATGTTTCCTTTGGCATCGGTGACAGGAAAGGCTGTCAGTTCCTGTCTTCCCCTCTTCGCATTTGATGCATCAAAAGGAACTTCCCGGGTAACCGGGCACCTGGAGCTTAGACTGCCCAGTACAGGGCAATCACGGCATGGTCTGTTTCGGTCGTGAAAAACGCGATAGCACTTTTCTCCCTCCAATAGCTGATTGTCATCGTACCAACGGGACATTGTACTGTTAACGGCGATGATATTGAGATCCGGATCGAGAAGGCTGATTCCATCCTTGTCGTGGGTAATCAAGTAGGAAAAGAAAGGAGCATAGGGAGTCTTGACATTCAGTTGATCTTTGCTGCTGTTACTGCCGACAATCCAACTTTTTAGAATATCCAGGTCTTTCACTATGTCCCCTTCAATCTTCCGTGGTTTGTCAGTTCTCCATCGCCCCGTCGAAATCAATAGTAGATGGTGCGAAGTTCAGAGATTTCACGAATTCACACGCATCAGGAGCTCCGAAAGTCCGATCCATAGCATTATCTTCCCATTCAACTGATAGAGGACCTGTATATCCTGCATCATTCAATGCCCTGATGATGAGCTCGAAATCTACATCTCCATGACCGGGTGAGCGGAAATTCCAGCCTCTCCTCATATCACCGAATTCGATGTGAGAACCAAGGATACCGCTCCGGGGATCATCATCAATCGCTGCATCTTTCATGTGAACATGATAGATACGGTCAGGGAAATCCCTGATGAGGATTGAGGGTTCTATGTTCTGCCAGATCAGATGACTGGGGTCGAAATTGAAACCCAGAGTGTCACGCTGTACAACATCAATCAGCTTTTTTGCCGACCAGTAATCGAAGGCGATTTCGCTGGGATGGACTTCCAGAGCGAACTTAACGCCCTCTTCATCGAATACATCCCAGATTGGGTCCCAGAGATCTTTAATCCGCTGGAATCCGGCTTCTACCATTTCTTCTGAAGTAGGGGGGAAGGAATAAAAGTAGGCCCAGATTGGGGATCCTGTGAATCCGGTAACCACTTTACAGCCCATGGCGGCTGCGGCCCGGGCCGAGAACTTCATCTCTTCAATGGCCCATTCCCGGATTTCCTCGGGTTTGCCTGCCAGTTCCCCAGGAGCGAAGGTATCTGTTCTGGGGTCCCAGTTGTCTCCAACCAGTTGGCCTGAAAGGTGTGCTCCCAGGGCCCAGCATCCCAGATTGTATTTCTTGAGTATCGCTTTCTTCTCGGCGACATAAGAGGGATCTGTGGCGGCTTTGCGCACATCCATGTGATCACCCCAGCAGGCGATTTCCAGGCCGTCGTAGCCGTAGCCGCTCATCATCCTGCAAACTTCTTCGAAGGGAAGGTCTGCGAACTGTCCTGTAAAAATTGTTACCGGTCTTGCCATTTTATATTGCTCCTGTCGTTTTTTATTTGACCTCCGGTGATTCCCGCAGAATCACCGGGGACTATCGGCTTACTTGATGATGTAATTAGAATTCCAGCCAGGCTGCATCTCTTTTTGAGCTTTCAACGCAGCGCTCGATAAATCTTACCCCTGAAACACCATCTTCCGGTTTGGGGAAATCCATATCGTCGGCAGATAATTTCCCACCACCGGCTTTCTTGATGAGAGCCCCAATATAGGTTTTATAAATATTGGCCATTGCTTCAAAATAACCCTCAGGATGTCCGGCGGGAATCCTTACTAGAGACTCAGCCCGGCTTTTCAACCCGTCCCGGCCCCGGGATATTTTCATTGCCGGCTTGTCTTTATAAATCACCTCAAGGTAGTTTGGATCTTCCTGACGCCAGCGGATGGTACCTTCTGATCCGTAAATCCGAACGGAAAGATCATTATCATGACCCACAGCAATCTGACTCGACCAGTAGAGACCTTTTGCTCCGCCTTCATAATCCACCATAATTGTGGCATTATCGTCCAGAATCCGGTCTTCTACAAAGGTGTCCAATCTGGCAGACAGACGCTTGATTTTCAGTCCTGTCATATAGGCAACGGTATTTTCAATATGGCTGCCGATATCTCCGACACAGTTTGAGATACCGCTTTGAGCAGGATCGGATCTCCATGAGGCCTGTTTCTGTCCTGATTCCTCTAATCTGTCGGCCAGCCATTCCTGGGGATACTCGGCGTTAACAAATCGAACCTTCCCGATGTCTCCGTCTGCAACCATGGCTCTGGCATGTTTTACGGTTGCATAGCCTGAGTAGGTGTACGTGATGGCAAAGAGCAGATCCTTCTTTTTTGCCAGCTGAGCTAATTCTTCCGCCTGGGAAGAATCTATGGTGAAGGGTTTATCACATACAACATTTATACCGTTATTCAAAAACGTCTTTGCGATGGGATAATGTGTATTATTCGGTGTTACAATAACGGCAAAATCGATTCCGTCAACCCGGGAACCCTCAGAAGCGGCCATATCTTCATATGTTTTATAGAGTCGTTCTTTGTCAATGTGCAGAGATTCACCAGTGGCCAGGGTGTTTGCCATAGTTCTGGAAAAACATCCTGCAGCTAATACTGCTTTACTGTCCAGACCAATCGCGTGGCGATGAACATCCCCGATGAAGGCTCCTTCCCCGCCGCCTATCATACCGTATGTGACAATTGGATCTGCATTGGATCCTTTACTTGCTTCAATCACAGTTTACCTCCGTTATTAATGATGGTAAATGCCCTGAATGTGATTGGCAAGCAACCGAATTGATGAATACTGTTATATTTTTCGCTTTATAAATTATTGCTCTTGGATTTGATGCGTTCGGCATATATGGTTCGGATTTTCTCTTCATCCGCCTTTCGGCCCATCAGCCAGCCGAAACCCTTCTGTTCGGCGAACATACCGTCGAAATTGACGTCCCGCCAGGGGCGGATGTAAAAGGGAAGGTTTTCTTCGTTAAGCAGTTTTTCCATCAGGTCGGCTTCAACGATATCTGTGAGAACGAGTATATTTTCAAATTGTTCTTTATCTGATTTATTCATACCTTTAGTGTCGCGGAATTCGGGGAAGGGCGCCAGAGGTCACTTTGAAGATTTGAAGAATTAACCACCGAGTTTCTCAAGGGCGATTTCATACATATCCTCCAATGCCCAGGCCATACGGAAGTCGGGCCACTCT
>JGI24023J19991_10001465_pt1 | contig 17924 bp, 19 predicted proteins | sample Cruoilmetagenom1_FD_19991 | JGI IMG/M metagenome (IMG submission 19991) | reverse complement strand
GCAAGCTCGGCAACGACATCCGGGTCAGCGAGCGCCTGCAGGAACTGCGCATTGTTCGGCGCCGGATTCCCCCTGGCATCGATAAGCCACGCCTCGAGTTCATAGCCGGCGACCGGATCCGAGCTATCCAGCATTCCATCCCTGAGCATCTCACCCAGCAAGCGCGTCTCCGCGGCGAGGCGCTGATGGAATTGCTCGAAATCACGCTGCTGGAAATTACTGCTGTTGATCTCCTGTCCCATGATTTATCTGACCACGAAAGCGTAGCTATTCCTCGTAGAGTAGTGTCATTGCGAACGCAGGAGCGGAATCTTTCCAACAGGAGTTGCATAACCCTGCTATGCGTGACTTCTCAATAACTCTGTGCAATTCGCAGCCAGAAGGCAGCTCCCACGGTATGTGCTAATTCCAAATGTAGGAGTGGTCCTCTGACCACGATTGAAATGAGATAGCATGCTGGCACTCATGTATCTCGCGGCCAGAAGACCGCTCCCACGGTATGTGCTAATTCCAAATGCAGGAGTGGTCCTCTGACCACGATTGAAAAGAGACAGCATACTACATTCGTACACGGGGTTATTGAGAAGTTACTGGCAATTGATCTGACGCGATACCTTAAGAATATGCTGCAGCATCGAGCGGTATGGTTCGGGAGCATCCTCATCACCCAGCAGCCAGCTTTGCAGATCCGGGTCAAGATTATTCAGAATATCCTCAAACAGCGCTTTTTCTCTGCCGGTCAAAGCCGGATATGCGTGGTCAAGATATGTTTCGAGCAGATAATCGAGTTCAAGCATGCCGCGTCGGCACTGCCAGCGCAGGCGATCACTTTGTTGCGTCGGTAATGTCATCAAATCGATGATTTGAGCATCTGCGCCTTGATGAAACCGATGGCCTTTGTCGGGTTCAGATTTTTTGGACAGGCATCCACGCAGTTCATGATGGTGTGGCAGCGAAACAGCTTGAATGGATCATCCAGTGCGTCCATCCGCTGCACGGTCGCCTGGTCGCGGCTGTCAGCAATAAAGCGGGCGGCAGTAAGCAGCGCCTGCGGACCATAAAACTTTTCCGGATTCCACCAGAAAGATGGGCAGGCAGTGGTACAGCAGCCGCACATGATACATTCGACCAGGCCATCCAGCTTGTCCCGTTCCTGAGGTGATTGCAGTATCTCCTGCTCGGGCATGGGTTCCTTGCGAACCAGCCACGGATCAACTTTTTTGTACTGCTTGTAGAACTGGCTCATATCCACTACCAGGTCACGAATCACCGGGCGGCCGGGAAAGGGTCGCACCACCACCGGCTCCGTGAGTTCAGACAGCGGAGTAATACACGCCAGCTTGTTGCTGCCATTGACGTTGACCCCATCCGAACCGCACACGCCCTCTCCGCAGGAGTGGCGAAACGCGAAGGATTCATCCTCATCCTGTATCGCAATCAGTGCATCGCGCAGCATCATGCCACGCTCCACGGTGATTTCGAAATCCTGCATCCCGGGCTCAGAATCGGTTTCCGGATTATAACGGTATACAGTAAATTTCATGGGCTCCTCTCTGCCGCAATCAAGAATCCATCACGAAGAACACGAAGATCGTGAAAGGTTATTGAAAATCAATACACCCGCTCTTTCGGGGGGAAACTCTCTACCGTCAACGGCCTGGTGCGCACCGGCTTGTAGTCCATCTGATCATGCTCCAGATAATAGAGAGAGTGTTTGAGCCATTGCTGGTCATCCCGGTCCGGATAATCGGGTCGCGAATGCGCACCACGGCTCTCCTTGCGATGCAGTGCAGAGACGGCGATCGATATGCCGACATCAATCATGTTCTCCAGCTCCAGCGCCTCTGTTCTTGCCACATTAAAGCAATTCGATTGATCCTTGAGGCGCACTTCGGAGAGTCGTCCGCGGATCTCCTGCAACAGCTCCACTCCCTCCTGCATCACCTCTTCCACACGAAATACCCCGGCGTGATCCTCCATGATCTTGCGAAACTCCTCACGCAACTGACGTACGCTGATGCCTTCACCCGGCTGTTCCCAGCGCCGAAATCGCTGCATGACCCGTTCTACCGCTTCCTCAGGCATTTGCCGATGATTCGGGTTTTCGCGGACATAATCAATAATATCCTGGCCAGCAGCCCGACCGAACACCAGGATATCCAGCAGCGAATTGCCGCCCAGACGGTTGGCTCCATGCACCGATGCACAGGCGCATTCACCGGCNGCATAGAGNCCGGGGATCTCCTGCTCACCATGACGCATCGGCACAGTCACCCTGCCCAGGCGATCTGTGGGAATGCCCCCCATCACATAATGCGCCGTCGGAAAAACCGGGATGGGCTCCTCCACAGGATCGACTCCGGCAAAAATTCGGCTCAGTTCACGAATACCCGGCAGGCGTTTCATGATGATTTTTTCATCGAGATGATCCACCTTGAGCAGCACATGATCTCCTTTAGGCCCGCACCCCCGACCCTCCTTGATCTCAGTCATAATAGAGCGTGACACCACATCCCGGCTGGCAAGGTCCTTTGCATGGGGTGCATAGCGCTGCATAAAACGTTCACCATCCTTGTTAATCAGGTAACCGCCTTCACCACGCACCCCCTCGCTGATGAGCATTCCCTTGGAAAGAATCCCGGTTGGATGAAATTGGAAAAACTCCATATCCTGCAACGGCAACCCTGCTCGCAGCGCCATGGCCATGCCGTCGCCAGTGTTGATGCGCGCATTGCTGGTAGTGCGAAACACCTGGCCACAGCCGCCGGTTGCAAGCAACGTGGTCTTGGATTCAAGCAGCAGCAGTTCACCGCTTTCTATCTCCATCACCAGTGCTCCCAGGATTATGCCTTCATCGTCACGCAGCAGATCGATGGCAAAATACTCATCGAAAAAATGGGTCGCGGCGCGCACGTTCTGCGCATAGAGGGTATGAAGAATGGCATGGCCGGTGCGGTCAGCCGCAGCGCAGGTGCGCACAGCCTGGTCACCGCCAAAGTTCTGGCTTTGACCGCCGAATGCGCGCTGGTAGATTTTGCCATTCTCCAGACGAGAGAAAGGCACGCCACCATGCTCCAGTTCATACACGGTCGGGATCGCTTCCCGGCACATGAATTCGATCGCATCCTGATCACCAAGGTAGTCAGAACCCTTGACGGTATCGAACATGTGCCAGTGCCAGTTGTCCGGCTCTACATTCGCCAATGCTGCATTCACCCCGCCCTGCGCTGCAACGGTATGGGAACGGGTAGGAAACACCTTGGAGACCACAGCAACATCCAGATCGGCATTCGCCAACTGCAGCGCCGCATTCAGCCCGGCACCGCCGGCTCCGATAATCAGGGTATCAAATTGTCTTGTTTGCAGATTCATAGATTCGGCAACCTCGGAATCACTCCGTGGGTTCAATTAATTAATGCGCGCCAGCAGCATGACTTCGAGCAGCCACAGACCTGATGCGACAAACATAAACCCAAACAGCGCCAGCAGCAGCAGTCGAATAACTTGCCACTGCACGTAGTCGATCAGGATATCCCGAACACCAACCCAGGCATGGATCAACACGGAAATATAAAATAGCAGGAGACCGACGCTAACCGTAGTCTGCCCCATCAATTCGCGCCAGGCAGTGTAATCAGCAGGGGGGGAGAAAATAAAGAGCCCAAGCACCAGCAGGAGAAAAACAGCCATGTAGATGGCACTGAGCCGCTGTACGGCCCAGGCTCGCAGCCCGGTTGCACCATGCATCAGAGCATCCCCCACAGCAGCAGCGCAGTGAGAGGCGCCAGCAGGGTCACTGCCCACGCAGTGTAACGATAGGCGGGACGTTCCACACCGATCTCCACATCGATCAACAGGTAGCGGACTCCTGAGTAGAGGTGGTGAAGCAGTACCCACAGCAGCAGGAAAAGGATGGAACTACCCGGAGTGCTATGCAGCAAGCTGCCGACAGCAGCGAAACCAGGTTCATTGGAGAGCGAAAGATCCAGCAGATAGATTGATAAGGGGATCAGCAGCACCATCAGCATCCCGCTGGCGCGATGTATGATCGACATGATTCCTGCAATCGGCAGTCTGATTTGCAACAGGTTGAGAAACACCGGCTTTTGTTGCGACGGCATATATCCTCATCTCCTTTCTAATTATTATTTATTGCGCAAGTATAGGCCAGCCATGAGATTTTTCTTGCCTTTTTTTTGATTGCGACTAAAGTTTACAAAACAATAGCAGCAAAAAAAACCAAAAAACACATCATCAATCGAGGAAATTACAATGAAAAAAACATCTCTATTCGCATCATCCCTGTGCATAACCCTGGCAATGACACTGACCCCTGTAGACCAGGCGTTTGCCAAAGAGCGCATCGTCTTCGGCGGCGGCCCGGCCGGCGGCACCTTCCAGGTGGTCGCCAATGCAATCCAGACATACAAACCGGTCAAAGCCATCGATGAGTTCAAGGTTAAAGCACAATCATCGGCAGGCTCTGTCGAGAATCTGCGCAAAGTCAATTCAGGACGCTCTGATTTCGGGGTGGTCTACTCAGGGCATGTCTACCTTGGCCGTAATGGCCTGATGAAAAATGACACCAAGAAGTATGACCAGGTGATGGCTGTCAGCTTCCTCTATGGCGCCCCCGCCCAACTGGTGGTGCGCAAGGGTTCCGGCATCAAGTCTGTCAAAGACCTGGCAGGCAAGAAGGTTGGCGTCGGCAACGCCGGTTCTGGCGCCTTTGCCAACTGCGAGATGTTCTTCACCCATATGGGCGTGTGGGACAAGATCGAGCGCAACGCCATGGGCTACAACGATGCCGCCGCCGCCTTCGGTAATAATCAGCTGGATGCATTCTGGCTATTTACCGCTTTCCCTTCCGGCGCAGTGATCATGGCGGCGCAGACCAATGAGATCGATCTGGTGGATGTGGATGCAGACGCCAATAGCTCCGGCTTCTATGACAAATACCCCTACTTTGGAAAGCTGAGCGTGCCCGCCGGTACTTATAAAGGCGTCGATACAGAGACACCTGCATTTCAGGATTCTGCCCTGTGGGTTGCCAACGCCGGTGTTTCCGATGATGTCGTCTACAAGCTGCTTTCTACTATATATACAGATGAAGGACTGGCTCACATGGTCAACCAGAAGAAGACCTTCAAGGCAATGAGCATTGCAAAGGGCGCCGACGGCATCGTCACGCCCATGCATCCTGGTGCAATCAAATTCTGGAAAGAGAAAGGAGTACTCTAACAATTGACTCCCCCAGAAATGCCTTACGGCCGTAGGGCTCAATAAGTGAAGCTTCCGCATCCTGCTCACGCCCCTCGCCTGGAGGGGTGCAATGCGCTGCGCTTATTGACACCCTACGGGCGTTAATTTCTGCCTCATCCATAATGTAAGAAACCACTTTTCAGCAGGAATCCGGCATGTATGAAAAACTGCACAAGATAGAACAGGTTTTTTTCGATATCGCTGCTGTTTCCCTGCTGTTTTTCTACTCCTACTCCGCCGTGGTGTCTCCCGCAGCTACACAGTTTCACCGTGGCATTTATGTACTCGCCACTTATGTCCTGGTGTTTCTGCTCTACCGCTCGAAGTCCAGGATCATGCGCATGGCGGACTACCTGCTGATCCTGCTTTCGATCATCTCCATTGGCTACTGGATGATCAATTTCGAGGCCATCAACTACCGCACCGGGGCGGAGACAAATCTCGACATGGCGATAGCCGTGGTTGGAGTTCTGCTCGGCGTTGAACTGGCCCGCAGGGTCGTCGGCATTGTCTTTGTCATCATTGGCGCAGTGATGCTGCTCTACGGGGTCTATGGCGATTTTATGCCGGATCTGATCTCCCATGCCGGCGAAAGCTTTCCGGAACTCTGCACCTCCATCTTCTACAAGAGCGATGGCGTCTTCGGCATCATGGCCAACGTGCTGGCCACATACATTCTGCTGTTCGTCTTTTTTGGAGCCTTCCTCAAAGCCTGTGGCGCACAGAAATTTTTTATCGATTTCCCGCTGGCCGCTGTCGGTCACAAGACCGGCGGACCGGCCAAAGTTGCAGTAATCGCGTCAGGACTGTTCGGCTCCATCTCCGGCAGCGCCATCGCCAATACCGTCTCCACCGGCGCCTTTACCATCCCCATGATGAAAAAAGCCGGCTTCAAACCCCATATCGCCGGCGCCATCGAACCTGCTGCCTCTATCGGCGGGATGTTCATGCCGCCGATCATGGGAGCCGGCGGGTTCATCATGGCGGAGCTGACCGGCTTGCCCTATTCCCAAATCATGCTGGTGGCGATATTCCCCGCGCTGATGTATTTTTTCAGCGTCTATGTGATGGTTCACTACGAGGCCAAAAAATACAATCTAACGGGGGAGCGCTCCAAAAACAGCGCCATGGAGATCTTTAAACGCGAGTGGTATTACACCCTGCCGCTGATCGTTATCACCATCTTCATGCTGTATGGATACTCCCCCGGTTATTCGGCTATCCTCGGTCTTATCTCCTGCATTGCTGTCAGCTGGTTTCGTGAAGAGACCCGCATCGGCCCGAAAGAGTTTATCGCAGCCGCCAGAGAGGGAGCGGAAAGCAGCCTGATGATCGGCGCCACGGTGGGTGTCATCGGCATCATCATCGGCGTGCTCACCTTCAGCGGCCTGATCCTCACCTTTGCGGACATCGTTATCGAACTGGCCGACGGCTCACTGGTGCTGACCATTCTCTTCATTGCCCTGGCATCACTGATTATGGGCATGGGTGTGCCGGTTACAGCAGCCTACCTGATCACTGCGGTGGTGGCGGTGCCTGCGCTGACTCACCTGGGCGTCAATCTGATCGCCGCGCACATGATTGTCTACTGGCTCTCCCAGGACTCCAACATCACACCACCGGTCTGTATTGCCGCCTTTGCAGGAGCCACCATCGCCAAGGCGAACATGTGGAAAACGGCTTTTTCGGCATTCAAATTCGCCAAGTTTCTCTACCTTGGCCCATTTCTGTTTGGTTATGTCCCCGCTTTCTCCCTGGATGGCTCGACCATGGATATCGTCAAGGCCTTCATTTTGATTATATTCGGCACCTGGCTCTACTCCTGGATCCTCAGCGGGATATGGATTAAACGCTTCCAACAAACCGACAAAACTACTGAATAGAGAACAAGGATCAAGCGATGCAAACTCCAGTCATTGAATATTCAAAAATACTCTATGCAACCGACCTTTCCGACAGCGGGCGGGCTGCATTCCCTTATGCTGCAGGCATCGCACGACTCAACAACTCCAGTCTCACGGTGTTTCATGTACTCAAGCCGACGAAAATCGAAAACTACCTGGTCGGTTATATCGATGAGGAGTTGTGGAGTGAAATAAAAACCAGGGATCTGCAGGAGGTAAAGAGTATCCTTGTGAACCGCAAGCGCGATGATACCGCCATCAAAAAATGTGTCGATGATTTTTGTAAAGAGAGCCTGGTCGAAGGTGAGGAACACCCCTATATTGCCTATGACATCAAGGTCGTCACGGGTGACCCTGTCACCGAGATCATCAGGGAGGCGAGTGACGGCGATTATGACCTGGTTGTCATCGGCAAGCATGGCGGAGGGTTCATCAAAGAGACCGTCATGGGAACGACCGCCCGCCGCGTCATTCGCCGCTGCGATCGCCCTGTGATGGTGATTCCCCTGCCATAATAGCTGTAGGAAAAGCAGCTCGCTTGAACGCCACGAACCTGTCGCACCTCCAGAAATATTCAGTATCTGCCGGTCAGTTTTATAACCCGACGTAGCCGCGCTCTTCGTGGAGTGCAATATCCAGGCCTTCGACCTCCTGCTCTTCGGTTACCCGCAGTCCAATCACCAGGTCAATCACTTTCAGCAGTAGATAGGTCACAACTGCAGTGAAAATAATCGTTGTGGCAACCCCGATAAACTGCACTTTGATCTGCCCCGCCATGCTCTGGATGCCCTCCGCAAAACCGTAGCCACTGAAAACACCCAGTGAGGTCGCAGCAAAGATACCGGCCAGCATGGTTCCCATGATGCCGCCAACGCCATGCACTGGAAAGACATCGAGTGAATCATCGATCTTCAGCTTTTGTTTGAGGGAGATAGTTGCAACAAAACATACCGATCCGGCCAGCAGACCGATAATCAGGGCGCCGCCGGGACCGACAAAACCCGAAGCCGGGGTGATGGTGCCAAGGCCTGCGACCATGCCGGTCACGATACCCAGCGCACTGGGTCTCCCATATTTGACCCATTCGATCACCATCCAGGTGATTGCCGCCGTCGCCGATGAGATATGCGTTACCAGCATCGCCATGGATGCATCACCGTTGGACGCAAGGGCACTACCGCCGTTGAAGCCGAACCAACCGACCCACAGCATGCCCGCGCCTGTCACTGTCATGGTCATGTTGTGCGGCATCATCACCTTGGTTCCAAACCCCTTGCGCGGACCAAGCACCAGCGCCGCCACAAGCGCAGCTACTCCGGCCGTGATATGCACCACCGTACCGCCTGCAAAGTCGTAGAGTCCCATCTCCTGCAGCCAACCGCCGCCCCATACCCAGTGGGTTACAGGCACATAGACCAGCAGCAGCCACACCGCGCTGAAGATCACCATCGCCGAAAATTTCATGCGCTCTGCATAGCCGCCGATGATCAACGCCGGGGTAATGATTGCGAAAGTCATCTGGAACAGCATAAACAGGGATTCTGGAATATCACCGGCGACCGTCTCGCGGCCGATACCAGACAGCATCACCTTGCTGAAATCCCCAATCCATGGACCCCCTTCGCCAAAAGCCAGGCTGTAACCAACGACCAACCACAGGATCGAGGAGATGCTGGCAATCGCAAAACACTGCATTAGAATGGAGAGCACGTTCTTGGCACGTACCAGACCGCCGTAAAAGAGCGCCAGCCCGGGCAGCGTCATGAACAGCACCAGGGCAGTCGATGTCAGTATCCATGAGGTATTGGCAGCGTTGAGTTCGCCTTCAGCCGCAAACAACGCACCTGGCGATAGCAACAGTAGAGAGAGTAGAATCTTTTTTTGAGTGGAATCGAACATCGTTGCGCCCCTAGCAGTCTGTTTTTAGAACTATTCAGAATTTCAAGGGTTGGATTTTATAGCACTGATCGAAATAGTACATCCTGACGCGCAAAAAAATACCAGCGTTGTGTCACAAACGCTGGTCAACTGAGTCAAAGGGGAGTCACATATAACTGTATAACCACTGAAAAAAACGATAAAAGTGGTAAGCAGTAATTAATAGACCGGAGTTAACCAGGAAAGTTCTCCATTTTAAAAATATTTCTGAAAAAAAATTAGAAACTATTCAGCATTTTGTGAAAATTGCCAGCCAGGTCACTGTTTCCGGGTGTATTTGCAGGAGACGTAGAAGGCAGGGATGCCAACTCGAGCCTACGCCATACATGAATGTATCAGTGTCGCATGAGGCAGGATGCCGGAAGCGACCATAATGTATTAACGGATTTTTCCTGAAGATACGCCTGGAAACGGTGACGATCCAGGTGGTACTGAACTGTTAAAAAATGGCTCTGTCTGCGTTAAGTGTTGGTCGGTAGATTCTACATAATCACCTGTCTGACAACTTCATCTCGCGGCCGGAAGGCCGCTCCCACAGGAAGTGCAGATAGCAAATGTAGGAGTGGTCTTCTGACCACGATTGAAAAAAGATGCAGGGCTATTTCACGCTCATACCAACACTTAATGCAGACAGAGCCTAAAAAATGATTGCGAAGCATGGGTACGGGGAGATCACTGCCTCGTCAGACGCCTGAAGAGCCAGTTTCTCGGCTCCGTCGTGCCCTGCAGGACATACTCCAGCGCAACCGGATGCTGCAGTGTCCAGGACATTTTTGACTGTACCGAATAGCGGCCGCACCATAGTATTTTGTCTCCGGCAGAGACCTGTTGATCTTTTTTCGGCAGCAGGATAAGCGAGTCCCGATGATTCATCAGCAGAGGAATGACCGGAAGTCGGCGTTTGCGCTCACGCGGATTACGCTCCAGGTCACCAATGGTGACGACTTTTCCCAATGTTGTCAGGGCCATGTAGACTGCCTCCGCATGGGTTTCATCGACACTCATCTCCCACACGTCTGGAACCTCCTCACTGGAGACTGCAATCAGGCGGCTGACTAATTCACAGGCCCAGTCATCCTCCTCTCCCTTCGCCAGTGACATGAACTCCTGCAGCATGGGCGTTGCCAGCAACAAGCGAATTTTATTGGCAATAATCTGACTCGGATGCATCACCATATTGGCATTCACAGCCTTGACAATGGTCTTATTGGTGCGCTGATTCTGTCTCAGAATGACGAATAGATCCGGGTTCAGTTCACGCGCCGTCATGATAATGGAGAGGTTATCCACATCCCTGTCCGTGCCGGCGACAATGCCTACAGCATTGTCGATATTTGCTTCCATCAAAGTCGCAGCTTCTGTTCCCTTGCCAATCACGACTCCAGCCTGTGGAGTACCCGTTTTACCCGGTGTCGCCTCGATGACAACAACATCCATCCCCTCCTTGGTGAGACGCTCATAGACAGCTTTGCCGAAACGTCCGAAACCACAAAGCACCCATTTACCCTGCTGGGGGGGATAGATGGGCTCGGCCAGCGGGTCATGTGCATTACCACCCAGCCACTCACCCAACAGGTGCAGGCCTGGAGATTGCAATGCTATTGAGAGGTGCATTGCAAAGGTCTCAAAAGGGTCGACAATATAGTCCGTACCAAATGACTCCATGTTTTTTTCGACTTCGGCAGAGTCCGCCCTGCTGACCACTGTGAGTTCCGGTCTCAGCAGTTTACTGGTTATCGCTACTTTCAAATTCACTGCATTGCTGTTGGTGAGAGCAATCACCGCGGCGCACCGGGGGTGCGTCAGACCTGCTCGTGTCAGGTTATCCGGATTCGCTGCTTCACCAGAGAACCCTGGAACATCCTCACGCAGGTTCTGTAATTTCATCACATTGATGCGTTGCTGGTCACTGTCAAGAACCACTACGTGCTGCCGGCGGTCAGTCAACGCCATCACCAGTTCCCGACCTATGCTGCCATACCCTACAATCAGAATGAAGTCATCTGTCAATCGCCTTATTCGACGTGCAAAACGACCAACGGTCAATGCATTCTGAAACGCCTCTCCCTGAATCAGCGCCAACAGGGTGCCGATGGCATAGATCCACGAGATAACTGTTGCATAGATTGTAAAGATCACCCACATGCGCTGGGCATCGGTAAAGGGGTACGGAATCTCACCAAAACCAATGGTAGTAGACATAAAACTGACGAAATAGAAGGCATGGAAGAAATCCATATGCCACGGCTGGCCTGCATCATCCTGTCCGGGTATCAATACCAGTCCCAGCATCGAAATCGAGTAGGCAAGCAGCAGCGTCAGCAGCGGCTGACGCATCCTGCGAAACACGACATATACGATATTTTCCATATATTAACGACGCAGCATAACCGTTTCTATCAGCAGCAATACCACCGACACGACATTTGCCAGTACTGCACCGGCCGACAACGAGACAATACTGGCCATCACGGCAGGTGTAAGACCACTGCCTGTTACATAGTTTGCGACAAACCAGATAATGGCTGCAACAAACAGCTGTAGCAGTGCCACCAGGCTTGTCGACAGCAGGATTGCCCCGACCTGGGTACGGTCACCGAATTTCAGGATTGTCGCAATCAGATTCACGACGATAACGGCAAAGAGTTCATATACCGGGTGATGTGACGGATCTTCTATTGCTCCAAACACAAAACCGAAGTTGAGCGTTAACGCCAGGACAATAAAAAAATTGAAAATAACCTTTTCTGAATTCATGGGGAAACCCTTGGTTTGTTATTTCAGTATAGTGTAGACGCTGCATGAAAAATTCCAAATCTTTTTCCTGACTCTACTTCTCCAGCATCCCCTTCAACACCATATCGGTCAATGAGACGATACCGCAGATTTCACCATGCTCGATCACCGGAGCACGGCTCAATCCAAAGTGATCAAACAGGCGCGCACAGTAACGTATATCCATATCCGGAGAGGTTGTCAGCGCCGGCTTGGTCATGATCTCGTAGACGTTGACCCGCTCAGGCGCACGGTCAACGGCAAGCACACTGCGCGCAATATCGGTAAGAGTCACAATGCCGAAGACATCATCGTCATGACGTTTATTGATAATCAGCGTCTTCGTATCGACATGCTTCATGGTTTCGAGCGCTTCGGCAACTGTCGCCATGCCATCAACCATATCAAAATTTTTCTTCATGACGTCGCGCACTCGCACAATTGTATGATTCATATCTCTTCCTCCACTTTACTGCTGAGTTGTCTGATTTGATGGCTGACGCCGATAGCATCTTCTACATCGATTTGAAAAGCAATGCCGGTTCCGGGCTGTTCATCGAAACGGCATTTTATTGCGATGGTCTCGAGGATGGAGCGGCTGACATGCTCCTCTACCAGCAGCATAACCAGGTCGCGCTGTGTCTCCAGAGTCAGTCCAAAAAAGGTTTTTTTCTTTTCAGCCCCCTCGCCGCGCGCCTGGTTAAGAACTGTGGCGCCGGTGGCGCCAGCCTCGCGCGCAGCCTCCAGCACAGCCTCCGTATGAGAATCCTCTACAAGGACCAGAATCAGTTTGAAATGCATAGTTACTCCTCGATATTGTATTCGGTTTTTTGTTGTTGACGGTGCGCATACCAGCGTCCGAGCTGTGCATACCCCATCACTGACATGATTGGAAAAAGACTGGCGAATGCAATCAGACCAAAACCATCCAGCATCGGATTGCGTCCGGGTACAGTCGCAGAGAGTCCAAGCCCAAGCGCCGCAACCAGCGGTACAGTGACTGTTGAGGTGGTCACGCCGCCTGAATCATAGGCAAGGGCAATAATTGAACGCGGAGCAAACAGCGTCTGCATCATAACCACGACATAACCGGCAATAATATAGTAGTGCAGCGGTGTTCCGCTGATGATGCGAAAGGCGCCCAGAGAGATGCCCAGTGCAACGCCGATAGCCACTGCAATACGCAATCCCCAGGGGTTGATATTCCCCCCCGAAACATCATTTGCCTTGATCGCCACGGCAATCAGTGAAGGCTCTGCGATGGTGGTCGAAAATCCGATAGCGAAGGCAAACAGATAGACCCAGTAGTAGGAGGCCCACCGGGCCGTGATGTTCTCTTTATAGAGCTCGACATCGATGCCGAGGAAGTGAGGATCGGTGAGCTGCTGCGCCATCAACTTACCCACCGGAAACAACGCTTGTTCCAGTCCCATCAAAAAAAATGCCAGCCCCAGGATGACAAAGAGGAAACCCCGCAGGATGCGGTACAGGTGCGGGAGCTGACGGCGTATTACCAAAAACTGGAAACCAAACAGAATCACGGCAATCGGCAGCACATCGGAGACTGTGTCGAAAAAAACCTCTGCAAATTCAAGCAGCCANTCNGTCACAACACGATTCCGTAGGCCATGACGAAAATCATCGGTGTCAGGGATGCGAAAGCAATCAGGCCAAAACCATCGACCATCGGATTGCGCCCCGCGATACTGCTGGCAAGACCGACACCAAGCGCCGTTACCAGTGGCACTGTAATAGTCGATGTAGTGACGCCGCCGGAGTCATAGGCAATGCCAATAATCTCTTGCGGCGCAAACATGGTCATGATCACCACACCAACGTAACCGCCCAGGATCAGATACTGAATTGGCCAGCCTTTTATGATGCGGAATACACCGAGCATGATGGCAAAGCCGACAGAGACAGCTACAGTCATTCTCAAACCATCCGCATAACTCTCCATGGCTGCCTCAGTCGATTCAATCATGCCTCCATTGGCTGCCACCTCTGCTGCCTCGTCGGCAACGGCAATCAGTGCCGGCTCTGCGATAGTCGTGCCGAATCCAAGTGCAAAGGCAAACAGCAGCAGCCAGGGTAGACTTCCCTTGCGGGCAAAATCATATGCCATAGCCTCGCCGATAGGGAACAAACCTGTGCGCAGACCGTGGACGAACAGTGTGAGACCCAGCACCACCATCAGCAGGCCGCCGAGCATTTTCAGTAAACCGGGGAAAGGCTGCTGCAGCACCAGCAGTTGAAAAAAGGCAATCACCACAACGATCGGGAGCAGGTCCCGGGTACTCTCGTAGAACGCCTTGATGAGTGCCTTCAATGTTGAGTCAATATCGTCAGAGGAACTGTTTCAAGCATACCAGAGAATGAAGAAAGTTGGCAGTTTACAGTCGTCAGTTTGCAGGAAAAGTTCTCCCTGTTACTATGCTTCTGCGTGAGAACGAGAGTCAAGCTCTCTCTTCTGTTGCTGCCAACTGACGACTGCCAACTTTCATTGGGCATGTTTCTGCAATTTAATGATAAATAGCATGAAAAACTGGACTTCTGCGCGCAAATTAGACACACTTCGTCTATCTTTGCGTTATCTCATTAATTTCGGCGGATTTTACTACGATGTCTCGGATTCTTGTTCTTAACGGACCAAATCTCAATCTCCTCGGTCGAAGAGAACCCGGAATATATGGCAGTGAGACACTCGATGACATCGGGGAACGTCTGCGAAAGCAGGCGCAACAGGCGGGGAAAAGCCTCGAACTCTCACAATATAATGCAGAACACCTGCTCATCGAACGCATTCATGCAGCCATGGATGATGACACAACCTTTATCATCATCAACCCTGCTGCCTTTACCCATACCAGCGTCGCTTTGCGTGACGCCCTGCTCGCTGTAGAGATCCCCTTTATCGAGGTGCATCTCTCCAANATCTACCAGCGGGAAGCGTTTCGTCACCACTCCTATTTATCTGATATTGCCGTTGGCGTTATCGCCGGCCTTGGCAGTCAGGGCTATGATCTTGCCCTGACTGCCGCTCTGATTCAACCGTGACTCATCTTTAGAGGGACAATCTGTGGATATTCGAAAAATCAAAAAACTGATCGAACTCGTCGAGGCCTCCGATGTGGCTGAAATCGAAATCAATGAAGGTGAAGAGTCTATTCGCATCAGCCGTATCGGATCAGCCCCGCCTCCTGTCATGGCAATGCCGCAAGTCATGCAGACAGCTCCGCTTCCTGCCGGCGCGGCAGCAACTGTACCGGCTGCAGCCGCAGAACCCCCTGCCGCTGCGGCAGAGAAAGAGCCCGAGCATACCGGCCACACGGTCAACTCGCCGATGGTGGGCACCTTCTATCGTTCGGCATCACCTGAATCCTCTGCATTTGTCGAGGTCGGGCAGTCCGTGACAGAAGGTGACACCCTGTGCATCATCGAGGCGATGAAAATCCTCAACCAGATTGAGGCAGACACCTCGGGTACCGTGAAAAAGATTCTTGTAGAGAACGGTCAGCCTGTCGAATATAACGAACCTCTATTCATCATCGAATAACCGGGGTGATCGCATGTTAAGCAAAGTACTTATTGCAAACCGCGGAGAGATCGCTTTGCGCATCCTGCGCGCCTGCCGTGAAATGGGAATTCACACCGTTGCAGTCCATTCTGAAGCAGACCGCACTCTTAAACATGTACTGCTGGCGGACGAGTCTGTCTGCATCGGTCCAGCCGCCTCTGCCGCCAGTTACCTGCAAATCCCAAATCTTATCAGTGCGGCCGAAGTCACAGATACGGTGGCGATTCACCCCGGTTATGGCTTTCTGTCTGAAAATGCGGATTTTGCCGAACGCGTGGAGGACTCTGGCTTTATTTTTATCGGTCCCAGGCCGGAAACCATCCGCATGATGGGTGATAAAATCACCGCCATCGAGGCGATGAAAGATGCAGGCGTTCCCTGTGTTCCCGGATCCGACGGGCCGATCGACGAAAATGACGAAAAAGGCACCCTGAAGATGGCCAGGGAGATCGGTTATCCGGTCATCATCAAGGCATCCGGCGGTGGCGGCGGCCGCGGTATGCGCGTGGTGCACTCCGAAGGCTCACTGCTGAATTCGATAGCCCTGACCAAAAGTGAAGCCAGGACTGCCTTCAACAATGATATCGTCTACATGGAAAAATATCTGGAAAATCCCCGTCATGTGGAGTTCCAGGTGCTCTCCGACACCCATGGAAACGCTATTCACCTGGGTGAACGCGACTGCTCCATGCAACGGCGTCATCAAAAAGTTGTGGAAGAGGCCCCGGCTCCCGGCATTAGCAGCAAGATGCGCAGCAAGATTGGCGAACGCTGTGCCGAGGCCTGCCGTACCATTGGCTACCGTGGCGCCGGAACATTCGAGTTTCTCTATGAAAACGATGAGTTTTACTTCATCGAGATGAATACCCGTGTGCAGGTGGAACACCCTGTAACCGAGATGGTGACTGGCGTCGATATCGTCAAGGAGCAGTTGCGCATTGCTGCGGGGGAGAAGCTCTCCTACAAGCAGAAGCAGATCAAGCTCAGAGGACACGCCATGGAGTGCCGTATCAATGCTGAGGATCCCGATACCTTTATGCCCAGCCCCGGACAGATCACCAACCTGCATTTTCCGGGAGGCCCCGGCATTCGCGTCGAGACCCACATCTATAACGGCTACATCGTGCCTCCCTACTATGACTCCATGATCGGCAAGCTGATTGCCTACGGTGAAGACCGGGAATCCGCCATCGCGCGAATGCGTATTGCTCTCTCAGAGATGGTCATCGACGGTATCAAGAGTAATATTCCTCTGCAGGCCGACATCATGAAAGATTCTGCTTTTCAGGAAGGCGGAGTCAATATTCACTACCTGGAAAAGAAACTCGGCCTTTAAAAGAAGTTTGCAGTAAAAACACTCCCCGTTCCCACCGCCCGGTGGAAACGAGAGTTATCTTTCTTTTGCTGCCTACTGCAAACTCTCTTTCAACTGCCAACTGCAGACTGACGACTGCCAACTTTGTTAAATGCCCTGGACCCAGATACATATCACTGCAGGTAAACATGACGCCCCCTTTCTCGAAACACTGCTGGAGGGGCTTGGCGCACTTTCCGTGACTCTCACGGATGCCGGTGACGAACCTCAGCTGGAGCCGGCTCCTGGTGAAGAGAAGTTGTGGAGTGAGACCATCATCACCGGCCTGTTTGATGCAGCAACCAATCAGGAGAGGCTCAGGCAGGCTGTGCAGCAGGCGGCAGCTTCCCAAAATATCCAGCTGACGATCGACACCGAACTCCTGCAGGATCAACCCTGGGAGCGAGCCTGGATGGAAAATTTTCATCCGATGCGTTTTGGCGAAAAGCTATGGGTTGTCCCGCGGGGAGAGCATCCTCCTCATGATGCGCAGGATGCTGTCACCATGATGCTTGATCCCGGCCTCGCCTTCGGCACCGGCACCCACCCGACGACATCACTCTGCCTGCAGTGGTTAGATGGCGTTGACCTGCATGGGCGGTCAGTGATCGATTACGGCTGCGGCTCCGGCATCCTGGGGATTGCCGCGCTGCTACTGGGCGCAAAATCAGTGACCGGCATCGACCACGATCCCCAGGCGCTGACCGCCAGCCGGCAGAATGCCGATGAGAACGGTGTCATTCAGCAACTGGCACTGCTGCCCGCAGGGGAGCCAGTCAACAAGCAGTGCGACATCCTGGTAGCCAACATCCTCGCCAGTGTCCTCGTAGAACTGGCCACGCTGCTTACCGGGATGGTCAAACCTGAAGGAAAAATTGCCCTCTCCGGAATCCTGCATGACCAGGCGGAAATGGTTCAACAGGCCTACCAGGNAAATTTCAAGCTTGATCCACCACAGCAGATGGACGACTGGATCCTCATCACCGGCAAGCGCGAATAGAAGTTTGCAGACATCAGTTGGCAGTATGCAGCAATACAACAAGGTTTGCGGTCGACAGTAATTAACAAATCAGGGGTTCGCGAGGTTGAGAGTTTTGATCTTTAAATCCAAAAT
>JGI24023J19991_10001462_pt1 | contig 17945 bp, 17 predicted proteins | sample Cruoilmetagenom1_FD_19991 | JGI IMG/M metagenome (IMG submission 19991) | reverse complement strand
CCAAAATCACCTCATGGTGTCGATGTAGATCCAACAGGTAAATACATTGTGGTTGCTGGTAAATTAGATTCTCATGCTTGGGTTTACAAGTTTGACAAAATAATGAAAGCTATTGAAGACAGAAACTTTGATGGTCAAGATAAATTTGGTATTAATATCATAAAATTAGAAGATGCTTTACATGGTAGTGTTGAAGTAGGTTTAGGTCCTTTACATAACCAATATGATTCTAAAGAAGGTGTAATTTACACTTCTATTTATGTAGATTCACGTATTACCAAATGGGATTATATCAACCTTAAAGTTTTAGGGTATGTACCTTCTCATTATAATGTAGGTCACTTAGTTTCTGCATCAGGCGATACGCAAAAGCCTCATGGTAAGTACTTAATTTCCTTAAACAAATTATCTATTGATCGTTTTAATCCAGTAGGTCCATTACATCCACAAAATCACCAATTAATTGATATTAGTGGCGATGGAGACCCAACAGTGATTTTTGATTTACCATTACCAATGGGTGAGCCTCATTACACAACATTAATGCATGTTGATGAGTTTAAATCAGAAGCTATCTATCCACTAGGTCAAAACATCATTACAGATAAACGATCTAAACATTTTACCGAATTAGGTGCTGAAAAAGTAGTAGGTAATCGTGTTTATGGTACGATAAAAGATGGCAAAGTAACGCCATCAGACTTAAGCTTCAAACAAGGTGAAACGGTCTATGTACATTTAACAAATCATGGTTTAACCAAACTAGATCATTATGTTTATCAAATTTCAGCCTATGATAAAATGTATCATTTTAGCCCTGGTGAAACAGCTACAATTAAATTTGTTGCAGAAAAATCTGGTAAGTATCCAATATTATTAGATGCACAAAATTCTCCAACTAAACGTCAATTAGTGGGTTATTTAGCTGTAGAATTTAATCAAACAGCCGAAAACAATCGTGTATTAGCCTATACAGATCGTATTAACTATGATAACAAAATGCAATCATTCAAACCGTCAGCTATTGAGTTAGCCAATTTACTACCTGGTGAGTTAGAATACTTAAACTATGGTTGTAGTGCTTGTCATAAATTCGGAACTGAATTTAACGGTCCTGATTTAGCAATGATTGAATTACGTAGAGATGACAAATGGTTGAAAGAATGGATTTTAGATCCTGAATCTAAAATGAAAGATGATGATATCGAAGCTATGCGTCAACATTATAAGTTAGCCATGCCTAACCAAAATGTATCTAAAGAAGATGTAACAAAGATTATTGCATACATGAAAGCTAAATCTAAAGAAGTGATGGATGCAAAAGCAACTGAAACTTCTTCAGAAACAGTAACTGGAGACTTTGGCAATGGTAAAACAACTTATGATACTATGTGTATGGCTTGTCACGCTACAGGTGTAACTGGTGCTCCTAAGTTAGACGAAAAAGATCGTTGGGCAACAATTGGAGCTCAAGGTATGGACGTACTTCTTGATCACACTATCAAAGGATTCCAAGGAGAAATTGGTGTGATGCCTCCAAAAGGTGGATTTACTGATTTATCTGATGATGACATGAAAAATGCTATCAAATATATGCTAAGTGCTGCGGGAACTTCCGCAAAATAAATTAAAATGACCCGAGTAAAAACAATTTATTTTTACTCGGGTTTTTCTAAAAACTATCCCGATTCGAATCGGAACTAAAAACTAAAAATAAAAATATTTATCTAATGGAAAATCAATCCAATAAATTTGGACTCTTATACAAAGTATTTGGTGTACTTGGAGTTCTTTTAATTATTGCCGTATATTTTATGCCCATTTGGTGGGTTGCACTACAAAGTCACCAATATCCTAAGTCTATGTATCCTAAAGGGATTCGTATTGAATTTAAGTATGATGGTGTATATAATGGTTGTGAAGGAGTCAAAGAAAGAGCAGAGATTACAACCAATGAAGGAGCAGATTGCTTAATGGAAATGACAGCTATTAACCATTATATTGGTATGTATCCGATAGTGCAAGGTGCTAATAGTCGTGTATATGATGAAGTAAAAGAAGGACAGAAAAAAGTTGTTCCTGAATATTGGGTCTTTAATACAGTAAAAGATGCTAATGGTGAAGATGTTATTGATCCCGAAACTGGTTCAGCTAAAGAGATTAATGTTACACCTAAATACTTAGATGTACTAAACAGCATACTGGTAAATTCAAAATATATTTTTGCATTCTTGATATTACTGGCAATATATTTCATCATTACACCTAAAAGAAAAAATGCAATTTTTGCATTTTTACCTGCATTATTACCATTCTATTTCCTTTCTCTTTATATGTATTCTATGTATTGGTATGGACATCATCTAGATTTGCATGGTGGTGGTGCTTTTGCGGGTATTAAACCATTTATGCCAACCATCTTTGGACATGGTAAAGTAGCGCAGTTTGAAACAGTTGGTTATCCATACTATGGATTCTTGGTTGCTCTTATGGTATTTGTAGTATTTATTTTTGCCATTTTATTTAAAAGAAAATATATAGCATTACAAGGCAATGAATAACTAATTTAATACTCGGCTGTCTCTTTGAATTCATTTGTGAATAGTTAATGATTTTCCATACTTTCGTTAACCAAAATGTAACATATATTCTGAGAGGCAGTTTTTTCTAATCAATCTAAAACTAAAAACTTATTATTATGAGAAACTATTTCCTCATACTGATAGTACTTGTACAATGGAGTGTTTTTTCACAAGACAAAACCACAAAAAATGTTGGTTTATTATCTGAAATTACACCATTTACATCAGATGAAAATCAAATATTTTTAAACACACTTCTTAAAAACCTTAAACCCGGCGATACGCTTAAATTAAAACCGGGATTTTACACAGGACCAGCAACAATAAAAGTACCAAATGTGGTTATTGATGGTGATGGAAAAGCAACTATTTCTGGAATGGCTAATGAATCTGTCATCTATGTCAAAGCTGAAAATGTTACTATTAAAAATCTACATATTACCAATTCAGGTGATTCGCCCGACCGTTTAGATGCTGGTGTAAAAGTAATTGAAGCCAATAATACACTTGTTCAAAATTGTCTTATTGAGGAGTGTTTATTTGGCGTTGATATTTTTAAGTCTGACGGTGTTGTGGTTGAACACAATGACATTACATCAATTTCAACCAAGCCTTTAGCCCTAAAAGGCGATGCCATAAGATTGTGGTATTCAAGCAATAATAAAATACAATTTAACTATTGGCACGGTGTACGTGATATGGTTGTTTGGTACTCCTCTGGAAATCATTTTGAAGGAAATAAAGGAGTAGGCAATCGTTACAGTATTCACTTTATGTATGCACATAATAATCGTATTCATAAAAATGAATTTTACAACAATTCTGTAGGTGTTTTTCTAATGTATAGTGAACAAACCATTCTATCTGAAAACCTTATACAAGCTTCAAATGGAACCACAGGCATGTGTCTAGGCTTAAAAGAAACATCGTCTAATCAGATACTCAATAATCGATTTTTATATTCTGCCTATGGTATTCACTTTGATGTATCGCCATTCGTACCAGAGAAAATTAATACAGTCGTAGGCAACGAAATTGCATTTTGTAATGTTGGTATGCTCTTTCACTCTGATTTAGAAGGTAATTTAGTTAAAGGAAATTACTTACACGACAATCTTACGCAAGTTTACACACGTGGAAAAACGGCAAACGGCAATAAATTTGAAGGAAATTATTGGAGTGATTATCAAGGTTATGACAAAGATGAGGATAATGTGGGCGATGTGCCCTACAGTCTATATAGCTATAGTGAACATTTATGGGCATTTAATAAGAACGTAAAGTTCTTTTATGGAGCACCCATCCTTGAGGTACTAGATTTCTTAGAACGATTAGCACCTTTTTCAAAACCAAAATTTGTATTAAGAGATAAAAAACCATTATATAAATGGGAACATAATAAGGAAAGAGAATATTAAAAAAATTAAGAATTTAGAATGCAGAATTAATAATGATTGAATGTTAAGTTTTAAATATTGAATGTTTAACAATAAACTTTTAACTTTAAAAACTTTAAACTTTAAACGAATAAAAATGGGAGAATCTAAATCAGACATTAACAGAAGGCAATTCCTAAGAAATGGAGCTGTTGCAGTCGTGGCACTTGGTGCTGTTGGTGTAGGCGCAAACTATTTAAAAAAGTTAAATATTGAAAATGCTGCCACACTTTTAAGACCTCCAGGAGCTGTAAATGAAAAGGAGTTTGTATATGCCTGTATTAAATGTGGCCTTTGTGTACAGATTTGCCCTATTGAAGCCATAAAATTAGCTGGTATCTCTGATGGTTTATCGTATGGAACACCTTATATTGATCCACGTTCGCAAGCCTGTGATTTCTCCTGTGATGCCATGCAATGTATTGAGACCTGTCCTACTTCTGCACTAGATTTTATTCCATTTAAAACTGCTGGTGAAGAAGCATACGTTGCCTATAACAAGGCTAATCCAACACCAGGCCCAGATTATAATCCTATTGCTGTACAATCTAAAGCAATGAAAGCCAATACTAAAATGGGATTGGCAGTTATTAATTCTAGTACTTGTTTAGCCGTTCAAGGAAAAGGATTTAAAGGAGCTCCTAGAGAAGAAGGTTTTAAAGGTATTTATCGTTCACCAAACCCAAAACTTAATGAACGTAAAGCGAGCCCTGTAAACGACCATTTATTCAATAGTGAAATTTGTAATTTGTGTGTAACGGAATGTCCCATTGGAGATACTGCAATTATCATGGATGAAAGTATTGGAACTGATGGCAAAACAAACTGGAAACCAAAAATTTTAGATGGCTGTACTGGATGCGGTGTTTGTGTAATGGTTTGTCCATCGAAACCTGATACCATTATTATTGAAAAATTAGAAACCGCCTAAATTCTTGACTGATGATAAACATAAAGAAATTACAACCCTTACCAGCTAAACGTCGAGAAGAAATGCCTAATGCTAAATTAGGAATCACTTTTAAAGAATGGAAAGCCAATAAACCTAATAAGCACAAATGGCGTAATAAACGTTGGATCGTTCTTATTGGCATGAATTTTCTATTTTGGTTATCTTTTACCTTTGATATTGGCGTTTTAGAGGGTTCACTCAGTGGTTCACGTTTCTTTGGCATCTATTTAATGGATCCCTACAATGCGCTACAAGAAATGTTCATTGGAAGTAGAACGGGTTATTTTGCCATGCTAACAACCAATTTCTTTATCGGGTTTTTTGTCATAATAATCTGGTGGTTTCTCATGGGAGGACGTACATTTTGTTCATGGCTCTGCCCCTACCATTTCCTGGCTGAAAATGCAGAGAAATTGCACAACTATTTAGTAAAAAAGAAAAAAATAAAAGAACATTCTTATAATATTGGAATCAAATATATCTTTTGGGTAGGTTTTCTGTTATTAGCTTTCTTAACCAAAACACTCGTTTTTGAAACTATAAATCCTGTTGGAATAATTTCAAGATCAATTATATATGGCCCTGGTTTAATCTTACTATGGGTTGTAGCCCTTCTATTATTTGAAATCGTATACTCTAAGCGCTTTTGGTGTCGTTATGTTTGCCCTATAGGTGTCACGTATAGTGCTTTGAAAAAAGTATCACCAGTAGGTGTTGAGTTTGATTTGAGCAAATGTGGACATTGTAGAGATTGTCAAGATGTATGTTTAGTACCACATGAGTTATGGTTTGTAAAACGTGGCGAAGCTACCAAAGGAATTCACACTACAGGAGCAGATTGCACCAATTGTGGATTATGNGTCGATGTGTGTTATGGNGATGCCTTAACGCTAAAAGTAAAAGGCTTTGATAAAATAATGTAGGAATAAAAGAAAATAGGCAATAGGCAATAAAAAAACTGAATAATAAATAATAATGAAACAAAAGCGGAGTATCTTTAAGTCAAACAACTTTGTGTCTTAACGTCTTTGCGGTAAATAAAAATCTAAAAACTAAAAATAATGGAAAAATCAGAGACCTTAATATCGGTCAATCAGCTGACCAAATCATTTAAAAAAACTTCGGTCATTGAAGGGCTAAGTCATGATTTTAAAGCCGGCGAACGAATTGCTTTAGTAGGTCAAAATGGTGCTGGAAAAACAACTTTGATTCGTAGTATCTTAGGACTCTACAAATATGAAGGAACGATTGATGTTTTAGGGATGAACCCAAGAACAGAACGTGAAAAAATACTACACCACATAGGATTTGTACCACAAATACCACCTCCAATAAAAATGACCGTCGGTGAAATGCTTCAGTTTTTTGGCACGTTAACCAATACAAAGCAACAAAACTTTATTGACATCAGTGAAAATTTAGGTTTAGATGTACAAGCAAATATTGACAAACCCTTTATGAAACTCTCAGGTGGGATGAAGCAAAAGTTGTTAGTTTCCTTTGCCTTAGGTAGAAATCCAAAGATTTTATTGATGGATGAACCGGCAGCGAATTTAGATCCAAAAGCTAGAAAAATTCTATTTGAATATCTGCACAACTTTGATAAAAATGCTCTGATGATTATCAGCAGTCACCGTATTGACGAAGTTGAAGGACTCGTAAATCGTTTAATTGAGATGGATCTCGGTAAAATTGTCGTAAATAAATCAGTGGAAGAAAGTTAAAAGTAGAAAATGGAAAGTGGAAAGTGGGAAAAAACAATAAAAATTACGTACTTAAATGGCTTTTACTTTTAACATACTTTCAACTTTATAAACTTTACAAACTAAATATTAATACAATGAAAAAATTAACACTACTAGTCGGATTTTTGATTCTTTTAAGTTCATGTAACCCACAAGTTACTTATGAGGCACGTGACATCAACTTTGACAGAGATGTATGCTACGTCTGTTTAATGGGCTTGACAGACCAACGTTATAATGCACAATCCATAAATGAATATGGAGAAGTACACTGGTATGACGATATCGGTTGTTTAGCCGAGGAAATGAGAGATACAGCAACCTGGAATACTTGGAAAGGTAACAAAGTGAAATTCTGGATTGGTGATGCCAGTAAAGGAAATGACCCTTCTAATTGGATAGATGCAGAAGCTGCCTTTTATGATTATGGAAAACATACACCTATGGGATATGGCTATTCGGCTTATGCTGAAAAACCAGAAGCTGAACAGATTTATACATTTGAAGAAGTCTTGCAGCGTATTAATGAAGGTAAAACCATGCGCGAAAACTTTATTCAAGAAAAAATGCTGATGATGAAAGATGATCCTAAGAAATTAAAAAAATTAGAGGAAAAGCTAAAAAACGAACAAAATAAAGGTGATTCGACTTCTCATGTAGGACATAATCACTAATGTCATTCTGAACAAAGTGAAGAATCTTTACCTATAAAAAAGAATCGTCAATTCATTTTACTGACAAAAAATAATTAAATCTAAAACAATAATAAAATGAAAAGTTTTGATAGTTTAAAACAAATCATTAATTCAGATATACGACAAAACCTTCGCTCTCGTTGGTTTTGGGCATACAGTATCTTATTTGGTGGATTTGTTGCCGTAATGTTTACCTCTGGTATTACCGAATCACAAATCATCGGGTTTGTTGGATTAAGTAGATTAATGGTAACATTTATGCAAATTAGCATGGCTGTTTTGCCTATTTATGTATTAATCTCTACAGTTCGCTCTGTGGTTGGTGATAGAGAAAATTCAGTAATGGAGTACATACTATCCCTACCCATTTCATTTTCTAGTTATTTCTGGGGAAAATTAATCGGTCGATTCTTTATCATCTATACACCCGTTTTTATTGCCTTATTAGGATCCGTTCTTTGGGCACTCTTAACAAATATTGATGTGCCATGGGATTTATTTTTCTTATATAGTGCATTACTCGCCTCTTTAGTTTTTTTCTTTTTAGGCTTAAGTATGTATATCTCAGCAAAAGCAACTTCGCAAGATATTGCCGTGAGTACAGCCTTTATCATTTGGTTATTTCTGGTGGCTTTTATCGATTTAATCCTCATAGGCATTATGTTACGAATGCGTGGAGATCCTAACTGGATTATTGGTTTAGGGATGTTTAATCCCTTACAAGTTTTTAGAACAGGAAGTTTAATTCTTTTTGATCCGCAATTAACCGTAATGGGAACTGCCTCCTACTATATTTTAGATACCGTAAATCGCGGCGTTTTTATCGCATTCTCGATCCTCTACCCTATTGGTTTAGGTTTTCTATTTGCCTTTTTTGGGAATAGATATTTTAATAGAAATGATGTGGTGTAGAGTTGAAAGTTTATAAAGTTTGTAAAGTTGAAAGTATATAGATAATTTATGAGATATTTTATTTTTTTAATCGGATTATTGGTGATGAGTAGTTTATACTATTCTTGTGGGAATACAACGTATTCTCCAACTAGTACTTTGTTTCCAAACAAACCAGACACAACTAATTTACCAGAACTAGCCGTATTTTTAGAAGCAGATCAATTAGCTCAAATTATCAATGAAGAAACGAAAGGCACGAATGGTAAAAAAAGACATAAAGGGATTAAAGCTATCCCACAAAATGGAGATGATTTTAGGCGTGATTCTTTAGACGAAGTCTATTGGCCAAAAACAAGTGTGGTAGGAGGTGATTTTAGAGGTGTTTCCATCCGTTCTGGCAGATGTCAAGACGGGAATTACAGAAAATCAGATTTTAGAGCTGCCGATGTTCGATGGACAATTTTTGATGGTTCTACGATGGATAGTATCAACTTTATGCAAAGTCGTTTATTTCATGTAAAAGTAAATTATGCAAAGCTCTCAAACTCTAATTTTAGAGGCGCCAATATGTTTGGAATGGAAGGCCATTTTGCCAAAATGAGAGACTGTGATTTCACAGGTGCTTTGATGAAAGATTCTGAATTTTTAGATAGTGATTTGACAGGTTCTGTAGCTATAAAAGCGAAACTTTTTAGAGCAGTTCTATTAAAATCTAAATTAGATTCTTGTGATTTTTCGTATGCTGATTTTACTGGTGCTGGCTTAGAAGAATCCTCTTTTGTAAATTCAAGACTTTGGTATGCCAACTTTCAAGGAGGTCATTTACAAGGCACGAATTTTCAAGGAGCCGATTTAAAAGGATGCAATTTTTTTGGAACAGAATTTGAAAATACCAATTTTAAAGATGCCATAAATATCCCCGATGAAATAAAAGCATTTATCAATGAAGAAGGATTAGCAACGGGCGTTTGGCAAGACCAGAAATAACATAATTGAATGCTAAATATGTCAATAAAACAGGTATTCAAAGCCTAGGCGTATAGCATACAAAAAATAAAGAACCATGCAAGTTATATTAAAAACCATAGTCGCAATAAGTATTCTAGGGCTTTTTATTTTTGCTTCAAAACCAAATTCTATAGCTGATTTTCAAGATCAATCTAAAACACTTGACACCTATGTGATCGATACAGCTACCAGCAAATTACACTGGAACTGTCATCACTTAGGTGCTGTAAGATTTAACTCGGGTTATATCGCTACTACGCAAGAGAATGAACCAAAAGAAATCAATTTAAGTATCGATATGACCAGTATATCTAATACTGATATTGATAATAAATTGTTGCAAGGAACACTTGAAAATGTCTTAAAATCAGATGAGTTTTTTAATACTGAAAAATATCCAGAAGCTCGATTTGAGTCTCATTCAATTACAAAAATTAATGCTAATAACTATACAATAGAAGGTGATTTTATCATTTTTGAAAACGGTATTTGTCAAAGCTTTGTGGGAACTATAAAAATTGACGGAGACACCGTATACTTTACTACAAAAACAATCATACTCAATCGTACAGATTGGGGTATTTATTATCTTTCTGCCAACAACCCAATACCTAAAGACGAAGAAGAGGGTTTTGCCGTTACTGACACCTTACTTATAGATGCTCATATAATTGCACACAAACTACAATAAAGATTATTTAATCCCAAAAAATTTATTAAAAAGAGTTTGCTTTTTTTCTGAAGTCATCCTATTTAAAGTATCTTTTGAACTTTCTCCAAAGCCTAAAGCTTCAGCTTTTTTACAATGCTTTATGATAATATCTTCAATCATATCATCATAGGTCATTTCTTTACTTTCAAGAAACTCAAAAAGAAACTTTTCTGAAGCATCCATATCAGCGACAGCCTCTATGGCACATAATGCTTTGTATAAGGGTTCAATTGCATTTTGTACATCTTTACATACAGGTCTTCTGTATGCGGTATAATTAATAATGTTCCGGTCGGCATCTACTTTTGTGACAAAATCCGTTAATATCCAATAATAACGACCATCTCTAGCTAGATTTTTAACTAAAGCCATAACATTTTCTCTGTCTTTAATATGCTCCCATACAATTTTGAACATCACTTTAGGCATATCAGGATGACGAATTACATTATGAGAAGCACCTACAAGTTCTTCTTCACTATAACCAGCTACTTTAGAAAAAATATCATTAACCTCTGTAATTATTCCTTTAGGATCAGTTACACTAATTAAAACGGCTTCATCTGGAATTATAATTTCCTCATTAATTGGATTTGGACGGTCTTTTTTTGTTAGCGTTTTAGTTGATTTAGTCATAATTCATATTTTTATAATATCCTTTCAAAATTACGGATTATTCTATAAATTATAACATGTAATGTCAGTAAATTTTATCAAGATATCTCAAATATTACAGGCTAAATACAACAAAAAAACAATTAGATTAGTTATATGATTATATATCTAAAAAAATTAATGAATTTAAAAGAGTTTTATTAGTTACTACAAATTTACACAATCAAATAGCAGTTAGAATATCTTTAATAAATCCTTGTGTAATTATAGATACTATTTAAGAGACCATCAATTTATGTGGAGATCATGCACAAAACTTTTTAGATAAAATTATAAAGACCCAAACACATAATTAATATTCATACATTTGCATCCTATTAAAAATACTACATATGCATAAGAAAAAACTTGATCCAATAGGAAAACTAATTGGTCTAAGACACAAATCGCATCCTTGGCACGGGATTGAAATCAGTAGCAGTTCTCTAGACACCATAACTTGTTTTGTAGAAATGGTCCCTACCGATACGGTTAAATATGAAATTGATAAAGCCACTGGTTATTTAACAATTGATCGTCCTCAAAAATTTTCAAGTATCCTACCAGCACTTTATGGTTTTATACCGCAAACCTATTGTGGAGAAAAACTAGCAGAAGTAAGCAGAAAAAAACTAGACCGGCCTGATATTGTGGGTGATGGTGACCCTTTAGATATTTGTATTCTTACAGAAAAAGAGATCACCCATGGTGATATCTTGGTGGAAGCAAAACCTATTGGCGGTTTTAGAATGATTGATGGAAATGAAGCGGATGATAAAATAATTGCTGTGCTTAAAGGAGATGCAGTTTACGGTGATTACACTGATATTACGGACTGTCCACCAGCAGTTGTAGACCGATTACGACATTATTTTTTAACTTACAAAGATATGCCAGGAGAAAATAAGCACAAATGTGAAATCACGCATACTTATAATAAAAAAGAGGCTCTTAAAATCATTGATTGTTCGATAAAAGATTATAGATCTTACGTTCAAAAAATGTTATTTGATTAAAACTTTTAGTACTATCTAATAAAAAAAGCAGTAACCGATTAAATCGGTTACTGCTTTTTTATTTATTAGGTTTTTTTAAAGTAGTTTGTTTAAAACTTTATTTTTAACTTTCTAATAAGTGATTTGAGTTTTGACACAAGCACTTGTTTGAAAATCAGGACTTGCTCCACTGACAGCAGCACCCGTTTCAACTTTTTTGGCTGCAACAGCAACCCAATAATTAACACCTGTTACTAAATCAGCTGTAGGACGCAACCATCCTTCTGCTCCATCAATATTAATAGTAATTGATGTTGTTGATGTAGGAATTTGCGCTTTTTTAAATATTGGTTTAGTTGAAACCATGTCAAGTTCTGTAATTTTCACACAGTAAAGATCGGCATCAGCAACCGCTGTCCAGCTAACTGTTAGTGAGTTGTTTCCTACTGTATAATCTACCGTGAAAGGCATTGGTAAATCAATTTCAACATCTTCCATCTCGTCTGTAATCGTTTTTTCATAACCATCACTAAAAACTAAATCAAAGGTATAGCTTCCTTGAGGTTTTAGAGCTGTAAGAGGTGCATCCATATTATTAACTTTACCTGGGCCTGCCCAAAATTCTGCCAAATCATATGTAGTACCGTCTGGAGTGGTTACCGTAGAACCCGTTGCATTGATATCTATACCACCAGCAAAGAATACCTCTTTATACCTGATTCCACTAGGAGTATTTACTTTTTTTAAAATGACATCAGCATAAGCATCATCATGCGTATTTACTGGTGGTGCTGGATCATCTTCATCACAACTTGTAAAAGTAAATAATCCTGTAAATAAAAGTAATACTGTTAAAAATTTAATTGTTTTCATTTTTGTTTGTTTAAATTGTTAATTTGTGTTTGTTTAACTTGTTTAATATGATTTTAAAAATCATATTTTATATATATACTAAAGCTTCTTCCTGCTTCGTATATTTTTCTACCATTCAATGTATCTGCGTTTGCAAAAGAAAAGTTTAAATGGTTGTAGTATGCCTCATCAGTTATATTGAGAACTGCTCCTCCAATGCTAAGGTCTTTTATAGGTTTATATCCTAAACGTAAATCAAAAGTAGTGTGTCCTGGTGTTTCAGATTCGGCAAACTCAGTTGAAAAATCAGATTGTGTTGCCACTAATTCCGAGCGTACATCAATCCAATATTTATCTTTCTCATATTTCAAGCCTAAATGCCCACTCATCGGAGCAACTTGTGCTAACGGTTCTTCAAAAGTTTCATTATAGGCTTTAGTATATGCTAAATCTGATTTAAAAACTAAATCATCAAGTAACTGATAATTAAAGAAAGCATCAAAACCATATTGATTTGCATTTACATTCCAGAACTGTTTTGGAGCCATTGCAATTCCTCCACCGCAACCTCCGCCTGATCCTGCAAAAGCAGAATTTTCAAATGCGGTAATATAGTTTTGCATAATGGAATAAAAGCCGCTAATTCCAACACCTATTTTACTCCATTTTTTGTTAACGGAAAGTTCAATTTGGTTGTTTATTTCGGGTTTTAGGTATGGATTTCCAATATACTCTCGACCATCTGAACCAATATAAAATCTATATATATAACGTTCAATCATAGAAGGTGTTCGTGTACCACGACCGTATGTTAGCTGTGCTTGCAAGCCATTTTCTTTATATTTTAAAGCAATATTTCCTCCTAGAGTAATATCAGATGCATCCTCTATTACACCATCATATAAGGCTTCGAAACCTGGATCAGGATCATTCATATTTCCACTCACGAAATCAGACCGCAAACCAACTGTTGTAGTTAGTTGTTGATTAAGCTTATAACTAGCTTCAGCAAAAACACCATAATCAGCTATGGTTGCATCTTGCCAAACACTAAAGTACTTAACAATTGGAGTTTCAAAAGGTTCACCAGTTGCTGGATTATTGTTTACATACACTGTTTTATTACCATCTCTTTTAATAATATCAGCATCTAATCCTGTATAAATCATCCATTTATCTGTTGGTTTTAAACCTACTTCAAATTTTCCTCCTATCGTCTTAGCCCAAACAGGTGTTCTTGCATCAGTTGCAGGAAAATTTGGTCTAACATCCTCGCTGTTGGAATAAGCATAACCATTAGTCATTAAATGATCCACAAATGAGTAATAACCTTTTACAGAAAGACTGGACACTTTATCAGTCATATTTTTAATTTTATAATCTATACCAATCATATAACTGTCATCTTTTGGGGAATCCATCGCCAAACCAACATGCATGATATCATTGGCAAATTTTTGACGCCAATCTAATTGTAAACGTTGGTTATTTTTTGGATTATAACCAAATTTTACAGAATATGAATTGGTTTCAAAGCCCGAAGAAGTTTCTACTCCTTCTCCATCTGTGTAATCTCCAAAATCTCTTCGTTCACCATCTATGGTAAAATCAAATTTTTCAGAAGCATACATCAATTCGGCTCTTCCAACAAAATTACTTCCGTTTGTTTCGTAACCGCTTTGTAAACTACCGTGAAAACCATAATCTTCTGGAGTAGGTCTTTTCGTTACCATATTGACAATACCTCCAAAGCTTTGCCCAAAACGTACCGTAAAAGGACCTTTTACCACTTCAATCTTACGAACTTCCTCAGGTATCACATGAGCAGTTATGGGGTCCATTCTATTCGGACAGGCATTTACAATTTTAGCACCACCATCATATTTAATGTTCATTTGTTCATATTTAAATGCACGTAATGAGGGTTCTGTAGAGGAAGCACTTCTTTTTTGTATATTAAAACCTGCTATATCATTAAACAAATCGGTTACATTTCTTGGCTGACTTCCTTTTTTAATATCATCCATAACGACAACCGAATGGGAAATATCTTGCAAAGGATCACTTTTAATTATGATTTCATCTAAAGAAATTTTCTTTTGAGACATGTTAATTGTAGCTGACTCGCTAGCCTTAATTTCTAGCGTTTGATAAGACAGATGCATCACCTTAAAAACAGCATCAGCTCGTGACTCAATACTAAATTTTCCATCTATATCTGTCAGTGCATATGCATCTGAACCTATTGTTTTAATCGTAGCGTTTTCAATGGGCTCAGTAGTTTCTTGATCTACAACCACGCCATTAAACGTTATATCTTGTGCAAAAAGTACTGTACTTACTAAAGTAAAAACAATACTTAAAAAAATGGATTTTTTCATTTTATTTGTAATTTAAAACACACTAACTTAGGTGTATTTAACGATTTTATTTGAAAAACACATCAAACCTAAGTTTATAAAAAAACTACTAGGTTATAGCATCAAATAAATTAAATTTGATGTGTTTTGTATTTATATTGTTGTATTTTTTACTTAATTCACTAGTTCGTGAATTAGGATAAATTTATCATAATTATTAGCGTATAGTTATAATTTAACTAGAATTTATTCACTCATAAATACGTATACTCATAGTATATGAAGCATTAAACTAAACGATAAAAATATGTAAATTAAACAGCAATTTTCGGTGGATGAAATATAGAAAAACTATATTCACTAATCACAAAATGCTTAGAGAAATTAGGGGTTTTTAATTTATTACTATAATCAGGTACTACTACAGAATACGTATCAAAATCTAAAGTAGAAATTGGGTATTCATTCATATTGAGCGGAACTGTATTTTGAGGTGTTTTGTTTTCAATCGGTTCTACACGCTTTTTTAATGCCTCTAAATAACAATTTCCATTACATTGCATATAAGGCTTGTCACGATTTTCACAGAGTTCTGTAACAATATAATCATAATTAGCATAATATACCATTACTGGCACGAGCGGTTTAATCATCGCTACCAAATAAAAAAAAGTAAATAATATCCCAAATATTTGTTGTCGCAAATTGCTATTAATTTATCATGCAAATATAGCTATAATTTTCTTACATTTACTTATTAAAATACAATATTATCTCTTTTAAAAAAATTAAGCTATATGCTATCAAATGCATCAAAATATGCCATCAGATCGGTTTTGTTTTTAGCGGAAAATAGTTCTAAAAAAAACAAGTATAGTGCCAAACAAATTGCTGAAGAACTAGAGGTTCCACTTCATTTTATTGCTAAATTGTTACAGCAACTTGCCAAAGTGCCTATCATTTCATCAACTAAAGGTCCTCGTGGTGGATTTTACACAACTGACAAAGATTTGAAAAACAATGTTTGCAGCATACTAAACGAAATTGAATCTGGAGATGTATTTGAGCCATGTTTTATGGGTTTACCTCAATGTGGAGATGAAAACCCATGTCCTGTTCACCATATTGTTGCTCCTTTTAAGGCAGCACTTCTAAAAAAATTCAAAGATCAAACCATAGCTGAATTTGCAACAGAAATCAAAGAAGGTGGAACTTTTATTTCTTTAAAAGGTAAAAAGTAGGCTCTTTTTAAAAAAGTAGCTTTTACATATTCCTTAATTTATCTATTTAATAAATAAAATTATGCTTTTCGCAAATTCCATTAGCATAATACTACAATAAACTGTAATTTTGCTAGCTAATTTTTAAATTAATTATACTGTGACAAATATTTATGATTTGATAATTGTAGGTGGAGGACCAGGTGGTATTGCTTCTGCTGTTGAATCTTATATCTTTAAAATTAAAAAGGTTTTATTAATAGAAAAATCCGAAAACCATTCGCAAACTATCCGCAAATATTATAAAGACTCCAAAAGGGTTGATAAAATATATAGAAAGCAAGAAGTGGAATTGATTGGAAATGTTGATTTTTTTGATGGAACTAAAGAAAGTACACTAGATCATTTTGACACATTACTAGAAAAAGGTTTTATTGATACGCAGTATAATACGGAAGTTTATAGTGTAACAAAACAAGAGAATATTTTTAAAGTATCAAGTTCAAAGGGTGATTTTTCTGGTAAAAATGTGATCGTGGCAATTGGTAGAATGGGTAGACCAAACAAACCACCCTATGACTTACCGCGATCTTTAAAAGCTATTATCAATCACAATGCCTATGATTGTAAAGGTGATGAGAACATTTTAGTAGTAGGTGGTGGTGATTCAGCTGTAGAATATGCTTGTCAATTAACCACCGAAAATAAAATAACTTTATCTCATTTAGGCCCTGATATTCTCGATGCTAATGATATAAACTTAGAGATGATCACACGATATGAAAAAGAAAACAGACTAAAAGTTTTACACGACTCAATGACAGTGGCATTAGAAGATGTTGATGGGAAAGCAAATGTGAAATTTGCGGATGGAACAGAGCTGACATATGATCGCGTTATTTTTGCCATCGGAGGTACAACACCGGTTGGGTTTATGCAAAGCTCAAATATTAATTTAGACGAACAAGACAGACCCATATTTGATGATAATTTTGAAACCAGTGTTGATGGCTTGTACCTAGCAGGTGACATCATTTATAACAAAGGTGGTTCTATTGCTATGGCAATTAACCATGCTTTCACTATTATAACTGATATTATATCAAAGAATTAAGTATTCCAAAAGACTCTTTAATTATTAAAAATAGAGGACTGTTATTTTAAAATTTTTTTCATAAATTTGCAAACTCAATTTCAACCGCTGACGAGAATCGTGAATGTTGGTTTTGAATATCTAAAAAATAGTAAAGATGGATTTAGTAAAATTCGTTCAAGACGAATTCGTAACAAAAAATGAACTCCCTAATTTCTCAGCAGGTGATACAATCACTGTTTATTATGAAATTAAAGAAGGTAGCAAATCACGTACGCAGTTTTTCAAAGGTGTGGTGATTCAACGTAAAGGAAGTGGAACTTCTGAGACCTTTACAATTCGTAAAATGTCAGGTACTATTGGAGTAGAACGTATATTCCCAGTAAACTTACCAGCCATTCAAAAAATTGAAATAAATAAACGTGGTAAAGTTCGTAGAGCACGTATTACGTATTTCAGAAACCTAACCGGTAAAAAAGCAAACATAAAAGAAAAAAGACGTTAGTCGTACAGATTCTTTTAAAGAGTATTAAATAACCACTTATATTTTATAGGTGGTTTTTTTATGAACAAATGTTAACAACCTCTGTTCATAAAATGTTGAAAACTAAATGGTTGAGGATTTGTCAAAAATGCTGACTGTTTCTTAAATTTACGCATGAATTGAATAAATCATGTAATTCTGAATTAATTCAATGTTCTTGAACATCTTTTCAAAACCACTCGAAAGTATGAGTCGAAACGTAT
>JGI24023J19991_10001461_pt1 | contig 17968 bp, 20 predicted proteins | sample Cruoilmetagenom1_FD_19991 | JGI IMG/M metagenome (IMG submission 19991) | reverse complement strand
GGGAAAAACTTCAAAAGAAATAGAATGAGTTATACCTATGAACGAGAACCCTTGGCGGCTGGTTCATTTTTTGGGCCCGAGAGCCTGTCAATAAGACTAGTCGCCAATACGACCACGCATCTTAGGCTTAAGAGCCTGAAGAGTAGAACGTTGGATCCAAGGCCCTCGTTCAGGGAGGCAGTATGTATATAGGTATAGACGTACATAAAAGTAGCTGTTACATAACAGCTCTTGATGGAAAGGGAGAGATATTAACCGAGGGAGAGATGACCAAAAAGAAGCTGTTGAAATGGGCATCTTCCCTCTCGGTAAAGGACGAGTTAGCAGTAGAGGCTAGCACCACAAGCAGAAACATCTACCAGAAGATGAAAGAGATGGGACTAAACGTCTCAGTTGCACATCCCACGAAGATAAAGCTCATAGGCAAATCCTCCAAGAAAACGGATAGGAACGATAGCTTTCATCTAGCTAACCTCCTAAGGATGGACTACCTGCCCTTATCCTATGTACCTGAGAGAAGGTACAAAGAGATGAGAACTATATGCAGGTACAGGGCATCTTTAGGGAGGAGGATAGCTAGAGTCAAGAACTCCGTACACTCGTTATTACTGAGGAACGATACAGAGATCGATAGAAGCGACTGGTTCGGTGTGGGGGGTCTAAAACGGTTGAGATCTCTAAAACTAAACGAGATGGATTCGTTTATACTCAACTCACAGTTGGATGAGCTAACTCATCTCATGGATAGAGCAAGGGAGGTACAGGATGTCATGGCAAACCATGCTAAAGATATACCAGAGGTCAAACTTTTGATGACCATACCCGGAATAGACTTCTACTCCGCCATGACCATTATAGGCGAGATAGGAGATGTTACTAGGTTCTCAAACCCAAAGAAACTGGTCAGCTATGCGGGTTTAGCCCCAAGGTTAAGGGAATCCGGCAATATATCCAGATCGGGACACATATCCAAGGAGGGTTCAAGGACCCTGAGATGGATTCTGATCTCATGCGCCCACTCCATGCTGAGGCATCGTGGGAACAGCAAGTTAAAAAAGTTCTATCTGCACCTCATAAGGAGGAGGAAGCACAAATCAGTAGCTATAGTGGCCATGGCTAAGAAGCTGCTCCAGTTGATATATCACCTGCTATTGAACGATGAACCCTATGAGGAAGAGGATAAACTCTTGACTCGACGCAAATTGGATAAAATGGAGAGCAGGGCTAAACTGCCCAAGGTAGAGATCGAAAGAACTATAGATCGCTTGAGCGAAAAGGTTTATTCCTCAGGAGGACATACCGCGGTGTAGGTTGATATCATAGATCCAGTAGTTTATAGCCAGGGTCCCGTTTTCAGAGTAAAAATGAAGGAGATATCTCAATACCTCCATGAGCGGTACAAAGAGCTGGTAGAGAAAGTTCTGGAATCCCTGAAGGGAGAGTATCCTCAATTCGTTGATGGTGGGAATTGGAGGGCCAAGTGAGATTTTTCCCCTTTCTATGTCCTTTTTCATCTCCAGAACCATGGACTTTACACGCTTATTAGAAAACGATGCGGGCACAATAAAGTCGTATCCAGAGTCCACCAGATCCGCCAGATTGCCATCACTGAAGAACCCTCGATCCATTATGAGAGAAGCAGCGATGCCAAGTGATCTCAGCCTTTCAACAGCCTCTTTAGGGTGAGGAGGAGGTCACGGATCTTGAGCTAGTGCTGACATTTTTGCGAGGATACAACGTGGAGGTTCATGTGCGATCTATCAGGCTTAATGCAGAGTCAACTCCTAGGCTATCGCAAAAATAATATTGCCCCAAAGCCGAAGAAACCGAAACCCTTTTCTTTTCTTGTTTCCTTCCTTATTTATGGATGGGATGTATGCGATAGCCCCCTCATCTCGAACCCGGACCGAGCATCCTTCTGCAGGTAAACTCCTATTTTGGGAAAAAAACCTCCACGAGAAACAAAGGGGCCCCCCCTTGGGTGCATCAGCCCTTTGTGAGATGGTATAAATGTTTGACGAAAAGTGCATGATGATCCCTCGAGGAACGAAATTTGGTGAGCGCACGATAGTAGCTTTGGGTGATGTGGTCGTGGCTGATTACTCCAGGGTAGAGTATAATCTGGAGGTTCCAGGAAACCTGTACGTGGGGGAAAATGTAAGGATTGATGGAGATCTAGACGTTTCAGGAGAAGCTAGAATAGATGGGTGGTCAGCGATCAGTGGGGATGTCAAATGCGGTGGCGACATCTTTTTGGGGCACTCAGTCAAAATTACTGGGGGACTCTTTGCGGGGTCTAACCTTGACGTGGGGGAGGACGTTGAGATAGGGGATGGTTTTGAAGCTAAGGGTTGGATTACCGTTAGAGATCCGATACCCATCGTAATATATATATTCATATATATTCTTCAATTGATAGGGATAGGGAAGTCAGACGAGGTAGAAAAAATAGTTAAGGAACTGGAGGAGATTAAGGACGAGGAGATAAGGGTGAGGAGAGGATATCTTTACATACCTAGATGGAGCAGGATAACACGCGATGGAATAAAGGTTAGGAAAGGGTTCAAGATCTGCGCCAAATCTGGTTGTAGGTTGTCAGGAAACTGTTTAGGGGGGAGAATCGAGCTGGGAGATAAGACCGCGCTCATGGGCTCGATTAGAGCTGAGAGTTATGTCCGGATCGGAGCTGAGGGCGAGGTGGGGGGGTCCATCCATGCCAAAGGATCGGTCGTGTTGGGTAACGGAGTCAGGATCGGAGGGAAGATAAGTGCAAGTAGGGTGGAGATGAGCAAGAGCTCTGCTGTGGAGGGCAGGATCAGAGCGGATGAAGGGATCATTTTCATCCCCGAGGAGGGGGAGGAGGGGGGCATCGAGCAAGAGCTCTTTGAGAAGTCGATCGACCTAGGGAAGGCGCTGGAATAGATGGAATTCGTGGTGGATTCGATGCTCGGGAAGTTGGCTAGGCACCTGCGCATTTTTGGCTTCGATACGATTTATTCTGCGGATCTCGACGACGATCAGATTCTTCGTCTTGCCAGGGAAGGCAGAGCAATAGTCACTAGAGATAGAAGGTTGGCGGAAAGGGCCTGGGCTAGAGGGTTAAAGGCATTTTTAACGAGAAGCACTGACCTCGAGCAGGAGCTCAGAGAGCTGGTCAACGCAAGGCTGGTCAAAAAAGGGGAGCTAAAGATAGGGGCCAGGTGCTCTCTTTGCAATTCCGAGCTACTTGAGCGTCGTGATAGGACATGGGTCTGTCCAAAGTGCGGTCAGAGGTATTGGATCGGGGGCCACTGGGCGAACATCAGCAAACTCATGATGAGAGTCGGCCTTCTAGATGAGCATCAGTGAATTATAGATTTCGCCAGTGGTGGCATCGACATATAGACTTTTCCGATCACCCTCTATGTGATAAAAAGGGAAATAGTACAGCTCGAGCTCGTGGACCTCTATAGAATCTTCATCAACCGTTATCAGCTTCTTTTCGAAGACCGTGCTGCTCTCCGTCTGCTTTATTATCACTTCCCTCTGGCCGGTCAGCTCATCTACTAGCCACTTTCTAGCCAGATACGTAGTCTCCTCCCGGTCTATTCTGGGGGAGAGCTTGACATGTTCCCATGCGAGGGTCTTGACGGCGTTAAGCTTTCTATCTATCCTGGAGACGACCCTGCTCAAACAGTTGACGCAGAGCCTCTCCCGATGCGTCTCGTAAAATTCATCCCCAGCAAACAAGTCACAAGAAAGGTTGATCACCTGACAGGGCAAAAGCTCAAGATCTAACGATTTAACCTCCCCTATTTTGTCCCTTACGATTTCAAGGGCCTCATGTTCTAACATATCAGGCCTGACTATCTCCATTCAAAAATGATATGAGTTTAGCCTTTATCTATTTTTTCCTCCCTCCGCTCTTTTTACTTTTGTGATCTCGCCCGCCCCTACAACTCTCCTGAATCCACCCCTTGTCAGGATTAAGCGACCTCTATCGTCTATATCGGCCCTGCCCTCAACAGTCCCGTTACCCAGGTCCACCTCAACCTCTTTGCCGATCAACGAGGAGCGCCCCCTATATTCATCTATCAATTCTTTAACCCCTTTCAAAATTCGAACATAAAACCCCTCGAAGCTCTTGAGGATCTTAACCATCAACCACTTTGTGCTCAAGACATCCCCGAGCTCCGTCGAGAGCGATGTGGCTCTAAGATCATCAGGAAAGTCATAGTTGTTGACATTCACTCCCACCCCTACTACGAAATAATTGTGTTTTGACTCGGCCAATATCCCCGCTATCTTTTTATCGTTCACCAGGACATCGTTAGGCCATTTCAGCTTCGCCTCTATGCCGAGGTCGTCAAGAATCTGAGCTATCGCTAGCCCCATCGCCAAACCGATCAGGGGGTATTTATCAAAATCGAAATCTGGCCTCAGGACCAGGGAGAAGTAGAGCCCTCCTGGAGGGGAATACCATGATCGTTCGTTTCTTCCCCTTCCCGAGGTCTGGCTCTCGGCTAGAACGATGAACTCTTCACACCTCTTCTCCGCGAGCTCCTTAGCCAAATCGTTGGTAGAGCTCACCTCCCCGAATTCGAGGATATGTGGAGTTAATCTCTTAAGGCCTTTATCAGCTCTTTGGGTCTTTCGCAGACCTTCACCCCTGCGTTTTCCAAGGCCTGGATTTTGTTCTCCGCATAGCCACTATCACCGCTTATTATCGCTCCAGCGTGCCCCATCTTCTTGCCCTTTGGGGCGGTCTTGCCGGCGATAAATGCCAATACCTTTTTTTCATATCCCCTCTTGATGAAGTCAGCCGCTCTCTCTTCGGCATCCCCACCTATCTCCCCGATCAGCACTACCCCTTCAGTATCATCATCCTCCTCGAAGAGCTTGAGAAAGTGGGTGAAGTCGGTGCCCACTATCTGATCCCCACCTATCCCGACGCATGTCGATTGCCCCAGGCCCCCCTTGGTAATGGTTGAGGCTATCTCATAGGTCAAAGTGCCGCTTCTCGAAATTATCCCTATCTTCCCAGGCGCGAAGATATGGTGTGGCATTATGCCCAATTTCGATCTGTCCTTCGGGCGTATGAGTCCGGGTGTATTGGGCCCTATTACGGTGACGCCCTTCTTTTTGGCCTCTTTGACCACCTCGATCGCATCTAGTACCGGGACTCCCTCCGTTATTATGACGACTGGGTCCAGATCATGAGATATCGCCTCCATTGCCGCGTCTTTAGCGAATGGTGCGGGGACGAAGATGACCGATGCGTCGACATCATGGTTGGAGCAGGCCTCTTCCACCGTGTCGTAGACCAGAATTCCATTGACCTCTGTGCCCCCCTTTCCGGGAGTGGTCCCGGCGACGACCTCCGTACCGTACTCAATCATTTTAGAGGAATGGAACGTTCCCTGGCGGCCGGTAATTCCTTGAATCAATACTCTATACATCAGTAACCTCTTGAGAGCGCGACCGCTTTTTTTGCTCCCTCCTCCATGTCATCTATCGTCTCCATCCCCTTAGCTTGCAAAATCGCCCTCCCCTCCTCTTCCTTGGTGCCTATCATCCTTATCACCAAGCCGATTTTTTTGGCCAACTCATTTTCCATTCTATCCAGAGTCTCCGTCACCCCCTTTGCCACTTCATCGCATCTTGTGATTCCGCCGAATATGTTCATGAATATCGTCTTCACTTTCTCGTCGCTGAGCACTATCTCTATCGCCTTGGCCACTCTTTCGGGTGAGGCGCCACCCCCTATATCGCAGAAGTTTGCCGGTCTGCCGCCGCTGAGTTTGACCATGTCTAACGTTGCCATCACCATCCCGGCACCATTGCCTATGATGCCGATGTCACCATCAAGAGCCACGTAAAAGAGGCCGGCTTTTCCAGCCTCTTCCTCCAGCTCGTTCGTGAATCTTTTCTCTACTTTCAGATCTTTATGGCGGAATAGCGCATTGTCATCCAGTTCGATCTTTGCGTCGAGAGCGACAAAACCATCTCTTGTCATGACGAGCGGGTTGATCTCAGCTAGCGTGCAATCAAATTCATAGAAGATCGCATGAAGCTTTGTGACGATCGATGAGAAGGAGAGAAGATTTTTACCCGTAAAGCCCAATCTGCTCGCTATCTCCCTGGACTCGAAATCGTTTAGCTCTCTTCTCATCTTTACTCTGTTAATAGCAGATGGGTTTTCCCTTGCCAACTCTTCTATCTCTATCCCCCCCTCCCTGCTTGCCAGAAGAACTATGTCGCGATTGCTCCTATCTACGGCTATGCTGAGGTAGAGTTCCTCTTCGATATCCACCTTGGGCTCTACGAGCAGCCCATCAATCTCATAACTCTCCACTTTTTTTCCGAGGAGCTCATCGGATTTGCGCTTTGCCTCTTCAGCGCTATCACAAACGGCGATCAATCCGGCCCTCCCTCTCCCCCCTATGGGCAATTGGGCCTTTAGAACCACCGGACCAGCTTGTGCCATCTCTAGCACTTCGTCTTTGGTGCTTGCTAATCTCCCATCAGGGATGGGTATCCCATATCTCTTGAATATCTCTTTCGATTCATATTCCAGCAATCTCATATTGCCCCCTATTAACCTAACCTAAAAGTCCTAAAAATACGCCCGCCACCGCAGCTGAGCCTATAACTCCCGCTATATTGGGCCCCATCGCGTGCATGAGGATATAGTTGTGTGGATCCTCCTGATGGGCGATCATCTGGGCAACTCTGGCAGCCATAGGGACAGCGCTGACGCCGGCAGCTCCTATCAGGGGGTTCACCTTCTCTTTTACGAATAGGTTCATTAATTTGGCAAGAAGTATGCCCGCGGCCGTGCAGGCGATTATCGCCAAAAGCCCCAGTCCAAACACCTTTAAGGTCTCCACTTTAAGGAAAGCTTCAGCCGAGAGCAGAGATCCAACGACGAGCCCCAAAAAAATGGTCACGAGGTTTGTGAGTTCGCGCTGCGCCGTTTCTGACAGCCTGGGCACAACCCCGCTCTCCCTCAATATGTTGCCGAAGAAGAGCATGCCTATTAAAGTGGCCGATTCGGGTATGAGAAGCACAACAATCATAAGACCCATAAGTGGGAATAGCAACCTTTCAGTCCTGGATACGGGGCGGAGCTGTTTCATTCTTATTTTTCTCTCCTTCTGGGTGGTCAGCAGCCTGGCTACGGGTGGCTGGAATATAGGAACCAGGGCCATGTAGGCGTATGCCGCAACTGTTGTAGCGGGCAGGAGGTCGGCTGCGAGCTTTGACGTGGCATATATTGTTGTTGGGCCATCCGCCCCGCCTATTATGGCTATCGCGGCCGATGCGTCCGTTCCAAAACCCAGAAGGAGTGCGCCTATGAAGGCGATGAAGATCCCCAATTGGGCTGAAAATCCCAAGAGAAGGGTTTTTGGATTCGCAAGGATTGGGGAGAAATCGGTCATGGCCCCCAGCCCTATGAATATCATGGGCGGTATTATAGACCACCCCCCTTCTGCGCCGATTCCGTAGTGCTCGAGAATCCAGAGCAAACCCTCGCCCTTTGCAAGCATTCCTGTAAGGGGAAGGTTAGCCAGGATTATCCCGATAGATATAGGGAGCAGAACATACGGCTCGAGATTTTTGGCAATGGAGAGGTAAAGAAACCCGAAGGCGAGCAGGAGCATTAACAGATTGCCCCAATCGAGTGCTTCAAAACCGGTCTCGATGGGGAGAAAACTCATGGCTCCTCCATCAGTTCATATCTACTCATGGTCTCCCATCTGCTCGCCTCTTCCGTTTTGGATAGGGGTTTGGCCCTCGGTCTCGTGAGGGGCTTGGATTCGGCCATGCAGGTTGCTACGGCTGCTACGATGGCAGCTTTCAACCTCTCATCATCCGTTTTCTCTTCTTTTAGCCCCTCTTTTCTCTTCACTTTTAAGCCTTTGTTTTTCTCATAGTGTTGGAAATACAGGCCCATTAACCATACGGCCACAGCTAAAAGGGATAAGGCCAGGAGAACAAAGAATATGCCGTAACCCATTACCTTCAGATCAAACCACTTGATCACTGATAAAACTAGACCTGGAAGCATCACGATCACTCAAAAGAGATTATCAGATCTCCAGATTGTACGCTCGCACCCTTCTTTACGTGGACCTCTGCGACCTTTCCCCGCAGATCTGAAACGATGTCCATCTCCAACTTCATCGCTTCTAGTTTGGCTACCGGTTGCCCTTCTTTAACCTTGTCCCCGGGTTTTACGAAAATATCGATAATGGTGCCCATCATCGGTGCCACGATTATGTTCCCTTCAGCTTTCACCTTTTGCTTAGAGATGTTGGTCTCAACCCGGGGGGCTTCAGACGCAACCAGCTTAACCTCTGGGGGCTCTTCAGATCCGACCTCTTCGACCTTTACCTCAAATACCTTACCATCGATTTCGACTCTAAACCTCCTCATCTTATCACCTATAAAGGCATGTTCCCATGCTTCTTTTTAATTCGAGACACCCTCTTGCCTCTCAAGAGATCAAATCCTCTTATCAACCTGATTCTCGTCTCTCTTGGATCTATCACGTCGTCTATGTGGAGCCTCGACGAGCCATAATAGGGATTGGCGAATTTTTCCCTATATTCGTCGATGAGCTCGGTTCTCCTTTTCATTTTTTCCTCGCCCTCTAGACCCTCCAATTCTTTTCTGGAGACGATGTCTACCGCCCCCTCTGGCCCCATAACTGCGAGCTCAGCAGTAGGCCAGGCATAGACCAGATCCGCGCCCAAATCCTTAGAGCACATCGCCAGGTAAGAGCCCCCATAAGCCTTTCTAGTGATGACGGTGATCTTGGGCACGGTCGCTTCGGAGTACGAGTAGAGCATCTTGGCCCCATGTCTTATTATCCCGGCATACTCCTGCTCGACTCCGGGCAGATAGCCAGGCACGTCAACCAGGTTAACAAGCGGTATGTTAAAGGAGTCGCAGAATCTTATGAATCTTGAAGCTTTATCTGAACAGTTAACGTCTAGAGCTCCCGCTAGAAATTGAGGCTGGTTCGCTATAATCCCCACAGCCCTGCCGTTTAGCCTAGCGAATGCGGTGATTATGTTCTTGGCGAACTCAGCTTTGCTCTCCATCATGCCCCCCCTGTCCATTATGCCTATTATGACATCCTTCATGTCATAGGGCCTTCGAGGGTTTTCTGGGATTATGGTCGACAGTTTTTCATCCCATCTATCTGGGCTATCCCCCATATCTATAAGCGGCGCTTGGTCCAGGTTGTTGCTGGGGAGATAGCTCAACAGCCCTCTCACCATCTTGAGGCACTGTTCGTCATCGTTCGCCAAAAAATCTATATTGCCAGATATCTGGGAATGCACTCTCCCTCCACCAAGCTGTTCCGGACTCACTTCCTCTCCCGTCACGGCCTTTATCACTCTCGGGCCCGTAATGAACATGAGGCCTGAGCCCTCCACCATAAAGGTGAAATCCGTTAACGCGGGCGAGTAAACAGCACCGCCAGCACAGGGCCCCATCACCACTGAGATCTGGGGAATCACTCCCGAGTAGACGGAGTTTCGGTAGAAAATTTGGCCGTAGCCGGATAGCGCATCAAGCCCTTCCTGGATCCTAGCGCCTCCTGAGTCATCTATGCCGATCGTGGGAATGCCGGTTTTAGCAGCGAGGTCCATGATGGAACATATCTTTTTGGCGTGCATCTCCCCCAGGGAGCCGCCTATGACCGTGAAGTCTTGGGAGAAAACGGCGACCTTTCTCCCGTTGACCTCCCCATAACCGGTGACTACACCATCTCCCAGCAACCTGTTCTTCTCCATACCGAACTCGTTGCATCTGTGTTCGACAAATGGATCCAACTCCACGAATGTGTTGGGATCCAGAAGGATGTCTATTCGTTCTCTGGCGGTCAGCTTCCCCTTCTTGTGCTGCGACTCTATCTTCTTGGGCCCTCCGCCTTCTCTCGCTCTTCTCCTTCTCTCATGTAGTTGCTCTATCTTATCGCCTTGTTGAGCCCCCATGCCGTTCAATATTACTGACCACTACTAAAAGTTTACCAGACCACAACGATCCCTTTAGTCTTTCTCTTAGTCTCTCAGTCTCTTCCTGAGCCAGTTTATTTTGCGGTTGAGATCTCTGTAGTAGTAGGCCCCTAGACCCGCCAATACGAAAATGCCGACTATGGCGATTATCAAAGCGGCTGTAATGAGCGCATCGCCCCCCTCAGCGCCTGTAACGTCTAGAGCTTTCAGGAACGCCCTAGCGTTCTCTATCTCTTCTTCATCAAGGTCCGTGGAGTTTATAAGGCCCGCTACCTGGGCGGCCAAGCGTCTTACGGTAGTAGGGGATGCCGTCTCGTTTAGACGTTGAGCGATTTCAGCGAGCTTTTCTGGAGTGGCCTCATTGAAAAGAGCCGCGAGTATCGCTGTGCAATTGGCTGTGTCGCCTTCTAGAGCAGCTGCGATCGTGCTGAATAGGCCCGCATCCAGGAGCTTTTCGGTCAGATCGGCGAGTTGTTCGGGAGTAGCGTTGGTTATTAGAGCATCTATGACCTCGTCGGTTAGCAGGCCATTTTCGATCAAATTATCGACCAGCGTTTGCAGTTGTGTAGCATTGGCCTCCTTTAGGAAGTCCCCCATCTTTCCCGGGGTTGCCGGTATCACCAGCAGGATCTCGTCTGCCTGCGATCCTATCTCTTCACCATTCCCGGGATCAAACCCGGTCACTTTAAGATCGAGGCGGACTATTATATCCTCGAAAGAGACCCAGGCCATTATAGTGATATACACATCATCGTTCGGTTGTAAGAGCGCCTCCTGGGTTATAGTCCTGGTCGTGGCATTCCATACGTTTGGATCCGTAAGATTCAGCTCATCATCGCCGATTTTGATGTAGGAGACGTCCTCAACATCATAATTTTCTGGTAGCGTTATCTCGATTCTGAAATTTACATCTCCCTCGCAGGTGTTGACGATTCTCCGCTTAACTGTAGCGATGGACTTCGTGTGCTTCTCTATTGGAGGCGTAGTGAATTCTAGCGTCACAGAGGTCTGTTCCGTAGCATCGCCTTCGGTCTTTTGATTCTCGCCCTTGACCCCGACGGTTGTATTGTAGCTGTCAGCCCCCTGGTCGATTACCTCTGTTTGGTCCAGTGGACCGACGGGTACGAATTCGAAATCTTCTGCTGTTACCGCCGAAAACACCGGGATCGCCAGCATCCCGCCCACCAGAAGAGCTAGCAAAGCGCTTCTCAGCACTCCATCTTTTCTATTCTCTTCGTTTCCTCTGGCCATACTGGACCTCTCGTGCAAGGTATAATACCTAAACTATATAAGCCTTTCTGACATATTTTGGTATATCGGCGGGACGTCAAGTTATCGGCTTCTTGTCGCATCTACAGCCCCCAGCAGGCCCCACATCTAACACAGCCGGCCCTGTTCTTCCTTGGATCTAGGCCGTACCTATGAAACATCTTCGACAGGCTCTCATAGTACTCTAGCATGTAAGAAGGATCAGGTGCCTCCAATTCCGTTGACCTCTCCAGTGGTCTAAATGGCGTTATGAATGGAACCACACCCTCTCTCACCAGTTTCTCCATACCTCCCATCGTTCTTTCGCGGCTTTCCCCCAGTCCCAATATGACGAAGGTACTCACCTGCCCTTCCCCAAAAATACCCGCTGCAGTTTCCAGAGCTTTGATGAAGTTGTCATAGCCCATGGCGAACTTCCCGGGGCAGTAATCATGCATCACTTTTTCATCCAGCGCTTCTATATGTATCCCGATGGTATCGGCCCCCGCTTCGTAGAGCTTCTCCTGATCCTCGTTGGGTGAGACCTGGACATGAATGGGTTTGTCGTCGCCCTCCTTCAGGACTTTGAGCACTTCGATCATTTTTCCCTCCAACCTGGGGTGGTAACCCGAGGTTATGGTCCAGTGCTTGGCTTGAGGGCAACTCTTAGCCACTTCTAAAAGATCATGGGGACGCTTCCAGAGGAGTGCATCCCTCGTTTTGAAGGATAGATCCACGGCGCAGAACTTGCATCTCTCCTTGAGTGAGCAGCTCTGGTAGAGGGTAGTGGCCAAACAATCTTTACCGTGCAACAACGCGACCTTTTTCATCAGAGCCCCGCTCGAGGTGGTTTTTGAGTAAAAATCTGTGCGGGGGAGTACACTCGCTTTTAGAATCTCTTTTTCTCCTCCAGGTTTTGACCTGACTATCTCGTACTCGTCGGCGACCCTCCTCAAATGGAGCGGAGTATATTTCAAGGCCCTCATGCGCGCGTTGACCACATCTCCCCCCACCTCTACGTATCTTCCCCCTACCGGTCCCGCGCCGCCTTTTCTCCCCTTGTCCTGAATGGAAGTTTTAAGGCCCCAGCAGAGGAGTTCTACCTTCCAGGGCTTGGGCTTTAATTGCATTTCTCGAACATCTGAACCCACATCCCTTTGATCTGTTGATACTTATCGCCTTTTTTCAGAAAGCCATATTTGTTTACCATCTTTAACCCTGCATCGTCCTTAATTAATATGTTAACATATGCTGGAATGCCTCTTTTTGCGGCCTCTCGAGTGAAATGCTCGTACATCTTGGACGCTACCCCCGTCCTCCCGTAATCCCGGTCGACGGATTGCTGCTCTCCAAGAAGCCCTTTTTCGGTCTCTATGAACTTATAAATCCCGGCAAGTTTCCCGTCGATCCATACTCCGAAGTAGTGGCATCCCTCGTCCATCTCCCTTTCGACGGCCTCTTTGGACAGCGTTCTCTTTTCCCTCCATTTTTTAGGGTACTTCTCAGCACTAAGCCAGACCTTCCTTAACAACTCCTCTATATCTGCGGAGTGTTTCTTGCCCAGTTCAACTACTTCCATTCCCATAGAGACTGAGTTCGAGATATATAAATTTTTTTCGAGCGCCAAGACTCTCAGCGATGATTAAAAAAGAAGGAGATGGGGGAACACCCATTTAATCTACCAGTTCCCCCCTCTCCCTTCTAACCCTCGCCCCCTTAACACATAATTTGTAATCGTCTAAAAAAGGAGGAAATTTCCTACCTCTAATCCTCCTACCTTAAGTTATGACTTAAGCTCGGAAAAGAGTCCAGTCACCCCCCCCTTTTTGAAATTGAACATCCTCTTTCGCTCACCTTTGAGACAAAGATCTAGGGTTGAGGAATCGTCAATCCTCCCGATCTCATCGACCTCTATCCCCACCTTTTTGAATATTTCTCCAACTCTTGGAGTGTCTCCCTCGGCGCAGCTGAAGACGAAGCCGAAGCCATGATAGACCTTGAGCCAGTGCTGCAGAGAGAGATTTTGGGGAGTTCTTAAGGATTCGAGATCCACGACTCCCCCTTTTCCGCTGCTCTCGAGGAGCATTCCTAGGGTCCCTATAAGTCCGGGATTGCTTATGTCCTTACCTGAGCTTACCAGCCCCTTCTCCGCCAGCTCCCAGATCGACCTCATCCTTTTCCTTACCACCTCATTGGATCTCTTAAGTGTGGTGTCCCAATGGCAGGGAAAGCCCTCCCTTGGAGAGCCATTTAGATCGTAAGCCGCCAGGATGGAATCCCCTGAACGCGCGAGATCGCTCCTTATTATAGAGTTCTTTCCAACTGCGCCCAGGATCGCGACCTCTATTGAATCATAGCTACTCTCTGGGTGGAGATGCCCCCCCACCAGCGGAACTGAAAATCTCTCAAGAGCTAGATTGATCCCTTTGGTTATCTCTCTTAAGACCTCTTCATCTCTGTACGAGAGCACGTCCACTAAAGCTAATGGTCTGCCACCCATAGCTAGAACATCATTCACGTTTGCGAGGACGGAGCAATAGCCCGCCCAAAATGGGTCTTTGCGCGTGAGGCTTTCCATTATGCCGTCGGCCGCTAGAAGGATGTATTCATTATCGAGATCCACCACCGCGCAGTCCTCCCCGAATGATGAGATTATATTTTTACCTTCTAACCTCTTGATCATGGCGGCAAATTTCCCGATCGGGTTTTTCCTGGTTATCCCCGAATAATTTTTTAACTCGTTAATCAATCCTTTTAAGCCACCCGAACTCGAATAGTCATCGGACATCTAAACCCACATGAGTTGACAAAACTTTAAGTTTTGCAAGCTACGCCCCCTTCGTTAAAAGACCGTGCCTGAAAGAGATGTTGCAACTGCCCTCCCTTGAGACCATGCATGGCCCAACGGGTTTGTCGGGTCGACAGGCTTTACCGAATAGAGGGCAATCCCAGGACTTTATTATGCCCCTTAATACATCCCCGCATCTGCAGCCCTCTGGCTCCACAAACTCTCTACTTTTGATGTCTTCGAGTGCGTCTTCGTATATACGCCTGGCGTCATGATCGCACTCTCTTGGCGCCAGAACCGAATTTTCGATCTCGGGAAATCCCCTCCACTTCTCAGTTCTCTTTTTGAACACCTCGTTTATCAGTTTCAGGGCAGTATCGTTTCCATCATGCCTTACCGCCCTTTTGTACTCATTCTCGACTTTGCTTGTGCGGTTTTTGAATTGCAGCGCTAACATATAACACGCTAGCAATACATCATAGGCCTCAAAACCCGCTATCACCTGTGGGATTTTGTATTCTTCAGTTACGCTCTCATAGGGTTTCATTCCTATTATGGTTGACACATGCCCTGGGTCTATGAAGCCATCTATCCTCACTTCGCCCATTCGCAGCAGCGCACTCATGGCAGGGGGTATGAGCCTGTGGCACGACAGAACGGAGAAGTTCTCCGGTGGTTCGCTGCCGAGCACATAAGCCGTAGAGGGCGCGGTCGTTTCGAACCCGATGGCCATGAACACCACTTCTTTTTTCTCGTTAGTGGCTATCTTCAGGCAGTCCTCTACGCTGTAGACCACCCTGACGTCGCATCCCTCGGCCCTGGCATCCATCAAAGAGCATTTTTCCCCCGGGACTCTCATCATGTCCCCGAACGTTGCTAGAGTCTTACCGTCTCTAGCTAATGCGATGGCTTCCTCGATCTCCTTTGTGGTGGTGACACAAACGGGGCATCCTGGGCCCTGTATGATCTCGATACCAGCGCGTTTCAGGAGCTCTTCGAGCCCGTTCTTGACTATGGTGTCCTGATGAGTTCCACAGACATGCATGACCCTCATCTCCACGTTAAGCTCTTTTATCCTATCGACTAAAGCTCTAGTCGCATTCTCCTTATCGTGCATTCCTTTCCTCCTATAACCTCGGCTATACAACCGCAATCTGGGCAAATCGGTAGGGGCAGCTGATCCATGTCAGGCATTCCATCGTAACCACAGCAGCATTTTATCATGCCTTTTGCCCTTTTTATGATGAGTTTGGCATCAACGGTCTCGTCAAACTCCCCTTTAATCGCGTCGAAGCACGTCTTTACCTGATCCGGGTTCAACAGAGTAAAGTCCCCTATCTCGAGCTCGACCGAGTTTATCTTTTTGGCGTTTCTTTTTCTCGCCTCTTTCAGAGCAGCTTCCAGCAAAGCTTTGGTCATTGCGTACTCATGCATCAGCAGATCCTCGGTATCGGGTCTCCATAGGGCTTGTCGATGATTCTCTTTCCTCCGGTCTTTGTCTCCATTATCACTTTATTGCCTTTTTCTGCCATCCCGATTATGCTCGCTTTCTTACCATTTTCCGTCTTTCTAATCGCGGAGAGAACCTCTTCAGCTTTTTCTTTTACCACGCAGAGGATCATTTTCCCCTCGTTACCTATCTCCAGCGGATCTAAACCCAGCATGTCGCAAGCGGCTTTGGTCGGATTATTGAGGGGCACCCTATCCTCGTTGATGATGAGCGAGACTTTCGATCTCCTCGAGATCTCGTTAAGGCAGTTCGCTATCCCCCCTCTCGTCGGGTCTTTCATGTCGACGATCCCCCCAACTCTTAGTGCCGAATTCACAATTCCATTCAGTGGAGCGCAGTCGCTCTCGACGTCGCTCTCGAATCCATAACCTTCTCTATAGGAGATGATCGCGATGCCATGATCCGCAATTGGCCCACTGAGGATTATCTGATCTCCCGGCTTAACATTGCTGTCTAGAAGGTAGTCTGATTTAAAACCCCTGAATTTTTTCACGACATCAAAGTTTCCATCCAAAAGAGGAGAGCGCCTTCCTATACCACTAGTGTTTATGATCATGTTTTTAACCCCGCCCCTCTCCACCACCTTGGTGTCGCCGGTTATTATCTGAACTTCCCCTTTCTCGGCCGTGGCGGAGACAGACGTCATAACCCTATCTAAATCCGTGATCGGAAACCCCTCCTCGATCACCAGGCCCAACGATAATGCCAGGGGTTCAGCCCCCGTTGCCAAAAGATCGTTTACCGTGCCCGATATCGCCAAGGTACCGATGTCCTTTTTACCGAAGAATATCGGGGCGACGGTATATGTGTCAGTAGTGAAGAAAATGCCATCTATAACCGATGAGTCGTCCAGATCGGAGAGGGTGACCTCTCCCCTGTGTTGGGGGAATCTTTGGGATATGTGTTCTTCTATCAGCTTCTCCATGAGTTCCCCACCCGCCCCGTGCGCCAGTGAGATCATCGGTAGAGTAGGGAATTTCACGGTAAAAGTTTATCGATCTCTCTTATACTTCTACCCCTCTTATACTTCTTATTGACATCAGTTCCCGGAAAGACCTCATCCGAATTTCCTCGATAGAAGACTATTTATGAAAAGAAATCATTACTAAATAAGATAACATGAGATCCGTATCGAAAAAGCTAGCAGTAGCGTTAATCGCTATGTTGGGGGTGAGCTGTTCCGGGACGGTCGTTGCAGATCATGCCTCTCTGGCGACGGAACCACCCTCTGATGGTTTTGAGGAAGCCTGGGTCGTTAGCATTATGCCTCTGATGCACCTTTCTCAACAGTTTTCCCCGCCTTCCCTGTTTTCCTCCAACTTTACGCTCAGCATGGTCACCGAGATGGGCGAGAACATCACTTCAACCACGATCCATTTTTCCCTTGATGAGAACAAAACAGATTTCTATATGGGACAGATAATAACGCAGATCGATGAGCATACAACCGAAACCCTTCAAGATGTGAGGATCGAGGCCGATGGAAATGTTACCACCTCGCAGACCAGGGCGATAACAACGGTTACACCCATAGATGAGAATACCACCATGTTGAGCATCGGCGGTTACGCCCTGGAGGACGGCATGCTCACCACGTTCAACATGGTCGGATGTGTGGAAGCGCGCGGAGAAACGTCGGTCATGGAACTTGAAGGCGTGATCATCCAGGATGGCGAGGAACTGTCGATGAGCATGGACGGAACGTTCACGACTCACGAAACAGAGGAACTGATGGAGATGGATTGCGAGTTATCGATGAAGATCGATGACATCGAGATAAGTTATGATATGGAGTACGTCATGGTCATTGGTGAGGAGAACATCGAGATGACCATGGGCTTTAACATGGAAATGGTTGGCGAGAATGAGACCACAACAATGACCTGCGCGAGTAATATGGCGATCACGCAGATGGATGAGTTTACTTCAGAGATCGTCATGGACTTCTGTATGAAAAGGGAGTTCGAGCGGCACGAGAACGGTCACTCACAGGGAATGACTGTCAGCTCTTTCAAGCAGTATCAGATCATGACCGTGATGCCGCTTAACGAGACGTCGGCCGAGATGAAGACCGCAGGAATGATGCTACTCAGACCTGGGAGCGATCTGATAGTGGCCTACCAGATGGTTGGCACGGCTTCATTTGAGGGCGGCGTTACTGTGAAGTTGGACGGAATCGTAGTGGTTCCTGAGAGGCCTTAAATCTCTTATTTTTTCTTGGAGAATTCAGGAGTAGCTTCAGCGAAACAAACGGCAATCTAACTTGGCTAGAGTTAAGATTTGGCTAGAGTTAAGATGAGATATTTCCGATCTGTATAGTCCCAAAAGTATTTCCCACCCAAAGCGCCAACAGCAAAAACTTGAAACTGACGCCTAAGAAATTGAGATACTTGCTCAGGAAAAAGGAGGAAG
>JGI24023J19991_10001460_pt1 | contig 17971 bp, 19 predicted proteins | sample Cruoilmetagenom1_FD_19991 | JGI IMG/M metagenome (IMG submission 19991) | reverse complement strand
ACATCATATTTTTTATTGATTAACAAAGATGCATCGCCTTGATACACATCTACTTTTTTACAATTGTTAAGTTCTAAATTGTCTAAAGTATTTTCATAACACCATTCATCAATATCAATAGCATCAATAAATTTTGCACCTCGTATTTCAGAAAAAATAGCTAAAATACCTGTGCCGCAACCCATGTCTAATACACGCTTATCTTCTAAATCTAAAGACAATAAATGTTGCACCATCATATGTGTAGTTTCATGATGCCCTGTACCAAAACTCATTTTTGGCTCAATAATAATCTCATATTTATGATCTGTCTTTTCATGAAAAGGAGCTCTAATACTCACCAAATCATCCACCTGAATAGGTTTAAAGTTTTTCTCCCATTCACTATTCCAATTGACTTGAGCAATTTCTTCAATAGTATAAGATATTTCAAATTCGTCAGATTGTAAAATTTGTATCTCATCTAAAATACTTTCTTGTTGTTCTTCTTTTTGGATGTAAGCAATTACTCCATCTTCATTTTCTACAAAGCTTTCAAAACCTGCATAACCTAATTCTGCGATGAGAATTTCTGTAGCAGGTTGTAATGGTGAAATGGTAAAATTATAGGCGATGTAAATCATTTTACTGTGAAGTATTAATAAAAAATGAGCTCATGTCCCCGAAGTTTCGGGGACAAACGGCAAAATAAATATTTTTTTAAGTCCTCTTTGGGGGATTATATCGCCTCAATCAAAGCCACAAAATCATCAGCATTTAAAGCAGCACCACCAATCAAACCCCCATCAACATCTTCTTTTGAGAAAATTTCTTTTGCATTGGCTGGTTTTACACTTCCTCCGTAAAGAATAGAAACATTTTTTGCAACATCACCATTGTATTTTTCAGCAACTAAACTACGTATAAAAGCGTGCATTTCTTGGGCTTGTTCAGGACTTGCCGTTTCGCCTGTACCAATTGCCCAAACAGGTTCATAAGCTAAAATTATAGCTTTCCAAGCATCTGCACTTAAATGAAATAATGCATTTTTAATCTGATTTTCAACCACCTTAAAATGATTTCCGTTTTTTCTATCTTCTAAAACTTCTCCAAAACAAAAAATAACTTCTAACTTATTTTTCAACGCTTGGTCTACCTTTTTCGCCAGTAAAGCATCCGTTTCGTCAAAATATTCTCTTCGCTCTGAATGCCCTAAAATAATCAGTTCTACACCAATAGATTTTAACATTTCAGCAGAAATTTCCCCTGTAAACGCTCCACTATCCGCTTGATGCATGTTTTGAGCAGCAACTTCAATGGATGATTTTTTTGTGCTTTTTGATACTCTTTGAAGATTTACATACGTTGGTGCTATAATTACACGCGTATTTTCAAGAGGTAAGTTTTTTATAGATTTTTTTAATGCTTTTACTAATTTTTTTGACTCAGGTAATGTTTTGTTCATTTTCCAGTTACCTGCTACTATTTTACTTCTCATGGTGTAGTTTTAAAATTAAAATACAAAGATAAAAATAAACTATGTAAAGAAACCTATGAAATTCTTACTTTTGCAAAACATTTTTTACCATTAAATGAATAAAAAACAACTTATTAAACAAATCAATACCAAAAAATCCTTTTTATGTATCGGTTTAGATGTTGATTTAGAAAAAATACCACAGCATTTATTAAAACTTGATGATCCTATATTTGAGTTTAACAAACAAATTATCGATGCTACACATCATTTAGCTGTAGCCTATAAACCTAATATTGCTTTTTATGAAGCCTACGGAATTAAAGGATGGCAAGCTTTACAAAAGACTATTAAATATTTAAATGATAATTACCCTGAAATTTTCACCATCGCTGATGCTAAACGAGGTGATATAGGTAATACCTCAACACGATATGCCAAGGCATTTTTTGAAGATTTAAATTTTGATTCTGTTACGGTTGCCCCATATATGGGTAGTGATTCTGTAGAGCCTTTTCTCGCCTTTAAGGATAAATTCACCATACTTTTAACTTTAACTTCAAATGCTGGTGGACTCGATTTTCAGGTTTTAAAAGATGAAAACGGATTAACATTGTATGAAAAAGTATTAAAACAGTCACGCTCTTGGAAAAACAGTGACCAACTCATGTATGTTGTTGGAGCTACACGCCCTGAATATTTTCAAAAAATTAGAAAAATTGTACCTCATCACTTTTTATTAGTACCAGGTATAGGGGCTCAAGGTGGTGATTTACAAGGTGTTTGTAAATATGGAATGAATGACGATATCGGATTGTTAATCAACTCTTCTCGTGGAATTATTTATGCTTCTAAAGGAACCGATTTTGCTAATAAAGCCATGGAAAGTGCTTTAAAATTACAACAAGAAATGGAGATTATTCTTAAATAAGTTATTACACAGAGAAACGCTGAGTTTTCACAGAGATTCACAGAGAGAATTAATTACTCTAAACAATAACACAAACTGAAGACTGCTAACTGCAACTGCCTACTGAACACTGCCTACTTCTTTAGAGTCTTCATCATAAAATTATCTAACTCTACCATTTGTTTGTACCCTTTCTTTTTTCCTAATTGACCTAGAATGTACAAAACAATCCAAAGTATTGGCAAACCAATTAATACATATTTAGCTAACTGATATTCTTTTTTTAAGCTCCAATTGACATAAAATACCACAGAAAAAACGATAAAAGCGATAGCAACAGCGAAGTGGATAAACATGAAAAAGGTCCATACTTTCGGTTTTGGCCCAAGAATACCTTTTACAATGGTTTTATCATCTTCACCTTTCACAACTTCAACTTGTAATTGAGGCGACCAAAAATGATCTTCACTCTTTGGTACATCTAAAAATATATGATTACCCGATATTTTAGAACAATACTTACACTCTTTATCTTCAAGATTATCTGTAAATTTATCTAAAATTTCTTGTTGACTCTCAATAAATTCTAATTTAAAACGAGGTTTTAATAAAACTCTGTTAATCGATTCATCATGTATGGGTTGGTTCATATCAAACAACTTAAGTGTATAAATATACTATTTTTTTTAAACTCGCAACTCAGAACTCAGTACATTGAACATTTAGCATTACCTTTGCAGACGAATTTTATTTGTATGAGTAATATAGTAGCCATAGTAGGAAGACCAAATGTTGGTAAATCAACTTTTTTTAATCGTTTAATTCAACGTAGAGAGGCTATTGTTGATGCCGTTAGTGGCGTAACAAGAGACAGACATTATGGCAAAAGTGAATGGAATGGCAGAGAGTTTACCTTAATTGATACTGGTGGTTATGTAAAAGGATCTGATGATGTTTTTGAAGCTGAAATTGACAAACAAGTAGAATTAGCAATTGATGAGGCTGATGTTATTATTTTTATGGTTGATGTTAATACTGGTGTTACTGGGATGGATGAAGACGTTGCAAAACTACTCCGTAAAGTCAAAAAACCCGTATTATTAACTATAAATAAGGTAGATAATAGCAAACGTAATGCTGATGCTGTTGAATTCTATGCGTTAGGATTGGGTGAATATTTTACGATTGCAAGCATAAATGGTAGTGGTACGGGCGAATTATTAGATGAATTGGTGAAAGTATTGCCACCAGAAGAAGAAAGAATTGAAGAAGATTTACCTCGTTTTGCAGTTGTCGGTAGACCAAATGCAGGAAAATCTTCTTTTATCAATGCTTTAATTGGCGAAGAAAGATATATTGTTACTGATATTGCAGGTACAACTAGAGATTCTATTGATACAAAATATAGCCGATTCGGATTTGAATTTAACTTAGTAGATACTGCAGGAATCCGCCGTAAAAGTAAAGTAAAAGAAGATCTTGAATTTTATTCTGTAATGCGTTCTGTACGTGCTATTGAATATTGCGACGTTGCTATTTTAGTGTTAGATGCTACTAGAGGATTTGAAGGTCAAGATCAGAATATTTTTTGGCTGGCTGAAAAAAATAAGAAAGGCATTGTTATTTTGGTTAATAAATGGGATTTAGTAGAGAAAGACACACATACCACTAAAGAATTTGAAGCCAAAATTAGAAGTGAAATAGCTCCTTTTACTGATGTACCTATTATTTTTACCTCTGCGTTGACCAAACAACGTATTTTTAAAGCTATTGAAACTGCGGTTGAGGTTTTTGAAAATAGAAAAAACAGGATTACAACTAGCAAATTAAATGATGCTTTATTAGACATCATGAAACAAAATCCGCCTCCAGCTTACAAAGGTAAATTTGTAAAGATTAAGTATTGTATGCAACTCCCTACACCAACACCACAGTTTGCTTTTTTCTGTAATTTACCCCAATATGTAAAACCTCCTTACAAAAGGTATTTAGAAAACAAAATGCGTGAGCTTTTTAACTTTCACGGTGTACCAATAATCATTTATTTTAGACAGAAATAATTAACTCTCTTGCCTAAGCCAACTAGTTAATATTGAGCTAGAAAATGCCAATGTATTGGATGAAGTTGTACTAAAATCAAAACATCAATGCGAGAATAACAGCCACACAAAATTATATTGAAGATTCACAAAGTACCGTTTTACAACAATACTTTATGCTAGGTTTTAGTTATAAATTCAACACTTTAGGTAAAGCCGGTGAGGTTAGAAAAGAAAGAAGATATTGGAGGCATTAATTAGTATACCTATTTAATCCGTTGTGTATTTTGGTAAAATTCTGTCTCCCGAAATTTCTGGACGAGTGAATTTTACGATTAAAATGAGTAAAATTTGTATCGAGAAGAAAGAATTTTGTTTTAAATTAGTTCTCGATACAATTTTTCGTACCTCAAAATCACTCGAACAGACAATTAATTATAGTCAAAATACACAACGGGTCTATTTAATTATACGGTATTACCATCTTTTGTTTAGCAACATGATATCCTTTTGCTAAAACTAATTTCTCAGCATCACTACCATCTATCAAAAGCGGATTGGTATGGTTAAAATGTATAAAATATACTTTCTTTTTATCGGTATCTGAAAGATTTTCAAATAACTTCATGCTTTCTTCTACAAAAGGATGAGGTACTTCGTTCATATCACGATTAATTTCTCCGCTTTTAAAAAATGTAGCATCTACTAATGCAATATCAACTTCTTTGATGAGATCAACAATACTTTGTTCCCATGTATTCCATTTGTCAATATCTGGAATATAAAGTGCTTTTTTCTCTTGGTTTAAAATAATAAACCCTACAGTTTCTGTAAACTCATCACGATGTGGCACCTGAATGGGTTGTATAGAAATTCTTTTATTCAATACAATTGTTGTGTCTCTTTGTATGGGTTTTAAAGAAATATTATTGAGTTTTACTAACTGACTCCAAGGACCGTTATTGGTCAAGTACTTTTGCATTCTCGGCATTGAATATACTGGTATATCTTTGGCATTCATAGCTTCTTTACCTAAATACATTAAACCTGTATAATGCCCTATATGACCATGTGTTAAGAATATACCATCAGGCAAGTTTTTATTCTTTAAATGTTTTGAAAGCAATTGTGTTTGCTCTGTGAAATCTGGAGTAGCATCAAAAACCAAACTTTCATTAGAAATCGGATCAACTATAGCAATGCTACTCACCATCCTTTTAAAATCTGGTTGCTTATACACTCGTTTGCAGCATTCTTTTTGACATGTTATTTGTGGATATCCAGCATCTTGTGCTGTACCTAAAACTAAAATATAAGGTTGCGTTGATTTCAATTCGATTTCTTGTTTTTTATTACAAGAAATAAAAACTAAAATTAATACTAAACTAAATAATTTACTCATTTTTCCATTTCAAAATAATTTCATCAAGAGCATTATCAATTCCTTTATAGAAATTACCTTTTTTAAATTCAGGAATCATTTTTGTGTCAATAATAACTTGACAAATTGCATCTGTTAGAATCTTTTCAGTACCAAGACCTGTGCTAATATTCACTTTTCGTAAAGATTTTACCAATAAAATAAGAAGTCCGTTGTCTTTATCCTTTTTACCAACACCTATTTGATTTGCCAAATTAGTACCATAGAATTTAATTTCTCCATCAATAGAATCTAAAGTTACAATCGCAATTTCATTGGTGGTTAACTTTTCGTACTGTAGAATTTTTTTTACTAATGAATCTCGTTGACTTTGAGTAAAAATTTTTGAGTAATCATTTACAATTGCAGGAAAAGAGTTTTGCTGTGCTTTGACCAAAGGCTTAGACCCTTCACATGAAAAAATCAAGATGATTAACATCAAAAAAATAACTGTTTTTTTCATAAAACACCTCTAAAGTTCTCTCAAGGAGACTTTTTTTTTAACAAACTAAAATTCATAAAATCCTAAATTTCTCTATAAAATTTTCTTACCAGCTTCCTGAAGCACCACCACCGCCAAAACTTCCACCACCGAAGCCTCCGCTAATGCCACCTCCGCTAGAACTTCCGCCACCAGAGCTACCACCAAAACCTCCGCCAAAGCCTCCACGACCGGCGTTACTTAATATAATAGCTTCTAAAATAGAACCCACCGTTGAATCTCGTCTTCTTCCGCCTCTACCACCTCTGCCTTTATTTCTATTGGAAAGAATGATTATTAAAATAATAAAAACCAAAATGATAAAAACAATAGGTATTCCATCGCCATTATCATCGTATTGAAGTGACCCTTGGTACTCACCATTCATCACTTGCATAATTGCAGTAGTCCCTTTATCTAAACCACTATAATAATCGCCTTGTTTAAATTGAGGAGTAATAATATTGGTAATAATTCTTTTTGAAAGAGCATCAGTTAATAAATGTTCAACACCAAAACCTGTACTAATTGTCATTCTACGCTCTTGTTCAGCAACCAAAATAAAAACCCCATTATCCTCTTCTTTTTGACCTATACCCCATTTTTCTGCCCATTGAGCAGCATAAAAAGCAATATCTTCACCGTGAATTGTTTTTACGGTAGCTACAACTATTTGAGTAGAAGTGGTATCCTTATAATTAATGAGTTTCTGTTCTAATGCCGTTTTTTCATAAGTACTCAACAAATTAGCAGCATCATAAACACTAGTTTCTTTTTGAGGTATTGGTGGTATTTCTGCTTGAGCGAGGCTATTAAAACTAAAACCTATCAGAAAAGCTCCAATAACTATACATTGTAAATATTTAGTTTTAATTTTTTGCATTTGTAGGTAAAACGCTATAAAGTTTTGAACATGCAATATACTAATATCCGCCTTAATAATTAGACGGAACCAAGCACTTTTTAGTCATCCATTGATGTTTCAAACTATCAATTGGAATAATCTTATTTTGACAATTTAAAAAATTACCTAGATTGTCCTTTTTTAAAATTCGTAACTCTCCTTGTTTAAGGCTGCTTAATAGTTGTTTAATAATTATTTTTTTTGAAGCTTTATTATATTGAGAACCTACTTTTACACCCACTGAGTTGTTAAATAAATCCATTTCTGATGAAGGTTTATCTGGCAATAGGCCATCTTCTAATTGTCTTTTTTTAAAGGTTTGATAATTTCCTTTTTCATGAGCTTTACCTAGACTTAACGCAGCATTTTTTCCGATTTTTTGCGTTAAACTAGCCATCCAAAAACTGTGCTTAAAAGCATCTAATTGTCCACCATTATTATCTTTACCAATTTTTCCGAAATTGGCAATAGAATCTTTTGTTTTTTCAGCTTCTTTAGATAATAGAAAAGCTTTTTTTGCCTTAAACGGATGAAAAAATACCCAATGCTTTTCTGGTTTAGAAACTTTTTTAAAGGATTGACTTAGCTTGGGTGAACAGCTAGTCAATAGTAAAATAACAATGAGTAAAAAATATTTCATATTAAATTCTCGTTTTTTGAATGATTTGAAAACACCCCTAAGAGCTTCGCTCGACATCTTCTAAACTAAATATATTTTATTTCTGGTTAATCCTCAAAGGGACAATCTATATACTATAAAAACAAATTACAATAACTGATTAGCATTAATCATTACAAATTTATAACTTTGTTAGCTAATACAATTCACCTCATGAAATATCTACCTATTGACCGCAAACTCTTTATCAAAAATAGAAAAAAATTTACGGCACAAATGCAACCAAAAAGCTTAGCAGTATTCAATTCTAACGATATTTATCCGATAAGTGCAGATAGCACTATGCCTTTTGAACAGCATAGAGATATATTTTATTTAAGTGGTGTAGATCAAGAAGAGAGTATTTTGGTATTATTTCCTGATTGTCCTAAAGTACAGCATCGTGAAATCTTATTTTTAAAAGAAACCAACGAGCATATTGCGGTTTGGGAAGGTGAAAAACTAACCAAAGAGGCTGCTTTAAAAACAAGTGGTATTAAAACGGTATATTGGTTGCAAGATTTAGAAAAGGTTCTCTTTGAAATCATGACCCAATGTGATACGGTCTATATCAACACCAATGAACATTATAGAGCCAATGTAGAGACAGAAACTAGAGAAGATCGATTTACCAAATGGCTAAAAGACAAATATCCTGCACATACTGTGGCGAAAAGCAACCCGATATTACAACGTTTACGTTCTGTAAAAGAGCCACAAGAATTAGACTTGATCCAACAAGCTTGTGATATTACAGAAAAAGGATTTAGAAGAATTTTGGGTTTTGTACAACCAAATGTATGGGAATATGAAATTGAAGCTGAATTCATGCATGAATTTTTAAGAAATCGCTCTAAAAAATTTGCCTACACACCCATTGTAGCTTCTGGAGCTAATGCCAATGTATTGCATTATATAGAAAACAATCAACAATGTAAAGCTGGTGAATTAATTCTATTAGATGTTGGTGCTGAATATGCGAACTACTCTTCTGACATGACTAGAACCATTCCTGTTTCGGGCACATTTACCAAACGTCAAAAAGAGGTGTATAATGCTGTATTACGTGTAAAAAATGAAGCTACTAAAATGTTAGTTCCAGGTACTGACTGGGCAGCATATCATGTAGAAGTGGGTAAAGTAATGACTTCTGAATTGTTAGGGTTAGGCTTGCTAACAAAAGCCGATGTTCAAAACGAAGACAAAGACTGGCCTGCTTATAAAAAATATTTAATGCATGGCACATCACACCATATGGGTTTAGATACACATGATTATGGTATTTTAACAGAACCCATGCAAGCCAACATGGTCTTTACTGTTGAGCCTGGAATTTATATTCCTGATGAAGGTTTCGGTATCAGATTAGAAGATGATGTGGTAATCCAGAAAAAAGGAGAACCTTTTAACCTGATGCGAAACATCCCAATTGAAGCTGAAGAAATTGAAACGTTGATGAACCAGTCATAGACCAGTTTGGCAAATCTAAAATAAAGGTGGCTTATGGTTTAATAGTATTGATACTTCCTACTAACTTTACCTAAACACTTCTGCATTATACAATAACATCACATTCGTAACTTTCATATTTTTGCTCAATAGCAACGGCACGAAATTGATGAAATTGTTGATGTTCTTCTGTGTTTTCTAAAGCTTCTTTTGAAGCTTTATCCTTCCAGTATTCTACCAAGAAATATCTGTTTTTATCATTACGATCTTTAAAAATATGAAAGTGGTCTAAACCAGCAGGTTTCCCTTGTGTAGATTCTTCAAATTTTTGAATCTCAATAAAGGTATGATCTTCTCCTTCTTTTATTTTAAATGATACAACGTGTACATACATAATTCATAAATTTAATATTCATTTACAAAATTATATAGTTTAATTATTTAATTTGATGACTTATATCAGTTCCGTTTGTAATAAATGATACCAATTAAAACCTACCACTTCCGCATTAAAATTTCATTATAGTCAGAGCTATTCAAATAATCTACTCGTAATTTTTTAAGATATTGAATTATTTGTCCTCTTTGTAAATAATTAGGCTCAAGGCAGTCTTTCATGTTTTCATCTGAAATGGTAATTGCAAAATACCAATTTCCTTTTCGTTTCACTTCTGAACCTCCGGTGTCAACACCTAATTTAGTATCAATAAACATGGGTATCAAACTTATATATTTTGTAGGAATTTCAACCTCATAAAAATTAAGAATGTATTCTTTATCATTGAGTTTAAATGACATAACTACGTCAGCTTCTAAATTTTCATTTCTAAACCTAGCATCCATATAATCATAAAAATCACCTGCATTTTTAGGGTCTTCAAAAATAAAAGCATACTCTTTTGGTAACTGTCTTTTAAACTTCTTTGCCACCATTATTTTGTCTTCTTTAATCGTTGGTGCAATCCGTAAGGGAATACATGAGGCTAACGTAAAAAGCACTAAAAATATAAATATTTGCTTCATTTTGGGTTTTATTATACTCATCAAACATTAAGCCATAACCCTTTATAAGTGTTATTTTTCACTTTAAAAAAGTGACTTAGTTCTAAATTACTGATAATGAAAGAGTCGTACTTAATTTAAGTGCTTCTAAAAATAATAAGTCCTATCAATTAGCGTTATAATACTTACAGTCAGCTAAACATGTATTCTATTTTTTACCTAATAAAAAATCTGCGTAAAATTTTAACTAGTATTATCTTCTTTTTCTTGATAATAACTTCTATTGATACTTATGCCCAAATACCAACTGATTTTAAAACAGAGGCAGACTCCCTACTTTCTAAAACTGAAAAATATGAAACCTTAGTTTATAATGCTTCTACGTATATTTTAAGTAGACCTGTAGATGAGAAATCTGCTGGTTTTATTAGTGAATCAAAAGTTGTAAAGTCTTGGCTAGAAGGTAAGAATGGTTATGGTATCCCTTTAGGAGGGAGATTTTACCACTCATTATCTAATACTCACCATCAACAATATTTATATTCAGTTGCAATTGCTAATTATATGTTAGATCAAAAATTAAATTACAATCGTGTTTTAAATTGCTCTATTACTGATAATCAATTATACAGAGAACAAGAAGATGTTAAAGAAGTACGATACCAAGCAGCAGTGCTATTTTTAGAATATGTCAAAAAATCGAAAAATAAAGTAAAGTTAAGAAACGTAACCAAAAAGTTTCTAAAATCTTATAAAAATAAAAAAGAGGATTTTAAAAAAGTGTTCTTTAAATATTATGGAGGATCCAAAATATTATAATAACGTGATTCTAACTTCACATTTATAGTAATTAAATTTCAAAATACCCTTTATAATTTCAAAATATTTTTTTGTTTTGCAATCTTCACCTTTTAAGTATAGCCGCAATTACTGTTAAAGTTTTAAGTGAAAAAAAAATGAAAAAAGATACAGAACTTATCGGGTGTTTTAGTGTTTAGTTGGTATTATAACATTCATAAATACAAAAGTCACCAAAGCTGGTAATACCCACCCCAAACTAAATTGAGACAAAGGTATTAGATTTAGAATGCCTTTTAAACTTTCTAAGGGTACTATAAACTTAAAAAAATCAGGAATACTAAAAAGGAAAGTAATACATATTACAGCTTTAAATACTTTTGTACTAGCATATTTTTCTGGCAATATATTTAAAACAATTAGCACAATAGTTATAGGATAAATCAGCATAAGTATCGGTAAAGCTATAACAATAATATAATGAAAATCTAATTGACCAACTATAATACCAACCACACATGATAAAATTGCAGTAATTATATAAACTTTTGAAGAATCTTTAAATAGACCTTTAAAATAATCTGCAGTACCAGCTATAATACCTACAGCAGTTGTAAAACACGATAAAGAAATTAGTACTGCTAAAAACGCATTGCCAATATTCCCTAAAGTAGCTATACTAATACCTCTCAATAATGTTGCTCTTTGCATATCGTTACTCAAAGTACCATCAATAAAAATTTCTGCACCAAAAAATGCTCCGAGTGCAATTAAACCTGCATAAATTATAAATAAGCCTAAACCTGCTATGAGTCCTGCATTTTTTAATAGCTTATTTTTATCTTCAAAAGTAGTATAGCCTTTTAAATTTAATGAAATAATTACTACGGCACCTACAACCACAGCACCTATGGCATCAAAAGTTTGATAACCTTCAAGTAGTCCGTTAACTAGAGGATTTGTAAACCCACTCTGGTTCATCAACATATCACTAGAAAATAAACCTATCCCTATTACTAAAACTAGAATAAATACAATTAATGGTGTTAAAAATTTACCTATAAAATTTAAAATTTTAGAACGATTTAAGACAAATACTAATACCAAACCAAAATAGATACTACTTGTCAACAAAGGGCTAGTTCCAAAAACAAGATAAATAGCCATTTCATGTGTTGCAGAAGCTGTTCTTGGAGATGGAATTGCAATAGAGATAATATAAACAATAACACAATAAACAACACTAAATATTGGTGATACCTTTTTGCCAAAATCATACATGGTACCTTGTAATTTTGCATGTGCTAAAATACCGAGTATGGGTATCAACACAGCTGTAATCATAAAACCTAATGTAACCCATAACCAATCACTACCAGCATGATACCCTAATAATGGCGGTAATAATAAGTTTCCTGCTCCAAAAAACAAAGAAAATAAAGCAAAACCTGTAATAAAAGCTTCTTTGGTGTTATTCATTTCTGAATTTTCTAATAAGTAGAACTCCTAAATTTATTAAAATATAAACCATAACAATTGCCAAAATACTAAATTTTAATACTGCAAAATAATACGCCATAGAAGACCAAACTTGATTCAAATTACCTGAAAGTAAATTAAGCAAGGCAATATTTTCTATCGCATCAAACAAAGCTGCTAAGAAAACTCCCCAAATTAATAACACTCCTAGCTTTTAAATAAAAGAATCATTTTTAGCTCTTTTTACAATTTTATGGATATGTAGACCAATAAAAGATGCATATACTATCAAGAACAAAAAATCAAGAATCAAACTTGAATAAGCAGCTTTTATAGACGCTGTATTCCAAGAGTTTATCATAGCTTTAGAGTTCTCTAAGTCTTTTGCAAATTCAAAAGAAACAATACCATTTTCACAAATCAAATTTGTTAAAAAAGAATCAAAATAACGCATCAATCCAATAATAACGACTAACAGCAACAATAAAATCATTGACCATTTTTTTTCTGATGTTGATGAGAATTTTGAAAATGGTGATAGCAACATTTTAAACAAATTTAAGAATGAATTCTTTTTTTGATAAACTTAAACTGCCCATTATGATTAGATTCATGCTCACACACATGAAACCATTTGCAGTAGTTATTCGTTGGTCCCCAAGCCCAATCTTTATCAACAGCCATCAACCAATCATCATCACGTTTTGCAAACTCAGACAGTGTATGTTCACGTACTTCGCTCAAAAGATCTAGGTAGAAATTCAAATTATTTCCTTTTATTTTTTTTCTGGCATTATCTCCTAAACCAGAAGCTGTTGTCCATTTTTTAGCATCTTCTTTTAACCAATCCCCCCATTTTTTCCCTTCTAAAGTATGAATTTGATAAAAACGCTCTGTTGCTGCTAAATGCATCAACATGGCACCAATAGTGTTCGCATTGTCATCATGCAAATAATCTAAATCTGAAATACTCATACCTTGAACAGGCATTAACATAGTATTTCGCATCCAATTCATCATAGAAACCAACGTACCAATTTGAGGTGTAAAACCTTCTTTTGGACCAACAATATTTATATTATCTGAACTATTTTCGTAGAAAGGAGCATTGATTGAAGTAGCAAATAAACTACCTGTACTTATCGCTCCAACAGTAAATATAGAAGATTTTTTAATAAAACTTCTTCGATTGAATTCTTGTTTTTGATTCTTCATATCTTATATATTTGCTATTAATTAATGAAATTTGTGTCTAAGATACCTATTTTTGCCTCATGTCAGCTATAATCAAATACAAAAACACTTCTGTTCATTATCATGTGAAAGGAAAAGGGAGTGTTGTGGTATTACTTCATGGTTTTTTAGAAAATCTAAACATGTGGGATGCAGTCGCCAAAGAACTTTCTAAACGAAATAAAGTGGTTTGTATTGATTTATTGGGTCATGGTAAGTCTGAAAACCTAGGTTACATCCATACTATGGAGGAGCAAGCACAAATGGTTTTTGCTGTGTTACAGCATTTAAGATTGCGTAAATATATTTTTATTGGGCATAGTATGGGTGGTTATATTACGCTTGCTTTCGCAGAATTATTTCCAAATCGTATCAAAGGATTATGTTTAATGAATTCTACAGCTACTGCTGATACTGAAGCTAAAAAAATCAATAGAGACAGAGCTATTAAGGCGGTAAAACAAAATCATAAAACATTTGTTAGTATTGCCATTCCGAATTTATTTTCAGAAGAAAATAGAACCGTTTTTAAAACAAAAATTAAACAGATTACAGAAGAAGCTTTAGAAATTTCAGTACAAAGTATTGTGGCTTCTTTAGAAGGTATGAAAATACGAAAAGATCGAACCAAGCTTTTAAAAAACAGCGTGTATCCTAAGCTAATAATTATAGGTAAAAAGGATCCTGTATTAAATGCTGATTTATTACGCAAACAGGTATCGGGTACTACTATAAAACTTATTGAGTTTCCAGACGGACACATGAGTCATATTGAAAATACTAATGAGCTCATTGATACATTACAAAGTTTTGTAAAAACTTGTAAGTAAACTACTACTAAATCATGGTATGTTTTACGTTAAAATAATTTTTAAAATGTCTGTTAAAGTGTCCCAAATACTATGAATTGATAAAGAATCGTATCGAAAAACATTTCAATGACTAGAATTTTTATTTTCTAAGTTCTTTTTTCAAAATTTTACCTGTGGCACTCATCGGTAGGGCGTCCATAAATTCAATAATTCTTGGGTATTTATAGTCGGCAATTCTTTCTTTTGTCCAAGCCATCAACTCATCTTCTGTAACAGTCATTTTAGGTTTTAACACCACACAAGCTTTAATCTCTTCTCCTCTAGCCTCACTTGGCACGCCAATAACTGCAACAAGAGAAACAGCCTCATGCTCCATCATTACCTCTTCAACTTCTCTTGGGTATACATTAAGACCGCCACGAATAATCATATCTTTTGTTCTATCAACAATATAATAGAATCCGTCTTCGTCTTTTGTAGCAATATCACCTGAATAAAGCCATCCTTTTTTGATAGTTTTTGCATTGGCTTCTGGCTTATTATAATACCCTTTCATTACATTGTGACCTTTATAAATCAATTCGCCTTTTTCACCTTGAGGCACTTCATTTCCTGCCTCATCAACTAATTTTACTTGAACTCCCCAAACTGGTGTTCCGATTGATCCTGGTTTACAGCCAACATCTTTCTGATTAAAAGTAACTACTGGCGAACCTTCACTCATACCGTAACCTTCTAAAATTTGCACATGGAATTTTTTCTCAAAAGATTCCAACACATTTATTGGTAATGAAGCTCCACCTGAAACGGCTATTTTCAAATTCTCACCAATAGCATCTATATCTCCTTGATTGCCTTCATAATTTGTTAATGCCCAATACATGGTAGGTACACCTACAAAAATGGTGATTTTATGTTTGACCATAAGATCAATTACTTTTTCTGCATCAAACCTAGGTAAAAGTACTCCTTCACCTCCACAATAGACAATATTCACCATCAATACAGTCATTGAAAAAATATGAAATAATGGTAATATTACTAAGCTTTTATCTTCAAAGGTCATCTGTGTTAAACCTTTACTTATCATAGCATTCATAAAAATATTTGAATGCGAAAGCTCAGCTCCTTTAGGTTTACCTGTGGTACCAGAAGTATAAATAATCAACGCCGTATCATTAGGTGAAGTCATGATAGATTCAAAACTTGGAGATTGCCCATTCATCAACGCCCCTAAGGTATTAGTACCTTCTATAGAAGACTCCATTGTAGGGCTGGGCATAATCATATAAAAATTCTCACAATTAGGAGCATTATTAAACCCTTTATAACCTCTTTCACCCATAGGTAACATCTCGTTACCAACAAAACAAAAATAAGCTTTAGCCTCACTGTCTTGTAAATGATAAGCCACCTCATTTTCTTTTAACAATACACTTAATGGTACTACAACCGCTCCAGCTTTTAAAATTCCGAAATAGATTATCGGGAAATAAGGTATGTTTAAACAACTTAACGCTACTTTATCTCCTTTTTGAATACCAGATTTTATCAATCCGTTTGCCACTTGGTTTGCAGCTCCGTTTAATTGAGTATAAGTTAAACTTGTTTGCTCATAGGTAAATGCAACTCTTTTTGCATATTTACGGGTACTTGATTCTAATAAGGTAGATAAATTAAACATAGATAAAATGTATTGATTAGGTTTTCTATACAATAATACAAAAATAATTGTAGTATAATCTGTAGTGTGTTTATTGTTTTATGTATCATTATTGCATGAATTCATGAATTCATACAAGTATCTCACTAAATAAAACCCACACTTTTACAAACTAAAATGAAAGATTGAACATAGATAAATCTGTTGATTTTGTTTTATTTTTTGTAATTAATGTTCACTATTTACGTCTTAATTGTCAATTGTTATTCTATACTATGAAGCGTTTTATTTTTATTGTTTACCTACTCATTTTCATTTCTTGCACAAAAAAAGAAAGTGAAAACTATTCAATTCAAGGTCAAATTTCTCCTGTAAACACTAAATATCTTATTCTAAGACAACAAACAGATATTGAGCGACAACTAAGCACAATAATTGATACGCTTTCTATTTCTAAAGATGGTAAATTTAGTACCAATCTCACTCTAAAACCTCATCTATACACCTTACATATAGATATTAAAAACAATATTACCCTTGCTATTGGCAAAGGACAACACCTAACAATTGACATCAATAATTATGAATCTAAAATAACAGGATCTAAAGATACAGATGCATTAATAGCTTATGAAAACTTTAGAAAAAAATCATTAGACAGCCTCGTACAATCGGTACGAAAACAAGTAAAGAAAATTAAAGAAAGTGAACATCCTGATCAAGAAAAAATTCTCAAATTAGAGCAATTAGAAGTTGAAAATTACGAAAAGCATTTAACCGAATTGAATGATTTTATAAAAAATAAAATGGGGACAACTCTCGGTCTCTATGCAACATCTATCCGATGGAAAGGGGCAGAAAATCTACCTTATTATGATTCTTTAGTTACTGTTTTTAACGCTCAACATCCTGATCTTGACATCTCTAAGAAATTAAGAGGAAAAGTTACACGATTACAACAAACTTCTGTTGGAGGTACTGCTACAACTATTGAAATGAAAAATGTAGAAGAAGCATTGGTTAATTTAACATCTATTCATAAAAAATATACCTTAATCGATTTTTGGGCAAGTTGGTGTGGCCCATGCAGAAGTGAAAGTAAGACATTAAATTCGCTCTATAAAAAATACAATGCTAACGGATTTGAAATTTATGGTATCTCACTAGATAGTCATAAAGAAAAATGGCTAAAAGCCCTAGAAAAAGATCACAGAATTTGGACAAATGTATCTTCTTTAGAAGCCTTTAAAACTAAAGCAGCTTTTGACTATACCGTAACAGCATTACCAATGAATTATTTGATTGACGCTGAATACAAAATTGTAGGTAAAAATCTGCATGAAGGTGAGTTGAATTCTTTACTTGATCGTCTTTTTAATAACTAATTTGGTTTGTTTCTAAGTCTATTTTAATTAACTTCGTTTATCACTAGAGTCAGAAAAAAGAATAAAACGATACGCCAACAAAAAACAGGTATAATCTATTACTTGATTTGGTGTTAAATTCAAAAGACAATCTAGATAGATTACAACATCAAAAAAACGATTTAAATTGAGTTAATAAAAAATTTCTTGAAACGAACCCAGCCTGCGGCAGGCAGGTATCCTCGAGGCAAAGCCATAGGGGTATTTCCTGCCTCGCCGGCAGGCGGGGGCTCGTTTCATTTT
>JGI24023J19991_10001459_pt1 | contig 17983 bp, 16 predicted proteins | sample Cruoilmetagenom1_FD_19991 | JGI IMG/M metagenome (IMG submission 19991) | reverse complement strand
AATGCCCAGGACAAAGTAGCATTCGGACTTAAGGGAGGAATGAACTTTACCACCATTACTGGAACTGATTATGAAGGATTAAAAACAGCTTTTCATGTTGGTCTTGCTACTGAAATTATGATCTCAGACAGCTTTTCGGTGCAGCCTGAATTATTGTATTCATCTCAAGGATCCAGATATGACGACACTTGGGAGGGAGGAGGCTTTTTTGAACAAGAAACAGTCGATATTGATGTAAATTATGTAAGCCTTCCTATCATGGCAAAATTCTATCCTGCAGGAGGTTTTAATATTGAGGCCGGGCCACAAATAGGATTTTTATTATCTGGTGACCTAGATTGGACCTATAATGAGGACGGGGATATCTCTTCGGGTTCTGAAGACCTGAAAGATCATTTAAAAGGAATAGATTTTGGCTTGAACCTTGGATTAGGGTATAAATTTACAAACGGATTAAACTTTGGAGCACGTTATACCTTTGATTTAACTGACATTAATGATAGTAATGACGTTGAATTTAATGAATCTTATTCAGAACTCAAAAATATAGTAGGACAAGTTTTTATTGGTTATTTCTTTTAACAAAATGTAAAAAAGACAAAATAAATAGCTTCATTTTTTTGTATCTTGCACTATAACTTAAAATCAATAAATATGAAAAAATTGTTCTTAATTGTAGCGTTGGTTATTTTTGGTGTATCTAATGTTTATTCTCAAGGTGTTAGTTTCGGAGCTACTGGAGGTTTGTTTTTGGGATCAGCGGATGTTGAATTATTAGGTTTTGATATTAGCAGCGTATCTGAAGATCTTCAAGTTTTAGATGGAGGAGGATTTTATTTAGGATTATTAGCTGATATTGAAGTAATAGAAAGTTTCAGTGTTCAGCCTGAATTATTGTATGCTAATGTTGGTGGTGAAGGTGCAATTGTTGTGCCTATTATGGCAAAGTATTATGTTGCAGATAAATTTAATCTACAAGCAGGACCTCAATTGGATTTTGTTCTGGATGTACCTGCATTGGTTGATGAGTTTGTAGATACATTTGGTGTAAGCATAGGAGTTGGTGTCGGATACGATATAAACGATACTTTTGGTATTCAGGCTAAATATTCATTTGGCTTAACGAATAGATTAGATAAAAGAATAACAGATGCATTAGACGAGATTCCTGATTTGGGATTTCTAAATATTGACGCAACCTTAAGGACTAATATTTTTCAAGTTGGGGTGATTTATAAATTTAACTAAAAATACATTTTATAATATTTGAAAGCAGAAACAAATTTGTTTCTGCTTTTTTGTTGCTGATTATTTATAGAATATTTATAAATAAATACTTTTTTTTCAATAATATGGCTAAACTTTCGTTTTTAGAACAACTATAAAATCAAATATTATGAAAAATTTATGGATTATTGCCATACTGGCAATTTTTAGTTTTACTAGTATGAATGCTCAAGGTGTCACATTTGGGGCTAAAGCAGGTGTCAATTTTGCTTCGATTACAGGAGATGGAACCGATAATCTTGATATGAGGACCTCTCTTCATGTTGGAGGCGTAGCTGAGATTGCTTTCTCGGACAAATTTTCGCTGCAGCCTGAGTTATTATATTCATCTCAAGGAGCTAAAGCATCTTTTTCAGGTTTTGAAGCGAAAACCAAGTTAGACTATTTAAACCTGCCGGTAATGGCAAAATATTATGTAGCTGAAGGGTTCAGTGTTGAAGCAGGACCACAAGTAGGAGTTTTATTATCGGCTAAAGTAGACACAGATAATAGTATTGACTTAATTTCTTCTAGCCCCAAGGTTGAAGTAGATATAAAAGATGAAACTAGTGATATTGATTTTGGACTGAAGTTTGGAGCAGGATATAAATTAGAAAGTGGTTTAAATTTTGGAGCTCATTATAATTTGGGTTTAGCCGATTTGAACGATAATACGGTCTCAGACTCAGGAGATTTTAAAAATCAAAATGGCGTAATTCAAGTTTCTGTTGGATATTTCTTTTAAGAAACTCTCATTATTAAGATATAACACTGAAAAAGCGGCGTCGAGCCGCTTTTTTATGAAATAAATTTTGATAAATTAGCACTATGAAAATTATCATCATCAACGGTCCCAATTTAAACCTGCTGGGCACAAGAGAACCAGAAGTCTATGGCAATACTTCTTTTGTAGATTATTTTAAAACGTTACAAAAGAAATACCCACAAGTTCAATTGAAATATTTTCAATCGAATATTGAAGGAGAACTGATAGATAAATTACATGAAGCCGGTTTTGATTGCGATGGAATCATTTTAAATGCCGCTGCTTATACGCATACATCTATAGGAATTGGCGATGCTGTAAAAGCCATTGAAACACCGGTTATAGAGGTGCATATTTCTAATGTGTATTCAAGGGAAGAATTTCGGCATGTCTCTTATATTGCACCCAATGCAAAAGGCATTATAGTCGGGTTAGGCCTAATGGGGTACGAATTGGCTTTGCAGAGTTTTATTCTAAAATAATTGTCATTCTGAGCGAGTATAACGAAGTAAAGAATCTATTCGATTAAAAGATTCTTCGTTACATTCAGAATGACAAATTACAACTTCAAAACCATTTTAATATTACTACGTTGATAAGGACTATCGGTTTCTAAGTCAACTTCCTTAAAACCATACTTTTTGTAAATATAAATGGCATTTTCAAGTATTGTATTAGAATAAAGTAGTAGTTCATTCCACCCTTTATCTAGGGCAAAATCAATACAATGCTGCATCAATTGTTGGCCAATTTTCTGGCCTTGAAACTTCGGCGAAACAGCCATTTTGCTTAATTCATAACCCTCTTTTTCATTCATTAATGCAACAGTGCCGGCTACTTCACCATTTAGCATGGCAAAAAATATATAACCTCCTTTATTAATAATATATTCCTGAACATTTTCTAAGACTTCAGTGTCGTGCTTCTCTACATAGAAATACTTTTCTAACCATTCTATATTCAAATCTCTGAATATACTGGCATATTTTGTGTCAAAGTCTATTATTTTTATACCATTTGTACTTTTAATTCTTTGCAACACCCTCGATGTTAATGATTCTTTTTTTAGCTCAATTTCCATGTATGTTATATGTTCTAATAAAGTTTTATTATCTTTATTATGTGTTAATTTTTTAATTTCTTTATCTATAACTTTCCAAACAGGTTTCAATTTTAGTATCAATTTTTCTCCATTTTTAGATAGGTTTACTTTGCGTTTGCGTTTGTCTACTTTATCAATTTTTGTCGAGATTAATTTTCTTTTAATAAGCGAATTAACAAACTGAGTAACAGCTGGTTGCGTAACATTTAAGGCATTGCTCAATTCACCGATTGTCAAACTGTCTTTTTCACTTACCAACTTAAATATAGGCATTAAGTATGGATCGAAATTTATACGTAATTCACCATATATCTTTGACACTTCTTTCATCATGTGATCGCTTAAACGTCTTAAGCGGGAGCCCAATGCCAATTCCTGATATTGTATTAGTTGATCATTATCCATTAATATAATTATTTATATAAGTACTTATGCAAATATATAAAATTTTTAAACTTCCCTTTTGTAAAGATGGATATGCCAGGACAATAAAGTCTTATCACTGAATATTTTTCGAAATCCGGCTGTGGTAATACTGCTATCAACCAACTCAGGTGAATGAATAAAGGTTCTAAAAGGATTACCTTTTAATTTTAATGTTAAGTTTAGTATTTTAACAGTTAATCTTGATAACCAATTCGCTTGAGGATATACCAGTCCATAATAAGTTTTAGTTTTTGATAATGAAGTTTTTAACAAGTCATCCACGTATGGATAACAACAAATTACTTTATCTAGTGTTACAATATCATGTATTTTAATCTGTTCTTGTATATCTGTAAAATTTCCTAAATGATACGTAGTTATACTGTCATAATTACGCTTTTTTACTTCGGATCTTGCAATGTTAATATATCCTTCAGACGCATCAACATTAGTTATTTTTGACAAACCAAGGGGAATTAATTCTAGGGAAATTGGGCCTATGCCACCACCAATATCCAATAATGACAAACCTTTTAAGTCTATGGATTTTAAAGCTTGCGTCAATAATTTTGTCGGTTTACGAGGCCCTTTTTTCAAATAACGCTTTAAATCTTTTTTTGCACTTTTTATATTGAATTGCTGATTAGCACCACAGCAATGTTTGCAGCTCATAACTTTAGATTTTAGAATTGATCAAGGACACTATTTCATTTTCAATTTCCTGAGCCTTCTGATAGATTTTTTCGGCTTTTCCTAAAATGGCATCAGCAAATGTTCTATCCTTAATATCTTTTGCATTGATACGGACATTAAAATAAGCGCCCAAAACAGCCGTTCTTGCACATAAAATTCCAACCCCTGCGTCGGATAATGAACTGGGCAAACCATCTTTTACCATTGCCTGCATAACCTCCATCGAATTATAGGCAGTTTCCATTACCTGAAACGGAATTTCAGTTGCATATTTTGTTGCTTCTTCAATCGCCCCCTTTCTTTCTTCTTTTTCCTCATCAGAATTTTTTGGCATCCTGAATCCCTCAATGATCTTATTAAAAGCATTCGTGTCTTCGTCAACCAGGTACAGCAACCTATTTTTATAGCCTTGCCCTTTTTCCGCCCATTTTGAATAGAATTCCCATTTATCATCCCAACCTGCTTTATGTGCTGATAGATTGGCGACCATTGTTCCTAATGAAACACCTAAAGTACCCACATATGCCGCAATAGATCCACCTCCGGGAGCCATAGATTCTCCGGCAGTCTCATCTGCAAAATCATCCAATTTGAAATCAATCAGTTTTTTTTCATCACTGTCGAGCATATACTCGATGATCTTTTCTTTCGGAACAAATGGTTTCAGATCGTCCAACCCTAATGACTTTACAGCTATTTTTATCTTTTCATTTTCAGCAATTCCTAAAGAACGCTGTTGTTTACTTAGAAAATAATCAGCAGCGTCGAGCATTGCTTTCAACGGTACCAAACCAACTAATTCTGAACCGGTAACACGCAAACCACGCTCCAGGGCAGATTTACAACTTTCATCAAAAGCAATATGCATAGGCGTTGCGGAAATATTGGTTAGGTTGTATGAAATTTGTGCAATACCGTATTCCTCAATATACCAGCCAATACCTTTTACCGCCTTTAATTTACCTGGAATTCGAATGGGTTCTCCATTTTCATCCAGCACTTTTTTACCCGTTATTGGATTCCCCTCACGTTTAACACGTCCTGCTTCACGAATGTCAAAAGCTATAGCATTAGCACGTCGCGTAGAAGTCGTATTCAAATTGATATTATAGGCAATTAAAAAATCACGTGCTGAAATAGCCGTGGCACCGGTCACAGCTACATGGTCATTGAACTCGGCAGGACCAAAATCAGGTTTCCATCCAGGACTAGCTAATTTTTTCGGGAGGCCTTCATATTCACCAGAACGGCAATTGGCTAGGTTTTGACGTTTTTCCTTTTTTGCGGCATTTTCATAAAAATATCCAGGAATACCAAGTTCGTTGCCTACACGTTCTCCTAGTTTATGCGCATACTTGGCAGTTTCTTCCAATGTAATACCAGAAATAGGTACTAAGGGGCAAACATCGGTAGCACCAAACCGGGGATGCTCTCCCGTATGCTTACTCATATCTATTAACTCAGCAGCTTTTTTGATAAGTCTAAAAGCGGCTTCAATAACAGGTTCAGGTTCACCAACAAAAGTAATTACTGTCCGGTTGGTTGCCTTACCCGGATCTATATCCAATAATTTTACACCTTCTACGGTTTCTACTACGCTGGCGATATGCTGTATTTTGGATGTATCTCTCCCTTCACTAATATTTGGTACACATTCGATAAGCCGTTGCTGCATTGTGATTTATTTGTTTTTGTTGATTATTTTATTTGCATTCAAATTTAAAGGTTGTTTTCTAAAATAAATCCATTTTTATTAAAAAAATGAAGATACTAACCAATTTAAATTTCCTATTTTTGGCGCAAAATAAAAAATTAATAAAAATGAAGGTAATTAAATTTTTAGTTGTTCTTATAACAATTACAATAGTATTTTCTTGCAATAATCAAGGAGTTACTAAAAAATCATTAAAAAATGATGTAGACACAGTTAGTTACGCCTTGGGTTTAGACATGGCTTATAAATTAAAGGGAAACTTTTCTGAAGTCGATAATGATCTTTTTGTACAAGGATTTAAGAATGGAATAGATTCGACAAATATTCTGATCGATAAAAATAAAATCGATGGAATTTTAAGAGCATTTTTTCAAAAAAGACAGGTAGAATTACAAAAAAAGCAACAGGAAGAAGCCTTAAAAAAAGCTGAAGACGAATTTGGAGAGATTAAAGAGGCGGGAATGAAGTTTATAGAAGAAAATAAATCTAAAAAAGGTGTTCAGGTTACTGAAAGTGGTTTACAATATATAGTTATAAAAGAGGGAACAGGTGATAAGCCAAAAGCAACTACCAGGGTAAAAGTTCATTATCATGGTACGTCAATAGATGGTACTGTATTTGACAGTTCGGTTGAACGGGGAGAACCTTCAGAGTTTTTAGCAAATCGTGTAATAAAAGGTTGGACCGAAGGATTACAACTTATGAGTGTAGGGTCCAAGTACAAATTCTTTATTCCCCAGGAATTAGCCTATGGTGCATTTCCGCGTCAGGGTGGTCCGGTTAAACCTTTTGAGGCATTAATTTTTGAAGTGGAATTGCTGGAAATTCTTAAATAAATTTAGACCATTGTAAATTAATAAAGAGAGGTTTATGACCTCTCTTTTTTGTTTAAAATTAATTGTATCTCTATGATAATATCTTCAAAAATAAAGCCTGTTTTAAAATAATATTGTCATTCCTGCTAAGACAGGAATCCATTTATTCTCGCTTATGGGGTTTTTTAAATAGATAGGAACTACCGATACCGGCGAATCAAAATGCTGACGTTCTTCAGGTCGTGGCTTTCTAACAATATATTTTAGAGAATATGTAATTGCTAATGAAGTACCATATGAAAATGCCAATTTTTTTGTACCTCATAATCCTTTTCAATGAGGGTCATGATGCCTGCCGATAATGGCAGCGCGATCTGAGATATATCTCCAACATCTTCCAATATAAACTCCCATTTTTCATGTTTACTTCCTATGGAATCTATATCCTGACCGAAAGCACAGCTTTGAGTGATTAGTACACTAAAAAATACAAAAACTATTTCTTTCATCGGGGTTGAAATAAGTTCTATATTTTAACGTAAAATAGAAAAATAAAGTATTTTTTAATTGTAACTTTACTTGTCTTAAATAAAAATATTATGCAAAAAATTTCTTTATTAGTATGTGTTGGTATTTTTCTAATAGTATCGTGTAAAAATGATAAAAATACCGACGAAAACTCAACTGTAACCATGAGTAAAAACCCTTTGTTAACGGAATGGACCACACCTTTTGGAGTTCCGCCATTTGATAAGATCAAAAGTGAAGATTATGTACCGGCGTTTAAAGAAGCTGTCAAAATTCACAAGAAAGAAATTGATGCCATTGTCAATAACAATGAAGAAGCTACTTTTAAAAATACCATTGAAGCTTTAGAATCAAGTGGTGAACTACTTGAGAGATTTAGAAATGTATTCTTCGCCGTAAGTGGAGCCAATACAAATGATGTGTTGAAAGAGGCAAGGAAAATTATTTCACCTGAATTAACTGCTCATTTTGACGAAATTCAACTAAATACTGAGCTCTTTAATCGTGTAAAAGCTGTACATGACCAAAAAGATGCCTTGGATTTGACTTCTGAAGAAATGCGTCTTTTGACAGAAATCTACAAAAATTATGTTCGGGCGGGAGTAAATTTGGAAGGTGAGAATAAAGTGAGACTTAAAGAGGTCAACAAACGGATATCAGAACTCCGCACTAAATTTGGTGATAATTTGTTAGATGAAACCAATGCTTTTGAATTACATGTCACTGATAAAAAAGACCTGGGAAATTTATCTGCCAGTTTAGTGGCAGGTGCTGCGGAAGAAGCGAAAAAGCGTGAAAACGATTCCGGTTGGTCGTTTACCCTTCAGCGCCCAAGTATCAATCCGTTTTTACAAACCTCACCCAATAGAGAGTTTAGAGAAAAACTATTTCATGGCTATGCAATGCGTGGAGATAATGATAATGAGAAAGATAATAAGGCGATTATTCAGGAAATGACTTCATTACGTGCCGAAAGAGCCAATTTGCTAGGCTATAAAACGCATGCTGATTATGTACTTTCTGATAATATGGCCGAGACCCCTGAAGCTGTATATGAGTTCATGAATAAATTATGGCCTGCAGCTTTAAAGATGGCAAAAACTGAACGAAAAGCCTTAGCTGATATGATGAAAAAAGAAGGGATTCAAGGGGAGTTTAGAGGAAGTGATTGGCGTTATTACGTAGAAAAAGTGCGTGCAGAGCGGTATAACTTTAATGAAGATGAAACACGCCCTTATTTTGAATTCAATGCCGTAAGAGAAGGTGTTTTTACCTTGGCAAATAAATTGTTTGGCTTGACATTTAAGCAATTAAATGATGTTCCTAAATGGCATGAAGACCAACAGGTTTTTGAAGTATTGGAGGCTGATGGAAAACACGTGGGTATTATTTATATGGATTTCTTTGCACGTGAAAGTAAACGTGGCGGTGCCTGGATGAATGAATTGAGAAGCCAATCGAATACCGATGAATTTGTAACACCCATTGTGACCAATAATTTTAACTTCCCTCCATCCACAAAAGATACACCATCGCTATTATCATTTAGCGAGGCACAAACCTTATTTCATGAGTTCGGACATGCATTACACGGTTTGTTATCTAATGTGAAATATGGCTCATTGGCAGGCACAAATGTACCACGTGATTTTGTAGAATTTCCGTCACAGGTAATGGAAAACTGGATGAGCGAGCCTGAAGTATTGGCATTATATGCGAAACATTATCAAACCGGTGAGGTGATTCCTGAAGCTATGGTTAAAAAAATGAACGAAGCTAATGGTTTTAATGAAGGATTTAGAACGGTAGAATATATGGCTGCTGCTTATTTAGATATGAACTGGCATACGTTGACCGACACAACAAAACAGGATGTGAGAGCCTTTGAAAAAGAAGCCATGCAAAAAATAGGTTTGATAGATGAGGTCTTACCGCGTTATAGAAGTAATTACTATGCTCATATATTTTCTGGTGGCTATTCAGCGGGATATTATAGTTATTTATGGAGTGAAGTATTAGATGCTGATACCTTTGATGAATTTAAAAAGACAGGAAATATTTTTGACCCTGAACTGGCAAAAAAATATCGTAAGATGTTAAGCAGTGGAGGTTCAAAAAAGGGAATGGAACTCTATAATGAATTTTTAGGAAGAGCTCCGGTAATTGAACCTTTACTCAAGAAAAAAGGATTTATATAGTTTATGAACGAAATCATAATGTAAAAAGAAACCTGACATTTAAAAGTTGTCAGGTTTTTTTATGAGTTTTGTTTATCAGTTAGAATAAACCGCATTTTAATTCTGTTTATTCATTGTTAGCAAACGTTGCTAGTGTTCTGATTTTATAAATCTATAATTCTCAAATTCTATCAGTCCCTTAATAATTTTATTCTCGTTGCGTTCAAATAAAAGTATTTCTCCTAATTTTCCATCATCTCGTATTCTTTGAAATCTATCACCTTCAATATGCTTGTACAAGACCATGCTTTCAGCGGGTGATTCTGAAGGAAGATTTAATATTGCCAACTTGCCTTCCCACGTTGATACGTATAACTCTCCTAATACACCCATTTTATAGTAACCTACATATGCGGTCAAATCTTTTTGCTTAACATTTTCTGGGTTATCTTTTCTAGGTTTGACTTTTTTAATTATGGCATGCATGCCTTTCACATATTTATTTGGATTCACGCCGTTGGCATTGATCATCACCGAATAAGCTAGTTTATTTTTAAGATGCAACTGCAAGGTTGTTTGGTAGCCTGGGCAATAACCACCATGACCTACCCATTTATCCCCGTACGAATCTTTGTAAACTCCAAAACCCAAACCGCGTGTACCTTTCCAATCTGAGTCAATCCAGTGAACATTGTGCATATTTTTAAGCGTAGAAGGTTTTAATATTTCTGTTATGACAGTATCTCGTAAGCGAAATTGCCAAGCTGCGAACTTTGCTAAATCTTCTACATTCGACGAAAAACCTGCGGCTGCTCTAACTCCGTTAGCCTGAAAAAAATTAAGTTTTTGACGCTCTCCATCTCTTGATAAGGGGCTATAACCTATCGCTAATTGAGTGCCATGTAAAGATTCAGGCATTGTTGTTCTGGTATTCACTAATCCAAGTGGTGTAAGAATATTGTGTCCAACATAATCATCAAAAGTCGTACCTGATATCTCCTCTACTACCTCACCCAATAAAGTGAGTGCAAGATTGCTATATTGATAATAGGTTGAGGCTGGATACAAGGTTTTTTGAGTTGATAATTTTGCTTTGATCTGTTCTTTAGATGGGAAGGGGAAATCAGGACCATTCCAATGCGAAAAAGTGTTTTCTCTAGGTAAACCTGAAGAGTGGCTCAGTAAAGACCTAATCGTAATGGGTCCGCTATCAGAATACTGTTGTTCAAGATTATACCATGGTAATACATCATCAATCGTATCATCCAATCGAAGTTTTCCTTCATCGTATAATTTCATAATGGCTACGGAAGTAAAGAGCTTAGAAATGGAACAGATACTGCATAGCGTCTTTACCTCTGCTTTAATATTATCTTCAATATTTGCCATTCCAAAAGCGCCTGACCATAGCACATCTTGGTCATTTACAATAATTGCTGTTATGCCGGGAAGGTTATCATAGTCTGTTTGAGCATCCAACCATACTCTAATGATTTTAATAGCTTCCGAATAGTCCTTTAAATCTTCCTGTGCATAAAAGGGTTTGACCAAGAAGAATACAAATATTACTAGATAGAATTTTTTCATAATTATTAATTTGATTTTTAATGCTTACTAATGTTAAGCTAAAAAAAGTTTGAATTCATTTAGTCCCAAAACTTCGGGAATAAACGAAGTTAGGGATTTCTTTACTTTAATTTATTAGGATTAATCTATTATTATCCAGTACTTAGAAACATCATATTCCTTTCTTCCAATTAACAATTCCTGATTTATTTGAGATAACTGAAACACTAACGCTTTCGCATCATTTTTAATGAAAACCATCCCAATACTGAAATTATGATTACCATCACTGCCCATAACCAGTTTTTATTTTTAAACAAGGGTTCTATGCCCGGCGCTTCTTTTTTATCAATGCGTTGTTCGCTTTTTAGCGTTACTTTCGTCAATGTATCTGGAATATTTCTTGTCAAATAGTTTAGGTCGTAAGTTGGCTTGTTTACATTAGGATTGCCATAGGTAAGATAGTAGGTTGCCGGCGTCATAAAGCGGGCAATTAATTCATGTGTATACCCTTTTACTTCAATCGAATTAAGTTTCAAAGGCTCGTTATCATCATTATGAATTAGGATCTTTAATTTTTGTAAGATAGTACTATTGAATTTAAATGTATTGTTCTCCAGGGAACTCAATGTTCCTGATGACAAGGTTCTATAGTTATAATGCCAGCCCTGTTCCGATTTGACACTATCGGTTATATATTTAATAGTTATCGGACGGAAATAGTCGAAAGGAGTTGTCATTTTAAAAGTTAGTATACCAACCGGAACAGGATTTTCCAGTTCAATATCAATTGTTGTTTGTTTGGATGCCTTTTCCTCCTCTATACTTACTTTTTTCAGAGTATAGTTTTTAAGGGATGCATTTGAAATTGCATCAAAGATTATTTTTGCTGTTTTCAGCCTGGGTTTTTGTTTACTGTTTATAAATAACCTGAAATAACGATAATTGGAATCCGGAAAATTAATCCTCGTAAATTGATAATCGGTTTGCTCATTTTTGATCGACAAGACCCTGTAATTGTCTAAAATACTAAACCATTTTTGTTGGTCATGGCTTCCTTCTAATGCTAATTTCCAATCATAATTGTCTCGGTTGAAATCTAATTGGATTTGATTGATTGGTTCTTTCAAGGGTATTCTAAAAGTAAAATAGTATCCTTTATTAGTATGACTGCTATTGATCGTTTTAAAATTCACCTCTTTGCTGATAGTTTTTTTGGTTAAAACCCGCAATAAATAAGGAGCTTCAATTGTATCATTAGCAGTAGTTATTCCGTAAATTCTAAGATCAGAAAGATTGGACGCCAATTTTCCAAAAAGTTCGTTTGGCAGTTCTATCTCATGCCATTGCTCAGTAATACCTTGTATTTCCCGTTTGTAGTTGTACTCACTAATTTGTCCATAAGCAGAACAACATATGAATAGCAATAACCAACTATTAATTTTTAACTTCATCAGAAATAAGATGTTTGTATTTGTTATATAAAAATGAGATAAGTAAAAGTAATATACCAAGGGCCACAAGCACTATAGTTTTTGAAATAGTAGTAAGATGCGCTATGTCATACATAAAAAGCTTTAATAAAGTAATACCAAATAATACGATGGCACCGATACGTAAATACTTTTTCTTTTTCCAAATACCCAGTACAATGAGAAGTAGTGAATAGGCTCCCCAAAGAATACTTAATCCTAGTTTATCTGATTGCGTTGATCTAGTAATATCCATCCAATTTAATAATTCGCTGCTGGCAATCAATAAAATAGTAATATGCATTAATAAGGCAAAAGGCATTTTAAAATTCACATTCATAAATTTCTGATGTATATAGTGATAGCAAGTTATCAGCAATAAGGCTACGAATGCAAATGAAATATACCGCATACCAATATGAAGTGCGGTAATGTTGTAATACTCCGAGGATAACTGACTTAGGTAACTGTCACGTAAATTGCTTAATTCATAAAGCCCATTTGAAAGAAACATAAGTATGGCCAATATATTGACAACAAGATTCACTCTCCCAAATAGCTGATTTTTGATTTTTTTAATATTTACAAAAGAAACGATAGTCAGGAAAAATAAAGTATAATTAATGATCCAGATATTTTTATAAGAAATAAGATCATAATTGCGCTTATAATCAGCATAATCTTCACCATTTTTATTGAGTAAGATTTCCGAATCAATAAATAGCTGATCCCAATAGGTATCTATTTCAATTTTGAATGCAAAGTATAAAACGAAGAGCAGTATGGTTGGAATAGCAAAAGAAATAAGTTTATAAAAACCTTTTTTATTGGCCAAAGGCGAATGATACCTTTTGCTTTGATTTAAAAAATTTATGAATCCGTAAGAGGCTATAACCAATATAGAAGTTAAGAAGTTATTATTGAAAATGGGTGTTATTCTCGATTCAGGATTTCCTGAATAATAACCGTCATAAACGGTTGTCCAATCCTGAATAATACTAAAAAATGCCACAAGCATTAATGGATATGACAGTTTTTCGTAAACAGGAACATTTTTTGTTCTACCGATCCAAAATAATAAAGCAGCTTCACCGGCCCATAAAAGTGTTACCCAATTTCCATCTAATTGTACCGGAATGGCAATTGTTAGAAAGACAAGGACGAGCCCCGAAATAAGCAAAAATAAATTCATGTCAGCCTGTTTTCGCTTATAAACAATAACGCTAACTATAAAATGTAAGATAGCATTACCTAGCGTAAATAAACCTAACAATTGATCACCGGTTTCATGACCTGAAAGAATGGCATAGCCTATACCGTAAAATATGAACGCGTTTGACAATAGCACTATTATGTCGCTCCTGACAAACTTTTCTTTTTGAAGTAATTTGTAAGCAAGAAACATTAGATAGAACGTTAGGAAAAATATTAAAAGAAATGTTAGGGCAAATCTGAAATGTTCAGGTGTATTGTAATCTGCAAAATACCAGACAGAATAGATGATCCATGTCAAAACAAATGCCGAATAATACAATGGTTTCCAGTATTTTTTAAATGCAATTACGAGAATTCCAATATTAACTATTGCGATATAACTGAATAGTATATCGATCCTGCCAGAATCTTCACTCAATAAGAACGGAACAGCATAGGCACCTACCAATCCGATATGTGCAATGACTTGTTTATTATAATTTATAGCCGCTACAACTGTAAAAGCTGTAAATAGCAGCATTAGAATAAATGTAAGTGTCTGAGGTATCAGCCCATAGAAATTATATGACGCATAAGTTATAAAGTACATGATTGCCATGGCACCACTTACGAGTACCGCACTATAGTCGCGATAATTTTTCTTTAGTTTTATTCCAAATCCCAGCAATCCCAATCCCACTAAATACCCTAGTATTATTCTAGTGAGTGGACTTATTAGATCGTGTTCGATAGAATATTTAGCACCAATCGCTACACCAACAATTGTGATTATAATACCAATTTTATTGATTAAATTTTCACCAATGAATTTTTCAAGGTCTGTTTTGATCTTAGGTGTCTTGTCGGCTTTTTGAAAAGCGCTTTTTGGAGGTTTAATAACCGGTTTAATTTGATGTACCTCATTGTCGGTAAGAATTTCTTCTTTTTTACTGTCAAAACTTGTTTCGGCTAAGGCTTTTTCAGGTTCTATTTCCTGTTGCTCTTCAACATCTAAAGGAATGGAATTTTTTAATTTATATATTTCCTCTTTTAGTTTATTTACTTCAATTGAAAACACTTGCTGTTGTATCAAAAGTGAATCAAGTTTTTCAAGAAGCCCATTTATCCTATCTTGATTGTCAGACATATTTTCTTTTTCTTGTTTACGAACTTAACATCAGGTATTATTCTCAGCTATTCGCCCTGAAAAGTCTTTAGTACAATAAAATTAAGTTCGAATTTTGAGCATAAGTTCAAAGTTTATGTGACCAATAAACGAAGTTAATCTTTTATTTAGTTTATACAAATGTGTTGTCTGTGTTATTTGAGAAGTTTTGTTATTTTTATCAGATAAGAATTATTTTGAATACAATTACTGTCTAAAATGATACTGTATTTTTTCTATTTTACAGATAATAGCATTTTTTGATCTAATGAGGTTATAAATCAATAATAAATCCTAACTCCAGAGCGGCAATATTAATGCCGCTATTTGGTTGATTTAATTCGGCATTAGATAGATGTCTATAAAGACCTCTGATATCAAAATATAAATTTTTATAAATTTTGGTGGTAATTCCTAAGCCTACAATTTCTACAAAACCAAACCCCTTAGGTAGCCGCTCGGTACGCTTACTAAGATACATCGGCCCAATTCCAATTAACGCATATATATTAGTTGATTTATATATTGTGTATCTTACAATTAAACTGGTACTCAAAATATATTCTCTTAGCTGTTTTTTTTTAGTAAACTCTTCTCTTCTGGAAATATAATCGGGTTCTATTGGTTTCACAAAATGCTCGTTTAATAGTTGATGTTCGGCAAAACCCAATGTTGGTTCGAAGACGAGGTCTAAATCGAATTTTCCGGACTTTAACAAATAGTAGAATTGAAGTTTAAACAAGTTGGTATTATAATCGTAATCTTTATTATGTAAAAAGGGTTCTTCCTGATTGCCATAGCCATATGAAAAATCAATTTTTGAAGGAGAATACCATACTTTTTTTTGTGCCGTTATCGCGATAATATTTAAGCAAAATGCTGTATAGATAATTGAAATTTTAATTAAATTGTTTTGCAATTGCTGAGGTTTTTGTTAATTCAGAATAGTATTAAAATTCTTTATTTACTTGACATTATTTTCCCATCAAAGACAACTGTGTCTATCAAGTTACTACCAAAAGCATATGGTAAAAAACCATAAGATGGTATTTCTTTAGTAATAATCAAATTTGCTTTTTTAGCTTTCGTGATACTACCATGTGTTTTTGATAAATTCATGGCATAAGCGCCATTGATGGTTGCTGCGTTGATAGCTTCTTCAGGAGTCATCTTCATTTTAATACAGGCTGTACTCACCACGAAATTCATATTCCCGCTTGGTGTAGAACCAGGATTATAGTCGGTTGCTAATGCTAATGGTAAGCCTGTATCAATGAGCTGTCTTGCAGGCGTATAAGGAATACCTAAAAAATAAGAGCAGGAGGGAAGAGCCACCGGCATCGTATTACTTTTTTTTAAGGTGATTATATCATTTGTATCCATAACTTCAAGATGATCGACCGATAAAGCATCGTGTTTAATACCCATTTGTATACCACCCATACTGGTAAATTGATTGACGTGTATTTTAGGTATCAAGCCGTAGTTTTTACCAGCCGTCAAAATTCGGTCAGTTTGTTGGATGGAAAAGTAACCATCTTCGCAAAAAACATCTATAAATTCAGCTAGATTTTCGTCAGCTATTTTAGGGAGCATTGAGTTAATGATCAGATCGATATAACCATCTTTATTATTTTTAAATTCAGTAGGAAAAGCATGTGCTCCTAAGAAGGTAGTTTTGATTTCTATTGGATAATTTTCAGCTAATTTTTTAATAACGCGAAGCATTTTTAATTCAGCTTCTACTGTTAGCCCATATCCCGACTTAATTTCAACGGCACCGGTACCTAGAGCCATTACTTCTTCGACACGTTTAGCAGACTGCTGATACAAATCTTCTTGAGAAGTCAATTGTAATTTTTTAGCTGAATTTAGAATTCCACCACCTTTATTTGCAATTTCTTCATAGGTAAGGCCATTAATTCTATCAACAAATTCTCCTTCACGGTTACCTGCATATACAATATGCGTATGGCTATCACACCAAGCAGGCAGTACAATTTTACCACTGGCATCAATGGTTCTATCGGCAGTAATTCCATCTAAGTTTTCCATTCTACCAAAGTCACTAATACTGTTACCACGAATAAGTAGATAGGCGTTTTCTATTGTTGGCAGTATTTTCATAGCAGTGCCTGAAACTTTTTCAATGGGCTTTTCCCTTACTTGAAGTAATTCTTTGATATTGACAATAAGTGTTCGCATTAAAACGTATATTTGAAGGTAAATATAATTGAAATATGTTAGAATTACCTGATAACGAATATGCTCCTTTTTATAAACCCTATATTACGGTTGCTTCTGCTACAGGTTTGGGAATTATAGAAAATTTACAAGACAGTTTGATTCAATTTTTTGAATTACTATCGAGTTTACCTGAAGGGAAACAGTTATTTGCCTATGCCGAGAATAAGTGGACGATAAAAGAGCTTGTACAACATATGATCGATGCTGAAAGAGTGATGTCATACAGGGCTTTACGTATTTCAAGAGGTGATAAAACCAGTTTACCAGGATTCGACGAGAATGACTATGTTTCAAATTCAAATGCAAACCTGATTCCGTTTGTAGAATTATTAAAAGAGTTTTCTTTGGTAAGAAAATCTTCGATAGCAATGTTTAAAGGTTTTACAAATGAGATGTTGCAGTGTAAAGGTACAGCCAGTAAAACCGAAATTTCAGTGAGGGCACTGGGATCTATTCTTACCGGCCATGTATTACATCATTTGAATATTATTAAAGAACGATATTTATGAATATTGCGAAAAAATGCACTAATTTAGCTTCAAAATTTTGTTAATCTATAATAAATAAGTATATATTTACGTTATTCTTAGCATATTAATTGACCGTAATATGAAAAACAACAACCCAACTACCGAAAACGAGCCTACTCGTTTAAAACGAAGAAGAAGAAAAATATTAAGTCCTTATAAGAAAGGAAAATATTCAATCTCCAGATTGGATGAATATGAAGTCTACCTCAATCATATTGAACTATTGAGCAAAGACGGAGATTTAGAAATGCAATAAATAATCAATATTCGGTTTTATCTTCTTTTATTTCCCATTTTTGAAAAGCTTTTAGCGCAACATCAC
>JGI24023J19991_10001457_pt1 | contig 18005 bp, 12 predicted proteins | sample Cruoilmetagenom1_FD_19991 | JGI IMG/M metagenome (IMG submission 19991) | reverse complement strand
AAGAAATGACCATTTTTGATGGCAGGTTAAATGCTGAAGGGAATGCTTCATTGACTAAAAAGATAAATTTTGGAAACAAAGCTCCCGGAATGCTAAAGGCTTCATTTTTAACCAGGGCATTTGAAAATGGAGGCGATTTTTCTATGGATGCAGTCAGTATGAATTTCGCACCCTACGATGTTTTTGTGGGGATACGGTCTCCCAAAGCCAGGGCCTATGGTTCCTATTACACAGATGAAGATATTAATTTCGATGTTGCAACCGTTGATGCCGAAGGAAAACCCGTTCAACGCAACCAATTAGAGGTGAAAGTTTATCAAATTAAATGGCGTTGGTGGTGGAACTCCTCTTATGATGATCTGGCATCGTATGTAGGTAGCCAATATCACAAACCTGTAAAATCTTTTTCTGTAAAAACCAACACACAAGGGAAAGGAAATTTCAAGGTAAATATCCCTGAAGAAGAAGGAGGCAGATATCTAATAAGAATCTATGACCCTAAAAACGGACACGCCACCGGAAGAACGGTCTATTTTTATAGGAACTGGTGGAAAAGGCCTGCAGGAAGCGATCCTCAAGCCGCAAAAATGCTTGTTTTTTCTGCTGATAAAGAGAACTATAACGTAGGAGAAACAGCTACTGTAACATTTCCATCAGGGACTGCTGGCAGGGCATTGATCAGTATTGAGAATGGAACGGAAGTATTAGAACAAACATGGGTCAAAACTCAAAAAGGGGAAACTACCGCAATTATACCGGTCACAAAAGAAATGACACCTAATGTGTTCATTAACATCTCTTTATTGCAACCCCATGCATCTACAGCCAATGATTTACCGCTGAGGTTATATGGTGTCATTCCTATCTTAGTAAAAGACCCAAACACCTTGTTAGAACCTCAAATTTCTATGCCTAAGGTATTGCGTCCTGAAGAGAAATTTACAGTCAAAGTGAATGAGAAGCAAGGCAAACCGATGACATATACCCTGGCGGTTGTTGATGAAGGCTTATTAGATCTAACCCGTTTTAAAACACCAAATGCCTGGAACAGCTTTTATACCAAAGAAGCCTTAGGGGTAAAAACATGGGATATTTTTGATCACGTAATTGGCGCTTATGGCGGAAGCATACAACAAGTTTTTGGAATAGGTGGAGATGAAGATGCGGGAAAAACACCGCCTAAAAAAGCGAATAGATTCAAGCCTGTTGTAACCTATTTAGGACCATTTACGATCAAAAAAGGAGAAATACGATCGCATAAAATAACAATGCCAAAATATATCGGTTCAGTTCGTACGATGGTAATTGCAGGAGATAATGGAAAAGCTGCCTATGGTAGCACAGATGAAACAACACCTGTTCGTAAACCATTAATGGTATTATCCTCGCTTCCACGGAAATTAAGCCCGGGTGAAAAGGTGACCTTACCGGTTACGGTATTCGCCATGGAACCAAAAATTAAAACAGCCGACATCAGTTTAAAACTAAGCAAAGGGATTACCATTGTTGGAAAGAAAACACAATCACTTTTCTTTGCGAAACCGGAAGAAAAAATGGCGTATTTTGAACTGGATGTCAGCAAAGCCCAAGGAATTGGTAGTATTGAAGTTTTGGCATCGGGAAATGGGGAAAGATCATCTTATAAAGTAGAGATAGATATTGTAAATCCAAATCCGATAAGCACCACAGTTACCGATATTGTGTTGGAATCGAATGCTCAGCAAACGATCAATTTTAAAACCTTTGGCGTAAGCGGAACAAGCGAAGCTGCAATAGAGTTTTCTACCCTGCCTCCAATGGATTTTACCAGAAGATTACAATACTTGATCCAATATCCGCATGGGTGTGTTGAACAAACCACATCAAGTGCTTTTCCACAGTTATATTTAGCAGATATTTTTGATTTGACCTATGACAAAAAGCAAGATATGGATGCTAATATCAAGAAAGCCATTGATCGTTTAGGCCATTTTCAAACGCCTAATGGCGGAATGAGCTATTGGATGGGTCAAAATACTGCAGACGACTGGGGGACCAGTTATGCCGGACATTTTATGATCGAAGCGCAGAAAAAAGGATATGTAATGCCATTAACCTTTATGAACAATTGGTTAAAATACCAACAGCAAGCCGCAAGAGATTGGAGAGCAAGCAACAGGTATTATTACTATGATTTAGCACAAGCTTACCGTTTATATACCTTGGCATTAGCAGGCCATCCTGACCTGGCATCCATGAACCGGTTACGTGAACATGGAAAGCTATCAAATGATGGTAAATGGCGTTTGGCTGCAGCGTATGCATTGGCAGGACAAAAAGAAGTGGCTAAAAAGGTTTCCCTTACTGCAAATATTGATTTTAAACCGGTTAGAGGAGATTATTATACCTATGGTTCAACCAATAGAAATAGGGCCATGGCAATGGAAACGATGTTGTTAACAGGTGATACCAAATCAAGAGAAATGGCACAGTATTTAGCCAAAGAACTTTCTTCCAATAAATGGATGAGCACACAAACAACAGCCTATAGTTTATTGGCGATGGCCAAAATGGTTGAGGTCAATGGAGGCAAAGCAGTTAAAGTACACTATGCCGTTAACAACGCAAAAGCTGAAACGATTAAATCACAAAAAGCCATTGCACAACGAAAGCTAATCATTAGTGATGGAGATAATAGTTTGAAAATAACCAATGATCAGGCCAATGTGGTCTATGTTAGAGTACTCAATTCAGGTATTCTACCATTAGGACAAGAGTTGGCGGAAAAGCGGAATTTAGGGCTTCAAATAGAGTATAGAGGTACAAATGGAAATCATATTGATGTGACTAAATTGAGTCAGGGAACAGATTTTAAAGCGCGGGTTACCATTAGTAATCTAAAAAGTGAAAACCTTCATGATATTGCTTTAACACAGATTTTTCCATCAGGATGGGAAATAGTGAATACGCGTTTCACAGACTATGGTAGTTCTACCGGAAATCAGGCTGAATTTACTGATATACGTGATGACAGGGTAAACTTTTATTTTGACCTGGACAGTAGAAAGGCAAAAACATTTACGGTACAACTCAATGCCTCCTATTTAGGGAATTATTATTTACCCGGAATACAAGCCGAAGCCATGTACGATAACGACTATTTTGTAAGAACCAAAGGTAAATGGATTGAAGTTGTGAAATAAACCACCTCGTCTTCCTGCTATCGCACGAATCCGCTCCTCCTTCAAAAGGAGGAGAGTTTTCAAATGAATTAATAATTAAAGTTAGAATTTTACTCCTTCCCTCCCGATAGCTGTCGGGATTAGGGAAGGTGGCTTTAACGGAGCTAAAGACGGAAGGGTAAAAGGTTAAAATTAGACAGTATAATTAAAAATGAACGAATTAATTACTAAAAAATCGCGATGGAATACACACTGGAAATGGCTAATCCCATTATTAGTACTCTTTTCCGGGATTCTAATTATACTGGCATCTGCTGGGAATGAGATTTCGGGTGTTGTTGCTGTTTATGCGGAATCAGAGATCTATGAAAATGCACTGGAAATAGCCAGGGAAAACCAGGAAGTAAAGCAAAAATTAGGAGACTTAGAGCCAATTGATTTTTTTGCTATTGCGGAGGGAGTCGTGAAATATTCAAATGACAATAATTCTATTGCCATTTCTGTACGGGTGAAAGGCTCAAAAGAAAAAGGAAAGCTAGATATTTCGGCTGATAAAAAAGAAAACAAATGGGAATATAATAGGATTCAAATCCGAATAAGAAAACCAAAAGAAACAATTAAAATCTTAGAGTAAATATTTTTACAAATTATCTAAAAAATAAACTCCTTCCCTAAATTAGGGAAGGTGGTCACGCTTTAGCGTGAGCGGAAGGGTTAAGAATGAAAAATATACACAATCATAAATACTTGGAAGAGCGTAGAAAAGAACTTCGAAAAACCCTGACTCCTGCGGAAGCTACTTTATGGAAATACCTTCAAAAGAAACAATTAAAAGGAAGAAAATTTAGGCGACAGCATAGTGTCGGGAATTATATTGTTGATTTCTATTGTGCTTCAGAAAATCTTATTATCGAATTAGACGGAGCTATACATCTCGATTTTGCACGGCAAAATTATGATCATGAACGAACTCAACAACTTGAAGGGTTAGGCTTTATAATTGTTCGATTTGAAAATAAATTGATTTTTGAAAATATAGAAGGGGTGTTAGAAGAAATTAGGAATCATTTTAAAGAGTAATAATTACCACCTCGGCTTTTGGCTACCGCAAAAACCCACTCCTCCTTCAAAAGGAGGAGAGTTTAATGGAGAGATTGAAAATTTGAACAAAGAATATAATTTATAGTTAGAATTCAATTCCTTCCCTATAAAGGGAAGGTGGCTTTAATCCTTTTTCAGGATTAAAGACGGAAGGGTAAAAAATGCAAATATTTCTTCTTAGGATAATTATAAGAAGAGGGTAAACATGAAAATAATAACCTACATAAAAAAACATAAGATCAAAAGTATCATTTTAGCAATATTGTTGGTTTGGTATTTTTTTGCATTACCCAAGCAACTTTTTAATGAAACTACTTCAACGGTCATTGAAAGCATTGAAGGCGAATTGTTAGGTGCTCAAATTGCAGATGATGAACAATGGCGTTTTCCGCATACAGAGAGTATACCCTATAAATTTGAGCAAAGCATTATTGCATTTGAGGATGCACATTTTTATAAGCATCCCGGATTTAATCCGGTTTCAATTGCAAAAGCTTTTTGGCAAAATATACAATCGGGCTCCATAAAACGCGGAGGTAGCACATTGACTCAACAAGTTATCAGATTGTCCCGTAAAAGAAAAGGAAGAACCTATTTTGAGAAAGTGATCGAGATTATACTCGCTACACGCTTAGAGTTGAGACATCGTAAATCAAAAATTTTAGCATTATATGCTTCTAATGCGCCTTTTGGGGGAAATGTAGTTGGTTTAGATATGGCTTCCTGGCGATATTTTGGTCGCAACGCCAGCGAATTGTCATGGGCAGAAAGTGCTACATTAGCGGTATTACCAAACGCACCAAGTTTAATTTTTCCAGGGAAAAATCACGAACTTCTATTCCAAAAACGGAATAGATTGTTAAAGAAACTCTTTGAAAATGATATTATAGATGAACTGACCTATCAATTAGCGATCAAAGAAGAATTGCCCAAGAAGCCATATCGATTGCCACAAATTGCACCACATTTATTACAACAGATCATAAAATCGAACAGAGGAAAACGAACTAAAACAAGCCTGAAAATCGAATTACAACAACGTGTAAATGATGTTGTAAGGACGCATTATAATAACTTACAACAAAATCAGATCCACAATATAGCTGTGCTGGTATTAGAAGTGAAATCTCGTAAAATACTGGCTTATGTAGGTAATTCTCCAACAGATAGAGCCCATCAAAAAGATGTAGATATTATCAATAGTCCAAGAAGTACAGGTAGTATTCTAAAACCATTACTGTACACGGGAATGTTAGATGCCGGTGAAATTTTACCGAATACTTTAGTAGCAGATGTACCGACACAAATAGCGAGCTATAATCCGAAAAATTTCGATTTGGAATATGATGGTGCGGTACCGGCAAGCAGGGCGTTATCACGTTCTTTAAATGTTCCGGCGGTAAGGATGTTGCAACAGTTTGGACTGGATAGATTCCATCATTATTTGAAAAAGCTAAATTTAAAAGACATAAGATACAATGCCAATCATTATGGCTTATCCTTGATTTTAGGTGGGGCAGAGAGTAATTTATGGGATCTGTGTAAAAGCTATGCTTCACTATCCTCAACCATTAATCATTATGATGATACTCAAGGAAAATATTATAAGAATGAGTTTGTTGAACCTTCTTTTTTTGCTAATGATAGTATTGATTTTGGAGAACTTTCCTATGAGAAAATATTGTTTGATGCCGGATCAGTTTATCTTACTTACAAATCCCTAAAAGAAGTAAACAGGCCTGAAGGAAATGAAAATTGGGAATTTTTTGATTCTTCTAAAGAAATAGCATGGAAAACTGGTACTAGTTTTGGCTTTCGAGATGCCTGGGCGATAGGATCGACTAAGGATTATGTGGTGGGTGTTTGGGTAGGAAATGCTGATGGAGAAGGAAGACCGGGATTAGTAGGTATATCTACTGCCGCACCGATTCTATTTGATGTATTTGATTTGTTACCAAGAAGCAAATGGTTTACACAACCCTTTGATGAGTTGGTAAAAATCCCTGTATGTAATATAAGCGGCTATCGTGCTTCAGAGATTTGTGAGCGAAAAGATTCTGTTTTCGTACAGCGAGCAGGATTAAAAACAAGACCCTGTCCAAATCATTTTTTGGTACATTTGGATGAAAGTCAACACTATCAAGTGAATTCATCCTGTTACCCAATACATAAAATGAAACATAAAAGTTGGTTCGTACTTCCACCATTAATGGAGTTTTATTTTCAAAGAAAAAATCCAACATATAAAATAGCACCTAAGTTTAAACCGGGTTGTTTGCCTGAAGAAAAGTCTGTCATGGATTTTATTTATCCGAAAGAATCAATAAAGGTATTTTTGCCTAAAGATTTTGATGAACAAAGAAATGATTTGGTATTCAGATTAGCTCATTCTACTCAAGACATAAGAGTCTTTTGGTACGTAGATGCAAATTTTATAGGGACCACACAAACATTTCATGAAATGGCTATACTTCCTAAAACAGGAAAACATATCATCACAGTTATTGATGAATTAGGTAATGAATTAAAAAGAAACATAGAAATTACAGAATAACTTTTTGCCCATATTATCAAATATAGTATCTTGGCAGTTAATTAACCAATACCAGTTGTGATTCAATTAATAAATGGTATGCAATAACCCCTAGCCATGTTAAAGACGGTACTTGTTGATGACGAGATCAATGCACTAGAGGCTTTAGAATGGAAACTAAACCGATACATTGATGACATTGAAATAATCAAATGTAATTCTCCAATTGAAGCCATTGAAATAATTCAAGATGAAAAACCAGATTTAGTTTTTTTAGACATAGATATGCCTGAAATGGATGGTTTTACTCTATTACAAAAATTGTCGTATACTAATTTTGATCTTATTTTTACCACAGCACATGATGAATTTGCACTGCAGGCGATAAAAGTTTCCGCTATTGATTATTTATTAAAACCTGTCGATAAAGATGAGTTAATAACCGCAGTAGATAAGGTAGTAGCCTCCCGAAAAGGAAATGAATTAGAAGATAAACTACAATCATTATTTTCTAATCTTAATAAGAATGATAAGATAAACATTTCTGCCGATGGTAAAATTTATTTATTAGATAGAGATGATGTTATTATGTTAAAATCTGACAAAAGTTATACAACCATATTTTTGATTGATGATAAGACAATACTAGTTTCCAAAACATTAAAGGAAGTAGAAAAAAAGTTTGCTTTTCCTGAATTTTTTAGAGTACACAATTCCTTTTTAGTCAATATTAACCATGTGAAAGAATACTTAAAAAGTTTGGGTGGCGAATTGATTATGAGTAATGGTATGAGTGCTAGTATAAGTAGGAATAAAAAGACCGAATTACTAGAAAGACTTTTTTAAACATCTTATATGCTCTTAGGTTTTAGTTCTGAAATTTTTTCGTGGATAAGAGGAGCGCTGCTAATCTTGTCTGTCTATCATTTCGCAATTTACCTTCAAAACAAGAAAAAACTTTTTTTATTCTACAGTTTATATCTACTTTCTTTCTTTCTTTATTTTTTAAAAGATGTTAGTACATCTAATTATTTACCCATTTATACTTATATAAATTTTTCAATACAATTTTTAGGATATGCAGCCTATGTAGCCTTTGGTAGAGAACTTTTAAGTACTTCAAAATATATTCCGGAATGGGACAGACTTTTGAAGCTTGAGATACTTATTTTTTTAATATGTTCTGTAGTTTTTGTTCTTACGCAAGTTGTATCCGGATACAGTTATCAGGAAAAATTATTCATCATGCTTATGCCAATCTTTACTGTTTTTTCGATACTTACATATATAGTGTTGACTAAAATAAAAGGAAAGCATGTAACTTATTTTATTATTGGTTCTCTAACATATGTAATTTTAGCAAACATTAGTTTATTGGGGCCATATGCATTAGGGGAAAATTATTTTAAAGAACGAGGAGTTGAACCCATGTTTTTTACTTATTTAGGTGCAATGATAGAAACGATATTGTTTGCGCTAATTATAGGTTATACGGTTAGGATTTTTGAAAAACGAAAAATTGAAATGGAAACTCAATTAGCATTAAAAACTAAAGAAATGGGAGATCTTAAAATGACGGTTTTACAAACTCAAATGGATCCTCATTTTTTATACAATTCGTTGAATTCAATAAATAACTTTGTCCTGAAAAATGATATTGAAAGAGCTTCAGATTATATCACCAAATTTTCGAGATTGATCAGAGAAATTTTAAAGAACTCCTCTCGCTTAACGATCCCATTTGAAGAAGATTTAGGAGTCTTGGGTTTGTATGTAAAACTTGAACAAATGAGAATGACAGGTGGTTTTGACTATATTGTAACTATTGATGATACAATTAATTTAGAGGAGATTCAAGTTCCACCATTATTTATGCAACCCTATGTTGAAAATGCCATTTGGCATGGATTCGCAACTAAGAAAAATTATAAAAAAATCAATCTTTCAATTTACGATGAGGATGATAATATACGTTGTGAGATAATTGATAATGGAGTAGGAATTGACAACACAAAGGCGCATGCAAAAAAGGATGAAAGCACAAGGAAACCATTTGGGATAAAGGCATCTGAAGATAGAATAAAACTACTGCATGAAAATCAAAGCGTTTATGTCATTATTGAGGATATTTCTGACGATACAACTACAGGAACCAAGGTTACCATAAAATTTCCAAAAACCATTTAATTTACCATTTACAGTAAAAACCTTACCATTTATTAGCAATTAGCTTACAATTGTTGATTTCCTTTAAAAAACTTAAAAACAAAATGTAAATTTGAATAGACTAATTAAAAGCCCCAAAAAACCAATGTCAATAGCATCCTTTTCAATACCTTCTGATGTTGATATTTTGCAAAAAATAGTTAATGAAGATGCTATTATAAGCTTTGTTGGCAAGGGTAGTATCTATCAAAATGTAAAGGAGACACTGTATATAAGGACAGTCAAAATTAAACTGAATAAAGAAGAAGTATTACAAAACGTAATTTATATTAAAAAAGGCATAGCATGGTTATTTAAGACCATTGAAACAAAAGCTCCGGTTACTAATTCTGCTATTGAAAAAGAACAACTAAATTAAAATTACGAACCAGGGCATTTTTAACCGATTTGCGCTTATGGGAAAGTTACTATTAAAAGAAAAATTTAGAGCATTTGATTTAAAGCCTTAAAATGAAAGTAATTTTGTTTTAAGGTTTTTTATTTCCACTTATTAAAAGGCTTTTTGCCTAGTTTGACATTATAATATTTTTTTTGACCTGTAACTTCTTTTCCAATCCATTTCGGGGTATGAAAAACTTCATTTTTATCCTTTAGTTCTATTTCGGCTATATATAGACCTTTGTTGTCGCCTAAAAATTCATCTATTTCAATAATGTGACTATTACTTTTTACGAAATACCTTATTTTTTCAATGGGTATAGGCTCGCATAATATTAATAATTTTTCAGCTTCAATTTTAGATATTTCCTTTTCCCATTCAAAGCGACTGGTACCATTGTCAAAAGACTTTCCTTTGACCGTTATATAACCAGTCTGATCCATCATTCTAATCCTTACTACTCTGTGTTTATCAGAGCTCAAAAACCCTTGTTTTATATAAACTTTTTTAAAACATTCCTTTTTAAACTCAGTAGAATTCACTAAAAATTTACGTTCAATTTCGATTGGCATATTATATTAATTGAAAAGAATTCCATAATGTTCTCCGTCTTGAGGCTTCTATTGAAATTGTCATCTGGTCCTATCCTAAGTAATCGAGATGGGGAGTTTTAAAATATAACTAAATTATATACCCGTTACGGGTTTTCTTAGCACTAAAAATACTGTTTTTATCGTTAATTAAATATCTTTGACAAGATTATAATTTGTATTATGAAGAAGTGTCTTTATTTATGGTTGCTTTTATTCAATTTAGTTGGTTGGTCGCAAACCGATTTTAATACCAGCTGGGAAGATTTCTACTCCTATAACAATGTTAAAGATTTTATTAAGGTAGATTCTAAAATTTATACGGTAGTAGACAATGCTGTTTTTATATATGACGTTTCAACACAGGAAGTTCATAAATTATCTTCCATTCATGGCTTATCCGGAAAAACAGCAACCAGCATTTATTTTAGTGAGGTTTTTCAGAGACTGGTTATTGGTTATAAAACCGGATTGTTAGAAATAGTTGATGCAGATGGTAGAATAACCGTAGCAAATGATATAGAAAGATTGACGATTGCAGGAGAAAAAGAAATAAAACACATTGTTGAATACGATAATAAATTATATCTATCTACACCTTTTGCAGTTGTAATTTATGATATTGAAAACTTACAATTTGGAGATACCTATTTTATTGGTAATGGTTCAACCACCGTTATCATAAATCAAATAACCGTTTTTAATGATGTTATTTATGCTGCTACCGAAATCGGTATTTTTACTGCAGATGTGAATGCGCCAAACTTAATTGATTTTAATAATTGGCAACAACCCCAAAGTGATTTTTTGGGTAGTTTTAAAAGCATTGCTGTTTTTAATAATGAGTTATTTACCTCAAGGAATGGCAATTTTTATAAAATAACTGCACCAACGACTCTTCAGTTTATTGGTTTTTTATCAGACACTATTTTGAATTTAAAAGTGTCTGAGGAGTTTATTACTGCTTCTACGCGAAATTCAGCCTTTGTATACAATACTGCAATTGGTCAAGAAGTCGTCGCAAATGGAACTCCAGAGTATGATTATAGTCTAAATGCCGCTTATGCTGAAAATAATACGATTTATTTAGGTACTACTGAATTCGGAATTTTACAACGTAGTTTTTCCAATACCGTTGAACATTTTGAAATTCATCCTCAAGGCCCGATCTCTAATGATGTTTTTTCAATTACTGCTGAAAACAACAATCTTTGGGTCGTTTATGGAGGTTATGATGACGCTTTTACCCCACGTCAACAACAATTTGGATTTAGTCATTTTAATGGAGAAAATTGGATTAATACTCCTTATGATCCAGCTTTTCCTGCGAGGGATTTGGTACATGTAACAATTGATCCGAACCATGAAAATAAAGTGTATATAAGTTCGTGGGGGCAAACTAACACAGGACAATTAGATGCAACGGGAGGAATATTAGTAGTAGAAAATGATGAGGTAACTATATTTTTAAATCATACCAATAGTGGTTTGGAAGATTTGGCACCAACAAATCCGAATTACCATAGTGTAAGAATTAACGGAACGGCATTTGACAATCAAGGAAACCTATGGGTTGCCAACGCATGGGTAGATAAAAAACTAAAAAAATTAGCACCAAACAGTACCTGGAGTGAATTTGACCTAAGCTCTATAGTGAGTGATAATATAGCTTTAGGCTTAACGGAATTAGTTGTAGACGGAACAGGCAGTGTTTGGATTGGTACACGACGAAACGGAGTGTTTGCTTATAATGAAACCGGAGATAGAAAAAGAGCATTGGTAACTGAAGAAACAAAAGGCTCATTGCCTGATCCAAATACAAGAGCCATAGTGGTTGATAGAAATAATAGAATTTGGATTGGTACCAAAAAAGGATTAGTAGTCTTCTCAAATGCCGGAGGTATTTTTGATGCCGATATTTTTGATGCCGCACCTATTATTATTGATGATGACGGGATACCAAAAAAATTATTAGGAGATCAGCTCGTAAATACTATCGCTATAGATGGTGCAGACAATAAATGGTTTGGAACTGATACCGGAGGTGTATTAGCTACTAATCCGTCCGGGAGAGAAACACTCTTTAATTTTAATAAAGACAATTCTCCATTACCCTCTAACAAAATACTGAAAGTTAGAGTAGATAATAGTAATGGAAAAGTGTTTTTTGCAACAGACCAAGGTATTGTTGCCTTTAATAATAATGTTGCACCTTTCGGAGATAATTTAGGAGAGGTTTATGCTTATCCTAATCCTGCAAAGAAGCAACATTCTTTTGTGACCATTGATGGTAGAAATGGCACCCATTTACCAAGAGGTACTAATGTGAAGATCTTAGATGCTTCAGGCCGTTTGGTGCATGAAACGAATGTTATAGAAGGACAAGAATTAAAAGGAGGTAAAGTAATTTGGAATAAAACTAATTTGGCTGGTACAAAAGTAGCTTCGGGGGTGTACATAGTGCTGTTGACATTGCCGGATAGGTCAGAGACTTCGATTACCAAAATAGCTATAATTAATTAAAATGGTTGTTACTACAAAAGCCATTGTTTTAAGTTCTATTAAATATGCCGATTATGATATAATTGTACGATGTTATACCGAATTAGGCATTAGATCCTATCTTGTTAAGAGAATTTTTAAACAAAAAAAAGGGAAATTATCACCTGCTTATTTTCAACCACTGACTCAATTAGAAATTACAGCCAATTATAATCCAAATAAAACATTGCATTTTATTCAGGAAGCAACTATTCATTATTTTTATGCTACCATTCCGGTTGATATTGCAAAGCAGACCATATCGGTATTTTTGTCTGAAATATTGACAAAGACACTTCGCGAAGAAGAAGCAAATGATAAGTTATATGCATATTTGGAAACGGCTTTTATTTGGTTAGACACACATACTATGTCTGCAAATTTCCACTTACTTTTTTTAATCAATTTGACAAAATATTTAGGATTTTATCCTGAAAAAGAGAATGGTTCTTTATACTTTGATTTAGAAGGCGGAAAATTCTCAAACCAACGAATATCAAAACAGTATATTTCAGGAGAAAATTTAGTGCATTTTAAAATGTTACTCGGCACAAATTTTGATGTATTACATGAGTTAAAATTTAGTAAGAAAGTAAGGCAAACGTTATTGGAAAACTTAATTGAATATTTTCAATTACATTTGCCGGGATTCAGCAAACCAAAATCATTAGAAGTGTTAAAATCGGTATTCAGTTGATTATGATTATGAAGAGATTTTTTTTATTTGTTACCTGCCTTACTGTTTACACATCTGTGGCACAATCAATTACTATTTTAGATGCTGACTCTAAATTTCCGATTTATAACGTAGTCATTTTCAATGAAGATAAAAGCAAGAGGGCTGTTTCAGATAAGAATGGTATTGTAAATATTACTGATTTTGCGGTAAATGATATTTTAACCTTTACCCATGTGGCGTACGTTGAATATGAATTGTTAAAAAGGGTAATAATCGGTAAAAAGATTATTTATTTACGAAGTAAATCAGAACAATTAGAAGAGGTTTTTTTATCGGCCTCTAAAGGAATAGAGTCGCGAAAAAGAATAGCTGAACAGATCGCTATTTTTTCAATTAAGGATATTCAAAGAACAGCTCCTCAGACCTCAGCAGATATGCTCGCTGAAATTCCAGGAATCAAGGTTCAGAAATCTCAAGCTGGTGGTGGTAGTCCTATATTAAGAGGTATGGAGGCCAATCGTGTATTATTAGTAGTTGATGGTGTTAGGATGAATAATGCTATTTATAGAAAAGGGCACTTACAAAACTCTATTACGGTAACACCAAATATGCTAGATAGAACTGAAATTATTTTTGGCCCTTCATCAGTAATGTATGGCTCTGATGCTTTAGGAGGAGTTATTCATTATTATACCAGAAAACCTACCACTAGCGAAAAATTTGACACTAATATTTCCCTTTTGAATCGATTTAGTAGCGTTAATGACGAATTTACGACACATGCAGGGATAGAATTGTCATTTAAAAAAATAGGGTCTTATACGAGTATTTCGCATAGTAAATTTGGAGATCTGCGTATGGGAAAAAATAGAAACCATGGTTTCGACCATTGGGGAAAGGTTTTTGAGTATTCAAACAATTCTGATACTTTTTACAATCCCGATCCTGTGATTAACTCAAGTCCTGAAATTCAACGTAATTCAGGATATAATCAAACAGATATATTACAGAAATTTTATATTCCCTTATCTGAAAAAACCAATATAACTTTTAATTTTCAGTATAGTACCTCATCAGACATTCCTCGATTCGATAGTTTAACAGAACGTAGAGATGGTGATTTGCGTTTTGCCGAGTGGTATTATGGTCTCCAAAACAGGTTATTACTCTCTTCGCAAATTGCTATACAGCCTAAGAAAAAATGGATAGATCAAGGAACAATTACGGTAGCATATCAAAACATAAAAGAATCTAGAATAAATAGAAGGTTTACAAGTTTAGATAGAACTATCCGTAATGAAGAAGTTGACGTTTTTAGTATTACTAGTGATTTTTCAGTACCCTTAACAACATCAAAAGATAGAATTTTATCATATGGACTGGAATTTACGCATAACGATGTTACATCTACTCCAGTAGGGAAAACGCTATTGGTTGATGCCGAGGATGGTATTCTAGGTGAAATAATTGGATTTTCAAATACTTTTCCGGTACAATCGAGATATGCTGATGGAGGAAGTACATATACTACCGGCGCTGCATATCTAAATTATAGGCAAAATATCAGTAAAAAATCAACCTTAAACTCAGGGATACGTTTTACGAATACAAATTTAGCTGCAACATGGATTGATGAAACCTTTATTACGTTGCCAGACAATGACATTAAGCTTAATAATTCAGCTATTACCGCGACATTAGGTTACGTTTACAAGCCAACACCGTCATGGCAAATAAATACGGTTTTATCATCAGGTTTTAGGTCTCCAAATATAGATGACGTAGGCAAAGTGAGGGAAAGATCAGGAAATGTTACTGTGCCAAATATCAATTTAAGGCCTGAGTTTGCTTATAATGCAGAATTAGGGATTTTGAAATATTTTAATGATAAGAGATTCAATATAGGTATAACAGCATACTATACATTGTTAGACAATTATATTATCAGAGACAATTTTTTATTAAATGGAAGTTCTACCATTTTATATGATGGAGAATTTGGTAATATAGTGGCTAACGTAAATAAAAATAGTGCATATATTTTGGGAGGAACGTTTATTCTTAAAGGAAATATATCAAAACAATTAAAAACAAGCGCATCAGTTACTTATACAAAGGGCAAAGCCTATGATACTAAAGAACCGCTATCATCAATTCCACCACTTTTCGGAATACTGGAAATAACACATGAGAAAGGTCGCTTTGAAATGGGTTTAGATTATAAATTTAACGGTAGAAAGAAGCTTAAAGATTATAATATTTCTGAAGGAATTGACAGAATTGAACAAACTCCACTATTAGAATCGGGTGAATATTATGGGTCACCTTTTTGGGCAACTCTCAATTTTAATTCAAAGTACAGATTATCAAAAAATATTGATTTCATGTTTATGATCGACAATATTTTTGATATACACTATAAAGAATTTGCGTCGGGTATAAGTGCGCCCGGACGCAATTTCTCCTTTTCACTGTTAGCGAATTTTTAAGAACAGATTAAAAAATTGTTTAACTGAATTAAAAGCGGCGTTAATATTCAGTGTTTCTTTTGGCTTTTTCATTATTTAGAGATAGAGATAAATACGTTGCATACTTTTATTTAAAAGCATTTAAGCCGGTAACATCCATTCCTGTGATTAACAAATGAATATCATGTGTACCTTCATAAGTAATGACCGATTCTAAATTCATCATATGACGCATAATAGAATATTCTCCTGTAATTCCCATTCCTCCCAACATCTGTCTTGCTTCTCTGGCAATTTCTATGGCCATGTTTACATTGTTACGCTTTGCCATAGATATCTGCGCAGAGGTAGCTTTATCTTCATCACGCAATACCCCTAAACGCCAAGCTAATAATTGTGCTTTGGTAATTTCAGTGACCATTTCGGCTAATTTTTTTTGTTGCAACTGAAAAGCTCCGATAGGTTTACCGAATTGTATGCGTTCCTTAGCATAGCGTAAGGCAGTATCATAGCAATCCATTGCGGCTCCAATAGCTCCCCAGGCAATTCCATAGCGGGCTGAATCTAAACAGCCTAGAGGCGCACCTAAACCGGATTTTTTAGGCAAAAGGTTTTCTTTTGGCACTTTAACATTATCAAATATCAATTCACCGGTAGATGAAGCTCTTAAAGACCATTTATTGTGCGTTTCAGGTGTTGTAAAACCTTCCATACCGCGTTCTACGATCAAGCCGTGAATTCTTCCCTCTTCATTTTTGGCCCACACAATAGCAATATCAGCAAAAGGAGCATTGGAAATCCACATTTTAGCCCCGTTTAAAACATAATGATCTCCTTTATCTTTAAAATTAGTTACCATTCCGGCCGGATTTGAACCATGGTCAGGCTCCGTCAATCCAAAACAACCCATAAATTCACCTGAAGCCAATTTTGGTAAGTATTTTTGACATTGTTCTTCAGTACCATACTTCCATATAGGATACATTACTAAAGAAGATTGTACAGAAGCCGTTGAACGCACTCCTGAGTCACCTCTTTCAATCTCTTGCATAATTAAGCCATAGGATATCTGGTCTAAACCAGCACCTCCATATGCTTCGGGAATATAGGGTCCAAAAGCACCAATTTCTGCCAAACCATTAATAATTTGATCTGGAAATTCAGCTTTTTGCGCAGCTTCTTCAATAATAGGTGAAACCTCACGCTTTACCCACTCCCTGGCAGCATCTCTAACCAGTTTATGCTCATCGGTTAATAATTCATCTAAAAGATAATAATCAGGTGCTTGAAATAAATCTTGGGACATTTTTAAAAGATTATAATTTTGCTCAAATTTAAGGATTAAACTCTTTTCGGTTTCCTTTTTTTGCAAAATGTTTTATTGCTTACTTTTGTTTCAAGATGTAATAGAAAATTTACACATAATTTGGTTTAATGCGATTTACATTCAGAAAAAAGGAAAAACTTAAAAGTAAGAAGCTTATTGAGCAATTGTTTGAACATGGAAATTCTATATCTCTATTTCCTTTACGGATGGTGTACTCAAAAATAGAACATGCATCGAATTATCCGGTTCAAGCGGGTTTTTCCGTTTCTAGACGAAAATTTAAAAAAGCTGTAGACAGAAATAGAATTAAACGACTAATGAGAGAGAGCTACAGAAAGAATAAACATATTTTATATCAAAACATAGAAGATACGTATATTTTAATGTTTACTTATATAGACGAAAAAGAGTATAAATACGTTGATATAGAAGAAAAAATGATACATTTATTGAAGAAATTTTTGCAAAAAACTAAGAATGAATAAAATGAGAAAGATTAAACAATTAAGTATTACAGTTTTACTGGTAGCTGTTTTCACTGTTTCGGTAGGCTATAAATCTGATTTTTTTGAAGTTGCTAAGCAGATAGAGATCTATACTACATTGTTCAAAGAATTGAATATGTACTATATCGATGAGACCAATCCTGCTGAGTTGACCGAAAACGCAATTGATAATATGTTAAAAGATCTGGATCCTTATACGCAATATTATGATGAACAGGGGGTTGAAAAAGCAAGGATCAATGCTGCCGGTGAATATGGAGGTATAGGAGCTGCTACTAAAATAATCAATGGTAAATTAATAATTACCGAGCCTTACGAGGATGCTCCTGCCGATAAAGCGGGAATTAAAGCGGGAGATGAAATTGTTGAAATAAATAATATTTCTATTGACCAGACTTCCGTTGAAGGTGCCATTTTTTTATTAAATGGCACCTTGAACTCTACCGTTACTTTACAATTAAAAAGACAGGGCAAAACCTTTAGAGCCGAACTAA
>JGI24023J19991_10001456_pt1 | contig 18010 bp, 16 predicted proteins | sample Cruoilmetagenom1_FD_19991 | JGI IMG/M metagenome (IMG submission 19991) | reverse complement strand
CCCATATCTCTTAAGAGTTTAACTCCCTCAGCAGAATGTTCTTTAATACTGTCTGCCACAGAGATCAAACCAACAGGAAAAGAATCTGTATCCTTTTCAAATCTAACCGAAAGAATCATTACTGTACGACCCATAGATTCAAGGTCTGATTTTCTATTTACAATTTGTTCAATATTAATTCTATTGGATTTCATAAAATCTTCAGTTCCTAATAGATAAGCCCTTCCGGATATGCAGCCCTTGATCCCCTTTCCGGGTATTGCTGTAAAATCAGTATTTTCTTTTAATAAAATACCCTTATCAACTGCTGCATTTACAACAGCTATAGCCAAAGGATGTTCAGAATTATTTTCCAGGGAAGCTGCAATTTGAAGAATTTCAACCTCAGATAAATCTGAGAGAGCAACAACCTCCTGAAGTTCCGGTTTTCCTCTGGTTACTGTACCTGTTTTATCAAGAACAACTGTATCTATCTTACCAGCCAGCTGCAGAACTTCTCCATTCCTAATAAGAATTCCCCGCTGGGCTCCTACTCCTGTTCCAACCATAATTGCAGTAGGCGTAGCCAGTCCAAGAGCACATGGACAGGCAATTACCAGCACTGCTACAGCAGATACTACAGCACTGGTAAGGGAACCATAAATCAGCAACCATACAAAAAAAGTTACTACAGCTATACCAAGAACAACCGGAACAAAAACTGCAGCAACTTTGTCTGCAAGTTTCTGAATAGGAGCCTTTGAGCCCTGGGCTTCTTCCACAACAGATATAATTCTTGCAAGCACAGAGTCCTTCCCAACATGTGTAGCTTCATATAGAACAGATCCATAAGAATTGATTGTTCCCCCCACAAGAGAATCACCAACCAATTTCTCTACAGGCATACTTTCACCTGTTATCATACTTTCATCTACAGAGGTACTTCCACTGACAATTATTCCATCCACAGGAATTCTTTCTCCAGGCTTAACATGAACAATATCATCTGGAAGAACATCACTAATTGGAATAACAACTACTTCTCCATTACGTTCAACACTGGCATTTTTGGGCTGTAATCCCATTAGTTTTTTTATAGCGACCGCAGTCTTTCCCTTAGCTCTCATTTCCAGATATTTACCAAGTAAAACCAGGGTAATAATTACTGCTGATGCCTCAAAATAAAGACCTGAACTTTCTACTCCTACCCATTCAGCAAGAAAACCATTAAATATGCTGAAAAAATAAGCGGAGGAAGTTCCCAGAGCAACCAGCACATCCATACCTGGACTACCGGATCTTATTGTTTTAAAAGCAGTTTTATAAAATCTATAACCAACATAGAACTGTACAGGTGTAGCTAAAACAAGCTGCAGAAAGGGATTATGGAGAAACATCAATGCATTAATTTTAAAAAGGCCTGCGAACATAGCCATAAGTAGCGGGAAACTTAAAAAAGAGGATAAAATAAGCTGATTTTTCAACCTTTTTTCGGTTTTAATTCTCTTTAATTCGCTCTCATCATTTTCCCCGGTATAAACAGATGCTCTGTATCCGGCAGCTGATACAGCATTAAGAATATATTCAATATCTACTAATCCAGGATCATAGCTGACAGTTGCCTTTTCTGTGGCAAGATTGACAGAAGCCATATCTATACCACCAACATTTTTTATACCTTTTTCAACATGAGCCACACATGATGCACATGTCATACCTTCTATATCCAGTTGAATAATTTCCATTATTACCTCACTCTAGTACGGTAATAATGGTTTATAGAAAAGTCAAGATACTTTACTATATTACTAATGTTTTCCTAAAAAAACCTACTCCAATCCGCCTATCTGCATATTCTCCGGATACTCAACACTGTAGGAAAATGGTATTTTAATAGTTTTTCCTGGTTTTATTGTATAGGACCACTTAAGAAAATCATTTTCATCTTTCTCTAAAACTGATGTATTTATACTGTATTCAGGTTTAATCAAGATTACTTTTATATCTTCAGTTTGGGCAACAGGAATCTGATCACTTATTACAATACTCTCTGTAGTACTTTTATTATTTGTTATCTCAAAAATATAATCATAAGTAATTTTTTTCTTCTTTGTAAAAAAGCCGGAGGTTTCTTCAAATCTGTTTAAACGTTTTCTTTCAACAGAAAAACCCTCATCAATTCCAAGACTTAAACTGAAGGACTCATCTGAAGACACAGAATTAATATAACCATCCGAAACATAATTACTATCCAGGAAAATATGGCTTTCCCCGGATAAAAAAGGAAAATCGCTGCTGTTTGTTACATCTGCCATTAAATAAGCAAAAGAAGACAGTTTTGGAACTGTAGAATACTGGAAATCTCCCGGCAGCTCAAATACAGATACAGTTACCTTATGTGTCTGATTATCACTTATTATTGTATTTTTTCCGGTTAATTCAAATAATACAGATGTTGTGCCGGCAGTAGCAGTTGCAGTCTGATAGGCCATTTGTGGAAGAACCTCATCTGCCAGAGCATCCATTTCCATTGGAAGTTCTTCTGCCATGGATTTTGCCATAGGAGCGGCTGCCATTGAAGGAGCAGCACCACTGCTCCGGCTGGATCTGACGGGCTGGGGTTTCCATGCATTAACAAACCAGGGAACAAGTTCCGGAATCCTTCCACTAAGCTGTGGTTTTGCAGTAGACAGTGTCATTGAGACATCAGACCAGTCCTCACCGGTACTTTGCCAGACAAGTGCCTGATACATAAGGCTTACTGTCTTTGCAAATCCATCAACTCTAATAGTATAATCCGGTGTCCATCCTGGACCATAGACTAAATAAGATACGTTAAGATTCCCTTTGCCATCTTTTAGCACATCAATAGAAATTTCAACTTCCTTTACAGCCTTATTCTGATTTGCCCCTTCTGATTGAATTTCCATATTAATTCGATTAATTTCCAGGCTTATTTCCCCTGAGGACATCCTGGAATTTCTAAGTTCTGTATTTAACTGGCCTAGCTTTTCTCTGTAAAAAGAAACCATTTCGATCCATTTCCCCGGATCAAGAACCGGTTCGGAACTACCTTCACCTGTAGCAGTAAGTTTTCTTGAAATATTTTCTATAAAACGCTTCTCACTTTCTGCTTCGTTTATAGCATCATTATACCTACTTACTTCCTTCTCCAAAGATTGCCTTTTCTCAACAAGCTCTCTAATTCGAAGAGATACAACCTGGGAAAGATATCTTGTTGTTAATTTAACATCAGAAAGCATATAGTTTCCTGAACCCTTTACCTGTATACTGTTAGGATCGATCTGTTCAGGAAGATCAGTTAAAACAAGCTTATGTTCTCCCTGCTGAAGATTAAATGAAGCCTCTCTGGTTACCTGAGCCCGATCAGTGAAAACTGTAACCTCAACTATTTCTGATTCAATTTGTTCAGATGCATAACTTCCAACTAAAAATGTAAATAAAATTAAAACTGAAATAATACTTATCTTCATTTGATCCTCCTGCTTATTTTAATTTACATCACCGGTTTATGTAATTCAATCATATTTATTTTTACTGGAAGAAAAATATTCCAAAACCCAGGGATAAATATCCACAAGACTGTGTATGGAATCTGCGAATTTTTTGGAATTTTTACTATTTTTTGTTAAAAGAATAGCAGGCACATTATTTGTTGTATGATTCCCGGTAGTAAGATCCTCAGCATTTCCATGATCACTTATTATAAGTATTGCAGTATCATTATTTTTAACACCAGACCATACTGTTTCTGTAAATCTGTTAAGAATATCAACACTTTCTGCCAGCTTTTCTTCGTTTCGTTTGTGTCCATACACATCTGTCATAAAATATTCAAAAAAAACAAAATCATTGTTCTTTAATATATTTAAAATATTTTCACCAGCAATTTCAGGTGTTATTTCATCAATATCATAACCCCTCTCTCTAATTAATCTGTTTGTGATATCTGCAAATACAGCTTCATTCCTTTCATAATCATTAAAATATCTAAAAGGAGCTCCCGAGGCCTTAATAGTAAGTGTTGAAACAGGGAATGCGTTCCTTCTCCGTGCAGCCCGCTTTTGAAAAAATTCTTTGGAATACATATTTGCAGATGTAACACTTACTTCATTTTCTGACAGTCTTTTCATTAGGCTCTGTTTTTCTATTAAATCAACCAATTTTTCGTTTGGCAATGCTGTAAGATGATAACCAAGGTATTCCGATGCATTGATACCCGTAAATATTGTTGCCTGCCCTGTGGCAGACTGTGGTCTGCCAGAAACATTTAAAGTTGCATCTGCAGAGCAAATAACCCCGGATTCAAAAAAATCAGGCTGACTGCCTTCTACAAGATTTTTACCTGTAATATTTGTAAACAGATTTGAGAGAGGACTCTCTTTTTGACATAGACCAATGCCGTCAATAAAAAATAAAAACAGTTTTTTCATATACATATAAAAGTATAGTTATTTCTTAAACTTAACAATAGAGATAAATTCCTCAGCAATTTTTTTATTTAGTGTTTTAGAAACTATATAATATGTATTTGCCAAAATTAATGGAGAAATATAACTTTTAATCTTATTCTGCTCAATTAATTCAATTACTTTTGCTGCATAAAACGAATATGGCCCCCGGTCAAGTAACCAATCAATTAAAATATTGCAATCTATATAAGCTTTTATCACTTCAAATGCTTTTCTTTCAAATACTCTAATCTTTGCTCTGCAACATCAATATTTTCAGAGCCTAAGATTCCTTTATACTTTCTTGCTATAGGTGATTCAATCCTACTCCCATTATTTTCATTACTTAGTATAGTTTTTTTATATAGATCTTCNGTCAGAGAGCTTAATGATTGTTTATGTTTTAAAGCAAATATCTTTATTTCTTCAATTATATTTTTATCAAGGCGAAGTGTTAATTTTGAATCCATAGAAACTCCTTCCCAGCCGTACATATTAAAAATATACGTCAACACTCATCAAAAGCCAACAAATAGTTCAAATTAGTAGTATTAACTATTATTAAATCTCACCTAGTTGGAACAAAATCGATTACGAACGAGTCGAACGAGAATATTTCGATTAAATTTTTGACTTATCAGCTAAAATTAATTACAATCTATCATATAAGGCTGGATATAATATTGATAAATAACATTTTTAATATAATTTTACTAATTTTATCAAAAAAAAAATTTTCTATCACTATTTTCATAATTTATCTTCTAACTATTTCTTTTCAGCCAATATATGCTGCAGAAAATAATGAACAAAAGCAGGCGCTTATCTTTTTTTCTCATCCTTTAGGGACACCCTGGCAGGATCAGATAAGTAAAGCACTCTATGAGGAATTACAGGGAGATCTGGATATCAAAGTAAATATTTCAGCAGATTTTCCGTGGATAGATACTAAACGTGATGACGTATATAACAATCTATTAATAAATTTCTACCTCTATAAATACAGCAATAAACATATCGATATCATTATCTCTACAAGTACAGCATCTACTCTGTTCCTGCTGGAATTTGGAGACATACTTTTTCCGCAAATTCCAGTGGTTGCTCTTCCTGGCCCTAGCAAGGAAATTCTTGGGCAGGTAAATCAAAAACTCAATTGGACAGGTGTTTTCTCTGAAAAAAAAATAAAGGAGACTATTGATCTTGCTCTTAAACTCCAGCCTAAAACAAAAAATATTGCTGTAGTATCAGGAGTATCTGCTAATGGTAAAATTCTTGAAAAATATACGAGAGAAATCCTCTTAAAAGGTACTTACCCTCAAAATACAATTTACCTTACAAATATGCCCATGAATGATATCATCAGCCAGGTATCCAGTCTTCCTGATAATACAATAATTCTATACCTTACTACCCAATTAGACAGTACTGGTAAAGAATTTATCCCAAAGATTATTCTTAAAGAGATTACAGCTGCAGCAAATGCACCAGTTTACGGATTATGGGACACAATTTTAAAAAGTGGTATAACTGGAGGCTACATGGTCAGTCCCTACCTTGATGGAAAGAGTCTTGCTGCTATTACTTTAAAAGTTTTAAAAGGAGAAAATATAAACAATATCCCTGTCACCAAAGCCCGGAATGCATATTATTTTAATTGGCTTCAGCTGAAAAAATGGAAAATTGATCAAAATAATCTGCCTTCGAATAGTATAATTATAAATCAGGAATATTCTATTTGGGATCTTTATAAAAAGCAAATAATTGCTATTATAGCTGTAGTTCTTATTCAAGCCTTGCTTATAATAATACTCCTAATTCTGCAGTCACGACTTAAGCTGACTAGAAAATCTCTTTCAAAATCTCAAAAAGAACTTGAAAGCAAAGTTATTGAACGAACAAAAGATTTAACATTAAGTAATAATAACCTAAAAACCGAAATTATCAATCATAAAGCAGCCAAAGTGCAGGTTCAGTCTCTTCTTAAAGAAAAAGAGTTGATTCTATCAGAAGTCCATCATCGTATTAAAAATAATATGTCAACTACAATGAGTCTGCTTAGTTTACAATCAGCAAATCTCAAAAATCCCGAAGCAATAGAAGCTCTTGAAACTGCCGAAAACAGGGTTCTCAGTATGATGCTCTTATATGATAAACTTTACAAAGGCTCTGATTTTCAAAAGATTTTTGTAACAGATTATTTTACTACACTTACAACAGAAATAGTACAAAACTTTGAAAACTCTAACAGAATTCACATTAAAACAGAAATTAAAGACTTTCAAATGGATGTAAAAACTGTTTTTAATTTGGGAATAATTATAAATGAACTTATTACAAATGCCATGAAATATGCATTTCCTGAAAACAAAGATGGAAAACTATTTTTATCCATTGAAAATAAAGGAAAACATGTACTTATAATAATTAGGGATAATGGAATAGGATTACCGGATACTATCAATTTTGACTCACCAAAAAGCTTTGGCCTTAGTCTTGTAAAAATGCTTATCGAACAGCTGCAAGGTACAATTAAAATTAAAAAAGGGAATGGTACAGAATTTCTTTTAGAAATTGATCAAAAATAGAATGATTATATAAACCTGCCACTTATTGATACAAATAAAAAATCTCCCTATACTCATTTTCCTATGGCAATAAAAAAAATACTTATTATTGGTGCTGGAATAAGCGGCTTGTCTCTGGCTATTAATCTTAAAAAGATGAATATACCCTACAGAATAATTGAAAAACAGTCTAAATGGAGCAGAAAAGGCCTTGCTATGTCCATTCAGGGAGAGGGTCTGGAAGCAGCTTCTTCTTTGGGCATATTGGAAGAAATAAAATCTCCTGGGAAAATACGCAATCTCAAGAAAATAGAGGATAGGAAAGCAAGAGTCCTTAGAAAACTTGTACCCGATTATTCTGACCAGGGATTTGTAATCAGACGGGACGTACTCCATGAAGCTCTGCGATCTGGAGTTCCTGAAATAGAAATGGAATTATTTGTAACTCATTTAAAAGAACTAAAGAATAGTCTGGAAGTTACATTTTCTGATGCCAGTACAGACAGCTTCAGTCTTGTGGTTGGTGCTGATGGAGTAAATTCAAAAACACTGAGTTTTGTTTCGAATAATTCGGAGGTCGAAAATTCTGGTTTTGTATTATGGGGGATTGAAGTTAAAAAGGAATATGATGAAATTATTGAGGTTTGGGATAATAAAGGAATGTGTGCCCTCTATCCCGTTGAGGAAGGAACTGTTTTTTCCTTTTTTAGAAAAGTTCCCAAAACATTCAAAAGCCAAAGATCAGAGAGGGCAGGACATATAAAAAATTATTTTTCATCTTACTCTCAAGCTGAAATTAAGGAAGTATTGGAGAATCTACCGGAAGATATCTTTTTTGATCATATAAGATATACCAGACCAGTAAACTGGAATATAGGACATGTCACCTTAATTGGAGATGCCTGTCACAGCCTTTCCCCACTTTCAGGATTAGGAGCAAATCTTGCCATGGCAGATGCAGTGGGACTTTCCCGGATAATTCAGAAAAATATCGATACTGATAATTTTCTGGAAACACTGGAAAAATACAATTCTAAAAGGAAAGAAGAGGCAGACAAAGCTTATTTTTTAAGCAAACAAAGAACAAGCAGAGGGATGATGGCTTTCCCGGGAACTGTTTTTAGAAATATAAAAATGAAACAAACCAGGTGGGAATATTAGGGTTTAATGAAAAACTAATAATGAAGAGTAAAAAATAAGGATAGTATAAACCGGAAAATTTTGCAAACTATAGATTTATATGCTAACATTCATATCTTAATTTTTATATAAATTTTTCATTTTTAGTTTTTCATTTTTCATTAGTTTTACAGGAGGACTTATGGCTATCGATATTCTTATAAAAAACGCACTTTTACGATCTTCGACTGGAGAAACAACAGACATTGCTATTGCTGGAGGTATAGTAACTGAAATAAGTAAAGGTATTTCAGACCAGGCAGCAGAAACGATAGATGCAGGTGGAAACCTTGTTACAGAATCTTTTGTAAATGGTCATCTTCACCTGGATAAGGTTTATACCCTTGAAAAAGTTGGAATGGCAGCTCTGGATTCCTATAAATCCGGTTCTATGGGTGGAGCTATGACAGCTATTGAACAAGCTGCAAAGGTAAAAGAACAGTATGAAGAAGGCTGGGTAATTGAAAATATTCGAACAGCTTTGGATCTGGCAGTAAAATTTGGAAACACCCATATAAGAGCCTTTGCAGATACCGATACAAAAGCAAAACTGGTTGGGGTAAAAGCTGTTATTAAAGCAAGAGAAGAGTATAAAGACAGGATTGATGTACAGGTTGTAGCATTTCCTCAGGATGGAATAGCAAGAGATCCAGGTGCTGAGAACTATATAAGACAGGCTCTTGAACTTGGTGCAGATGTAGTGGGAGGAATCCCCTGGATTGAATATACAGAAGAAGATATGCAGGACCATATAGACAGAATGTTTGCCCTTGCAGTTGAATACGATAAGGATGTATCCATGCTTTTGGATGATGCAGGAGATCCCGGACTTAGAACAATCGAAATGTTAATTAAAAAGACAATTGAACTGGGTTGGGAAGGAAGAGTTACTGTTCAGCATGCCAGAGCAATGTCCATGTATCCGGAACCTTACTATAAAAAAATTGAGTATCTTTTAAAGAAAGCACAAATTGGTCTTGTCAGCGACCCTCAAACAGGGCCTCTTCATGCAAGAGTAAGGGACTTATATGACGCAGGGGTTTCTGTTGCACTGGGTCAGGATGATATTTCAGATGCATACTACCCTTTTGGAAGAAACAATATGCTTGAAGTTGCTTTTCTGGCTGCTCATTTAATGTGGATGACAACCTTTGAAGAGATAGATATTCTATACGATCTTATTACTACAAATGCTGCAAAAGCTCTGGGAGTTAAAAACTTTGAACTGGCTGTTGGCAATCCTGCAAATATTGTAGTACTTGGGGTTCCCTCAACAGTTAAAGCACTCTGGAGCCATGAAGCCCCGGTTGCAGTAATAAAAGCAGGAAAAAATATTACAGTTAAATAGTTACATCAACTTCCCTGCAATAAATCCTGTTGTCCAGGCGGCTTGTAAATTATAGCCGCCTGTAATTCCGTCTATATCCAAAACTTCTCCTGCAAAATACAGGTTTTTACAAACTTTACTTTCCATAGTATTAAAATTTACATTTCCCAAACTAACTCCGCCACATGTCACAAACTCTTCTTTAAATTTTGTTTGACCTTTAACTGAATAAATATCATTGGTTAAAATATTAGTAAGTTTATTAGTTCCTTTTTTACCAAGTTCATTCCATTTTTTTGATTTAGATAATTCACACTTTTCCAATAAAAAACTCCACAATCTGTCAGGCAACGAGTAAGGTTTGAAATTTGATAATAATTTATTAGGGTGTTCACTGGAAATATTAATTAACTCTTCTCTGACAGTATCAGTATTATTTTCATTAACCCAATTTATCCGGACATTAAAGTCATAATTTTTTTCACTTAGTACTCTTGCGCCAAAAGATGATAATTTCAAAACAGCCGGACCACTCATTCCCCAATGGGTAATAAGCAGAGGGCCATTTGCTTTAAGCTTTGTTCCCTGAATACCAAGAAGAACTTTCTCTGCGACTATTCCCATTAATCCTGTAATTGGTTCTTCAGGTAAATTAAATGTAAACAATGAAGGAACAGGTTCTTCAATTGTATGATTTAATTTTTTAAGCCAATCAAATTTGTTTATATCCGGAGACCCGCCAGATGCAATAATGATTTTATCAAATATCATAGATTTATATTTTTCATCTAAAAATACTAATCCCAATTTATTATTAATTGACAAAATTTCTTTAATCCCCATTCCTCTTTCAATTTTTACACCTGATTTTTTTGTTTCCTGTATAAAACAATCAATTACACTTTGAGAATTCTGAGATTTTGGGAAGACACAGTTATCATCCTGAACTACTAAAGGAACTCCATGATCTTCGAACCAATTCATGGCATCTTTATTATTAAAATTTTGAAAAGCTTTTTTTAGCTCTTTACGTCCTCTGGGATAAGCAGATGACAAATCTTTAGCAGATGCAGCATTATTGCTAAGATTGCATCTACCTCCACCGGAGATTTTAACCTTGGCAAGAAGTTTCCCGGATTTTTCAAAAATTATAACTTCCGCTTCCGGATAATTTTCTTTCACTGAAATTGCAGAAAAAAACCCTGCTGCTCCGCCACCAATTATAGCTACTTTCATGTTGGTTTACCTGAATAATCAATTACCATTATGTTAAGACCATTTACTATTCCCACCTTCTCAAATTGCTTAAATTAATTTAAATCAGGATATCAAAATATTTAAACATAAGATACACTTGTCTGTTATACAGCATTTATAANAGCTTTTTGTGCTGTCAAAAAGAGAGTATTGATCAAAGAGTATTAAGTAAGTATATTAGGAAACAAATATTATGCTATACAAAGAAGGATAAAACTTATGTCCGTATTAGAAAGTGATATGATGAAAATTTTAGAAGATATTAAACACCCGGCTATTGATCTGAGCCTGATAAAACTTGGTATGCTAAAAAATATTAAACTCGAAGGAAATTCTGTTAGTGCAGATTTCTGCTTCCCTTTTCCTAATATTCCTATTAAGGAAATGTTATTTGCAAGTATTAGGACTCCTCTGGAAGGGATGGGACTTACAGTCACTTTTTCAGAAACAATTATGAACCCGGATGAAGTACAGCAATTCCTTGCTCTGGAAACAGCAAACTGGAAAAACTAATCCTGAAAATAGGATTAGTAACTAACATATAAATTATTATTGGGAGAAATAAGTGCAGATAAATAATACAGTAATTATAATAAATGTATTGGCAATTTCAGCAATTGGTTTTTCTTTCTATAAGAACAGGGAGAAATCAATAAAAGCCTTAAAAGTTGCATTGATGGGAACCTTGAATATGGCACCGGCTATTGGTATTATTCTTATCCTGGTTGGACTGCTTATGGGATTTTTCAAGCCGGAATTAATATCAAAACTCCTTGGTAATCAATCAGGTATTATTGGAATTGCTATTGCTTCTATTTCCGGAGCTATCCTAATGATTCCATCATTAGTGGCTTTTCCTCTTGCAGCTTCTCTTGTTGAATCAGGAGCCTCAGTTTCTGTTGCAGCAGCCTTCATAACTACCCTGACAATGATAGGTTTTGTAACTTTACCAATTGAAATCAAAGAAATAGGAAAAAGACTGACCTTCCTCAGAAATGGTGTTAGTTTTATTATTGCTGTTAGTATTGCTCTAATAATGGGAGCTCTTGTATGAAAAAAGAAAAAAATAGCGGTAATAAACAAGCTGGAATAGATTTAAAGGGGAACTCCAAAACGGGAATGCAAAAACAGAAAAAAAAGAAGGGCAGTATAATTATTTTTATAGGTATTATAGCAGCAGCTGTTATTCTCCTTGCACTATACCCCGAAAACAGAGTTGCAAGCTTTCAAGCCTCCTATGATTTATTTATAGAATTTATACTTATTCTACCTGCAGTCATGGTTCTCATGGGCCTCTTCTCAGTTTGGGTGCGTAAAGAAACTGTTGTAAAATATCTTGGACATGCTTCTGGTATTAAAGGTCTGATAATTGCACTTATAATGGGTATGATGCCCACTGGACCTCTTTATATCGCATTTCCCATGGCTTCTATGCTCTTAAAAAAGGGAGCCAGAGTAGCAAATATTATTATCTTCCTTTCTGCCTGGGCATGTATAAAGCTGCCCCAGGAACTGGTAGAAATACGTTTTATGGGAATTAAATTTATGATAATAAGACTTGGTTTTACTATAATAATGGTAATTATGATGGGACTTTTTATTGAGAAGATAGAAAAATTATCAAAACATCATATAACTGAAAACTGAAAAAAATAACTATTGCGTTATAATTGCTATTCCAGATAATTTGTATTAAAATGAGTTCATGAGTGAATCAACAGATGGAAAAAAGATTTTCTTTTTATATCCTCAAAGTGTAATTCGGGATGAATTAATATCATCCCTGCTTATAAATGAATACGAAGTATATTTTCTTAACGATCATATTAAAGCCACAAGAATATTTAAACGGTTTAAAAACTCAATTTGTTTTATAAATATTGATGACGGTTTAAAAGAAACTGAGTGGGAACAATATATTAAAAGCCTTAAAATCAATAAAGAAACAGCAGAAGTACAGATTGGAATTCTTTCCTATAACAATGATCCTGAATTAATGCAGAAATATTTAATGGATTTGGGAGTAGGCTGCGGTTTTATTCAACTTAAAATTGGAGTAAAACAGAGTACAGATATTATATTAAAAGTACTTGAAGCTAATGAGGCTAAAGGGCGAAGAAAATTTGTTCGGGCAAATTGTGAAAAGGACCAACGGGTTGTAATGAATTTCGGATATAAAGAATCCAGCTATGAAGGCAGCATAATTGATATCAGTTCTGTTGGCATTGCCTGTGAATTTCCTGAACCAATTCCTATAGAAAATAAATCTGTCATACCGAAAATACAGCTAAACTTAAGAGGAAGCCTGGTTCAGGCAGATGCAATAATTTTGAGCCGAAGATATGACAGTGATAAAATTATTGTTATGGTATTTAATCCCAGACCGAAAGAGTTGGAACTTGAAAAAATTCATAATTTTATACATAAAACCCTGCAGAAAACTATAGATATTTATTAATAAGCCTCTATAACAAAACAAGGCAGCAGAATTGGATCCTACTGCCTTTATTAAAAATCTACTGCCTTTATTTATCCTCTCTTCTATAAGGTTTAAGAAGACCAGCCGGAACTGTTGCCTTCCTTGATACACTAATAAGGGCAAGAATTGTAATTAAATAAGGTATCATCAGGAAAATATGAAATGGCAAGTCTACACCAAGAGTCTGCATTCGCAGCTGGAAAGCATCCAGAAATCCAAAGATTAATGCACCTACAGCACCCATAAGAGGGTTCCAGTTACCAAAAATTGTCATGGCAATTGCAATCCAGCCTCTTCCACCAATAACATCTATAAGGAACATATTCTGATGTGCAAGAGTTAGAAAAGCCCCTGCAACACCAAAGAAGGCCCCACCTGCTGCAAGACATAATGTTCTTGTAAGATTTACATTGACACCTACTGTATCTGCTGCAAAAGGATTCTGACCTATGGTTCTAACTCTTAATCCAGCTCTGGTTTTAAACAGAAATATAGAAACAAGAGGAATTAACGCCCAGGTTATATATGTCAGACTGTACTGAGTAAAAAAACTTGCTCCAAGTATTGGTATTCTTGAAAGCAGTGGGATTGCCACTGGAGTAAAAGGTGTAATTATAGGTGGAACAATAGGAGATCCAACTACAAGCCTGTAAACAAACATGGCAAGACCACTTGCAAATATGGTTATTCCAAGACCGGAAACATGCTGACTTAAACCCAGATAGACTGCTAACACTGCCATAATCAGGGAAAGAGCTATACCAGCCAGAGCAGCTGCAAATACGCCAAGCCAGAGATTCCCTGTTGCAAGGGTTGTAAGGAAACCAACAGCGGCGCCAAAAAGCATGGTACCTTCAATACCTAAATTTAAAACACCCGACCTTTCAGTAATTATCTCACCTAAAGTTGCGAGTATAATCGGAGTCGACATACGCAGGGTTGCAGCTATTAAACCTGTAATAAACGCTACAGAAAATATTTCACTCATCATGATTTTGTCCACCGTATTTTATATTCTGTTAAAAGGATGAAAATAAGCATAGTCATAAGGGATACTCCTTCAATTATTCCAACAATATAAATGGGAATTCCTGCGACCCTGCTCATTGTCTGAGCACCTACACTTATAACACTAAAAAAGAAAGCAGCCAGTGCAACACCTATAGGATGAAGATTACCAAGCATAGCAATAACAATCCCTGTGTAACCATAACCAGGAGATACATCCATCATTAAATGATGATGAATTGCGGCAACCTCACCTACTCCCGCCAGCCCTGCAAGACCACCGGATATTATTGCTGTCTTTAAAATTACCATATTAGTATTTATTCCGCCGAATTTGGCTGCATTCAGGTTTATTCCAACACCTTTTGACTGATATCCAAAAACAGTTTTACTATTTATAAACCATATAACTAAAACAGCAGCAAATGAAATAATTATACCCAAATGAAACCTTGACCTTGCAATAAGCATTGGATAAAAAGCTGCATCCATTATACTTGCAGACCTTGGCCATGCTGATCCAGGCATCTGCATGGGGCCAAATAAAAGAGCTCCCATAATATGCAGAATTACATAATTAAGTAGAAGGGTTGTTACAACATCATCTACTTTTAATTTTGTTTTAAGAAATGCAGGAATAGTGGCCCATAGACCTCCTCCCAGAAATCCAAAAATAATCATTACCGGTAAAACCAGAAATGAAGGAAGCCAGGTAAAATAGATTCCTACCCAGGATGCTATAATAGCTCCTGCAAATAGCTGCCCCTCAGCACCGATATTCCAGAATTTGGCTCTAAATGCAAATGCAACAGCCAATCCAGTAAGAATTAGTGGACTTGCTTTAACAAATGTTTCAAGAAGATTAAACCTGCTGCCAAGGGCTCCATGAAACAGAGCTCCATAGGCCTTAAACACATTTCCTCCTGCTATAAGAATCGGAATAGCTGTTATCAATAAAGTTACAAATACAGCTGCGACTGGAATTATAAGCATTACCCAGGGAGGTAATGGTTTACGTTTGACTATGCTCATACCTATCATGATATTACCCCACTCATCCAGAGGCCAATTTTATCCCTGCTTGCTTCTTCAGCACTTACTTCGCCCATTACCTTTCCTTCATACATTACAATAATGCGATCACTTAGCAAAAATATCTCATCAAGATCATCAGATATTAAAAGAACTCCTGATCCACTCGATTTCTGATCGAGCATTGCCTGATGAACATATTCCATAGCTCCAACATCGAGCCCTCTTGTAGGCTGACATGCCACAACCAGTTTTGGATTACCAACCAGTTCCCGTGCAAGAATAACTTTCTGAAGATTCCCTCCGGAGAGACTCTTTACAGGAATATCCATACCATCAGTTTTTACACTGAAACTATTTATACAGTTATCAGCAAAAGAACGAATTTCTTTCATATTTATAAGGCCATTTTTTGATATTGGTTCGTTAACATGACTCTCAAGTATCATATTCTCTTTGACAGAGAGATCCATAAATAATCCTGTTTTAATTCTATCTTCAGGAATTCGAGCCATTCCTTCTTTTACTACTGCAGAAGGGCTGCCTCCAGGAACTCTCTTTCCGGAAATAAAAATTTCTCCCTCTTCAGGATTAAGCTCTCCAAAAAGCATTTCTGAAAGTTCAGTCTGACCATTACCGGAAACACCTGCTACACCAAGGACTTCTCCTTCTTTTAAAACAAAACTAAGATCATCAACCGCTGTTACTCCACGATTATTTTTTACTTTCAAATTTTTTGCTTCCAGTATAGTTTTACCAGTTTTAGATTTACCTCTGTCCAATCTTTCAAGTAGTTCCCGACCAACCATAAGGCTGGCAAGTTCCGGAATGGTGGTTTCGGATACTTTTGCTTCTGCTACCCTCTTTCCAGTACGAAGAACAACTACCCTGTCACAAATATCCATTACCTCCTGCAAGTGATGGGAGATAAAAATTATAGAATGTCCTTTTTTAACAAGATTTCGCAGGGTCTCAAAAAGTTCGATTGTTTCTGTGGGTGCAAGAACTGCGGTAGGTTCATCCATTATTAAAATTTTTGCACCTCTATAAAGTGCTTTCAAAATTTCCAACTTCTGTTGTTCACCTATGGAAAGAGTCCACACAATGGCATCCGGATCAAGATGAAAACCAAACTCTTTTTCTATTGCCAGGAGTTTTTCTTTAGCTTTATTATAATCAGGGAAAAAACTTCCTTCCATTCCTATCATAACATTCTCAAGAACTGTCTGAGTCTGAACAAGAGTAAAGTGCTGATGAATCATTGCAATTCCATGATTTATTGCATCCTTTGGAGAATTAAAAGTAACACTTTCTCCATTTATCAGCATTTCACCACCATCCAGATTATAATATCCGAACAGAACATTCATTAGTGTTGTTTTTCCAGCTCCATTTTCACCAAGAAGTGCTACAACTTCATTGGGAAAAAGCTTAAGATCAACTTTATCATTGGCTATTACATCGACAAAACGCTTGGTAACACCCCTCATCTCGATAACCGGTTGCTTTTCCAGAATTCTACCCTCCATTATTATAGGAAATAAAAAAACCGATCCATCTTTTTAAGAAAAGACAGACCGGTCACAAATTTAAAAATTAATCAGTAACTGTTGGAGTTTCTATTACAGGAACCACAAATGATCCTGCAAGAATTTGTTTCTGAAGTTCTGCAACTTTTGCCTTTACATCGGCAGGAATTTTAGATTCCAGACCATGGTAAGGCGCAAGTCGTGATCCGCCGGCAGCCATCATTGACCAATCTTTAAGATTCTGAGCCTTCCAGGTTCCAGCCTGTACAGATTCTACACTGTTCTTAATAATGGGATACATATCCCAGATACAGCTTGTTAAAACAACATCAGGTGCAAGAGCATTCTGATCTGACATATTACCAAAAGCATAGACTCCTGCTTCCTTTGCTGCTTCAAAAACACCAAATCTTTCTGCAAAAAGAAAGTCTGCTCCGGATTCAATCATAGAAACAGCTGCTTCTTTTGCCTTTGGAGGATCAAACCAGCTTCCAATCATTGCAACTTTAACTTTTACATTTGGATTAACAGAAAGAGCTCCGGCTTTAAAAGCACCAACAAGTCTGTTAACTTCCGGTATTGGAATTGCAGCAACAACACCAAGAACATCTGTATCTGTCATCATACCGGCAATAACCCCACTTAAATACGCAGGTTCATGAATCCAGTTATCAAATACTGAAAAGTTAGGAGCCTGTATATCAAACTCAGAACCAAATGCATAAGCTGTATCAGGATAATCTTTTGCTACAGCACGAGCTGGTTCTTCACCAGCAAGAAAAGCATCACCAACAATAAGATCAAAACCACGTTCTGAATATTCCCTAACAACTTTTGCAAAGTCTGCAGCTTTTACATTTTCTGCAAATTCATAGGTAATACCCATTTCATCAGCTACTTTTAAAGCTGCTTCATGAATAGCTCCATCCCATGGTTCTTCAATTGATGTCTGAAAAATTGCAGCCATTTTGAATACACCATCNGCTTCTTCAGCATCACCACCAGCAAATGCAAAACCTGCTGCCATTAGGCCAACTAAAGCAATAAGTAAAATTTTCTTCATCCTTTCTCCTCCTGAAAAATTTTGTGAATTATAAATATCCGTTGCAGGGAACAGGCATGCCTGTTCCCTACAACAGGAATCACCAAATTTAAACCCCTATATCCTCATTCCATAACTC
>JGI24023J19991_10001455_pt1 | contig 18040 bp, 16 predicted proteins | sample Cruoilmetagenom1_FD_19991 | JGI IMG/M metagenome (IMG submission 19991) | reverse complement strand
GCAGGTTTTTCTCAGAACCTCAACATACCATATGTATTGTTGAGGGCCTGAGAAAAACACTACGCCTCGTATATCAAACTTTTTGACTTAGCCATCTGGAATTTCGAATGACCTTTTTACGAGTTCATCAAAGATACCATAAGTCAAAAAATGAAAAAGGCCTTTTTCATTTTTGTTTGGGAAAAAGCACAGCCTTTTTAATTATTTTCTGGTATTCAATTAATGAATGGTTAGTCTATTGGCACAATTTAATTGTTTCATAAAATACCTTAGCAATAACGAACATGAAGAGGCAGACCCTTGACTAAAGAAGAATTCAGTGTTGCCAGAAAAAAACTAGGGAAAACGCAAAAAAAGCTAGCAGAACTCCTGGGAATGTCTCTCAAGACTATCCACAGTTATGAGCAGGGCTGGCGAACAATCCCAGCGCACATTGAACGACAGATCTATTTTCTGTTGATTAATCAGCGGGGCAAAAAAAACAGCCTTACTCCCTGCTGGGAAAAAAAACACTGCGACTGCAAGGAGGATTGTCCCGCCTGGGAATTCCAAAGCGGACACCTCTGCTGGTTTGTATGTGGAACCAAATGTGACTGTACTCATGGTGTATCGCAAAAAGAGAAGATTGAGATCTGCAAAAAGTGCGATATCTTTACGTCCCTTCTTGGATAGTTAGCAATATAGGAGAATAATCAATGCCAATCTACGAATATAAATGCAATGTGTGCAAAAACCAGTTTGAGGTTCTGGTCACTTCCAGTGCTTCAACCGGGGACATTGTCTGCACGAAATGTAAGAGTCCGGATATAAAAAAAACAATTTCTGCAAGCAGTTACAGACTTAATTCAGGCTCATCGAGCCCTGCAGGGGCGCTTTCAGGATGTTCGGCCAAATCCGGATTTTCCTGAGGCTAGCGACAAGGGTTCCGGCGGAACCCCGCATCTCAATCTTTTTTGGTCGGGCTACTCTTTGAAAAGTCAAAAACCCGCTCATTTTTCTTAAGCAGCCCATACTCTTTTCTGGCAACCTCTTCAAGATACTCAGGATCATTTTGCAGCCGGTCTATTTCTGCCTGCAGGTCGCTGTTTTCCTTCTCCAGTTCAGCGGTTTTCTCCTGCAGTTGTTCGAGTTCTGCCCGATGTCCCATCAGAGAGAGCAATCCTGTGCCCGGAGAGAATATGATCCACAAAACAGCAGCCACTGCAAGGGCAAAAATCAGCTTAACCAGGCACCCTTCCTGCCGAGGAGACATTCTGTTTTTTGCTTTTCTTTTCATATTGTTACTTAATTAATAGATTCCATTCGAATAGCATGAGTGATAATAAACCTCCAGAAATCTTCCTGGTAAGCAGCTGCCTCGTTGGCCTCTGCAGCCGGTATGATGGTCGGATAAAACCATCCGACACATGTATAGGCAAATTGAAAAACGCAGCCTGGATCCCTGTTTGCCCCGAACAACTTGGTGGATTACCAACCCCGCGAGAAGCAGCAGATATCTTCGGAGGGGATGGCAAACAGGTACTGAATGGCAAAGCCTGTCTTCTCACCAAAACCGGTATCGACCTCACCGCTCACTTTATCAAAGGGGCGGAACAGGTGCTGAAGATAGCTCAATCTCAAAAAGTGACAGCTGTTTTTCTCAAATCGAAAAGCCCTTCCTGCGCTGTTAGTGGAACAATGGGTGTTACCGCCGCTCTCCTCCTTGCACACGGATTTGAACTGCAGGAATTCTGATGGTGTCGTAAAAATTCTTCTTCTACTTCGTTTTTGCAATTTTTCTATCATTACGACACCATCAGTTCTAACACCCGTGAAATGAATTTCACAACAATGACACCTCTCCCGGTTCCCTTTGCCCTCGCAGAATGTATGACTTTCATATAAAACTACTTTATCCGCAATACCATCAAAATAATGATACCCGACTCATATAAAAGATAGAGCGGACCTCCCATCAAAAGCATATTTACCACATCAGGCGTAGGAGTTAAGAGGGCGGCGAGAACCGCAATAAGCAACAGTGCGTAACGCCTGTTTTTTTCATAAAACCTGCGTGAAAAAACACCTACTTTTGCCATGAATACCATAAAAATAGGCAGCTCAAAGATCAGCCCGAATGCTAAAATAAAAATTGTGGTGAAATTGACGAACCGACCAACTGAGATAACAGGCTTTAATTCTTCTGAACTGAATCCTAGAAGGAATTGTATACCAAAAGGCAACGTTACATAATAGCAGAATAAGGTCCCGACATAAAAAAGAAGACAGGTAAAAAAGATAAAGAAGAAAAGCTCACTGCCTGAAACCCCAAAAGGCTTTCCCAATGCTCTCCATAACACACTCATCAGCCAGGGCATCAATACATAAACTGCCGCGAAAAGAGCCAGCTTGACATGGGCGAGGAAAGGCCCGGCAACGGAAAAAAAATAGAGCTTATCCGCCAGATGACCCTGGACAAAATGGAGCAGCTGCGGTGACAATATAAAGATAACCCCGGAACAGATGAAAAGAGAAATCGCCAGGGCACGAATAGATCTCCGTAATTCTGATAAAAAGGTGATAAGTGAAGTATGGAAAGCCATTGGGGATTAACTGATAAGCCTCTTGTTGACGGCAAACGGGTAATAGATAAAAAGCAAAAGAAAGTAATTTTATGATCGACAACGTATCAGAAGCATAAGGAAAATGCAATTTGATAGCGGTTCACATACTCGTAAAAAGGTCATTCGAAGTTCCGGATGGCTAAGTCCGATAAGCGTAGACTCCGAGGCGTAGTGTCTGTAAAAAACCTGCAACGCAGGAAATCGGACTTTTTACGGCGCCATCAGAGGTTGATTTCGCCAATCAGCTATGATAAACAGTACTTAACTGCACAGTCAGTACAAGATGCCTTGAAAGATTTTTTTAATATACTGGAAAAGATTACCATGCTTGAGCTACGATTTATACGTGAAAACATCGACCTTGTAAAAGAAAAAACAGCCCGCCGAGGGATGGAACCGACCCTTTTAGACGAATTTGCACGTATTGACCGGCAAAGGCTTACCGCCCTTGCAGAAGTCGAAGGGTTAAAAAACAAAAGGAATACTGCATCCAGTCAAATTGCAGTTCTTAAACGAGGTTCAGATTCTGACAAAGCAAAAGCGGAACCTCTCATTGCAGGGATGAAAGAAACAAGCCGGCGAATCAAAGATCTTGATGGTAGGTTGAACAATATCCAGGAAGAATTACATAACATTGTTATGGCTATCCCCAACCTTTGCGATGACGAAGTCCCTGTCGGTCAGGATGACACGGACAATATCGAAATCACCACATGGGGGGAAAAGCCAGCCTTCTCTTTTCAGCCTAAAACCCACTGGGAACTTGCAGAACAGCTCGATATCGTCGATTTTGAAACAGCGGCAAAACTGTCAGGGTCCCGCTTTGCCCTGCTGAAGGGATTTGCATCAAAGCTTGATAGGGCTCTGACAAATTTCATGCTCGACCTGCACACCGAAAAACATGGCTATACCGAAGTTCTTCCCCCTTTTATGGTGAACAGTGCATCTATGACTTCCACAGGCCAACTTCCCAAGTTTGAGGAAGACCTGTTCAGAATCAAAGATTGGGATCTCTACCTCATTCCCACTGCCGAGGTGCCGGTTACTAATATCCACAGGGATGAGACTCTGAGTGAGAACGATCTTCCTGTTAAATATACCGCCTACACTCCCTGTTTCAGATCAGAGGCGGGTTCCCACGGCAGGGACACCAGAGGGCTGATCAGACAGCATCAATTTAATAAGGTTGAACTGGTTAAATTTACAACCCCCGAAACCTCATTTGATGAACTGGAAAGCCTCCTTTCCGACGCTGAAACTGTTCTCCAGATGCTTGGCTTGCCTTACAGGGTGGTTACCCTCTGTTCCGGCGATCTCGGTTTTTCCGCCACCAAGACCTATGATATTGAAGTGTGGCTGCCGGGCCAGAATTGTTACCGTGAAATTTCATCCTGTTCGAATTTCCTCGATTTCCAGGCACGCCGAGGAGGAATCAGGTATCGTCCAAACGGACGGAAAAAAAGTAAACTTGTNCACACCCTGAACGGCTCAGGACTTGCGGTGGGCCGTACACTTCTGGCAATTATGGAAAACTATCAGCGGGAAGACGGCTCTATTGCCCTGCCGGAAGTACTGCAGCCTTATTTTGAACCTCGGTTTTAATGAATGTAACAGGGATTCGAAGAAGTGTTGCCAGACTTCATCTGCGAGGCGGGGTGGATTCCGGTTTCTTACCAATTTTTATCCGCAGCTCTATTTCTTCTATCTCCTCATTGAGTTTCAGGGTTTTGACAAAACCATGTACAGTTCCAGCCAGAGCCTCCTGGATATAGGCTTTAATCGGAATTTTATTACCATTCACCAGGAGGGCGGTAACCTCTTTCCACTGGCCCTTACGAAGCAGAAAGCGTTTTTCAATAAAGGCTGCGATCTCCCTGGCTTCATCCAACCTGAAAACGTAGTCCCCTGCGACGGCTTCAAGATCTGTTGCAACAGCGATTACACCGTGCACCTCCTGCCTAAGGTGCTGATCAACGTTCCGACAAACCTCGATTTTGGCTGTCTTCTTTGCTGTCTTAAAACCCTCTCCAATCACAATATCAACATCGGGGAAATAACGATGGGCAAGGGTTCGAAGTGAAAAGTCACTGTTCCCGGTCTGCAGTACCATCTGATCCGGGGCTACTAAGAGAACACTGTCTGCCCCCGCCTGTCTGTGCTTGTATGTGTCAGTTCCCGGTGTATCAAAAGTGATGCCTGAATCATTACTTGACTTAATTACAGCGACACGGTAGCCAAGTTTTTTCAGCTCAGCTACGACTCCCGCCGCAAGAGTGGTTTTACCACTATCATGCCAGCCGATAAAAGTCACAATTGATGACATAGTATCTCCTCTATAAAACTGGTAGCTTTTCCACCAGACAAGACTGCTTTTATCTTTGTCAAAATAGCATAGAGTTTGATGTGAAACCAGAATTTTCGACCAGGAGGCTGTCCGAGAATAGGCATTTTGTTCAAAAATCGAAGAATTCTTGAAAAATAAGCACAGCCATATATATGATATCGAAGTCTACGTTATCTGCGAGCATTATTTTTTGGTAATTCTGAAGAGTTTGCGCAAAAGGGCATTCTCGGACAGCCTCCTAGGAGAGACACCAAAAAAAAGGAGCTAACTGCCATCCGGCAATTAACTCCTAAACCAGTAAATATTATTTTGAAATACAGGGTTCTCTATAGTCGATACTAACTGTATTCATACCTGCTATGGAGAATATCAACCTCGTCTTTAGACTTATAACCACTTTTCATGCTTTCAAGAGAACCTGCAATAGCAAAAACCGCCATATACACATGGGTCAGGTAGAATGCAACTATGATTGCCCCCAAGATATTATGGATAATCGTATAAAGACGAATAGTATCCAGATCCGCTCCAAATCCCCAGATTATATAGCCGGTATAAGCCATAACCCCTCCACCCAGAGTGGCGAACCAGAAGTACATCTTCTGTCCGGCGTTGAACTTTCCCGCCGGCACAGGTTTTTTTTCCTTACTCAGGTAGCCTCCCAAGATGAACATCCATGCGAAATCATATACTCTCGGCAGCATATCCCTGAACCACATGATAAACATCAAAAAACAGGGAATAACAAAAACTATCGCCGAAACAAGATGAACTGTCCGTGCTGTACGGATAAAAACACCTCCTCCAAAAACCGAGCCGAATATTGTCAGCAACCCTGTGATTACCAGCAGAGAAAATGATATGGCCGCAATAACATGAACTATGCGATTTAAAAGAGTGAAAAAATAGATCCGCTCGCCATCATGGTTAAAGTGCTTTGCCCCGATAAGCAGATAATGCAGCAAAAATATTCCGGGAATAACCGTAATAATTGCCAGAAAAACCATCCAGAACCACTGCCCCTGCAGTGTCGTAAAAAGCTGACCATATTCCTGCCAACTCCCGGCAATATTACCCATCATCGATTGATAGTAGTCTGCCGTTGACCCTGGTGAAAGAGTCGCGAGAGTTTGGCCTTCCCGGGAGGAAGCTTCAACACCAAATCCTGCCACAAGAATAATTGTGAGCAGAAACACAGATAATATACTTCTCTGCATAATTTGCTCCTGTAGAATAAACACAGATCCCAGCCTTCAGAAATTTTCTGGAGGCTGGAAGAAATATGACTATGAAAAAGACTATTTCTTTTTATACGCCCTGCTCCAGCCCCAGGCATTCACACCTGATCCACGCTGAAAAACACGTTCACGGTACACATCAGCTACAACATCAGCATCACCTGCGAGCAGAGCTTTGGTCGCACACATACCTGCACAGAGGGGCGGTTTCCCTTCAGCAATCCGGTTTTGACCATAGAGTTTATTTTCTTCTTTACTGAATGTTTCTTCAGGGCCTCCGGCGCAGAAAGTACACTTATCCATTGCACCCCTGGCACCAAACACATTTCCTTTCGGAAATTGCGGAGCCCCAAATGGACAGGCCATAAAGCAGTAGCCGCAACCTATACAGGTTTTTTTACTTACCAGTACGATACCGTCTTCACGCTGATAGATTGCATCAACAGGACAGACAGCAATACACGGTGCATCAGAACAGTGCATACAAGAAACCGAGATGGATTTTTCCCCGGGTTCCCCCTCTTTTAAGGTAATGACTCGGCGGCGGTTGATACCAACAGGAACATGATGCCCTTCTTTGCAGGCGACAACGCAACCACTGCAATCAATACAGCGTTCAACGTCACATAAAAATTTCATTCTTGCCATTTTTTATTCCTCCTCCTCCACGCACTGATTAAGCACGGGTGACTTTACACAAACCATCTTTAGTAGCCTGCATCTGGGTGACTATGTCATATCCATAGTTGGTGACGGTATTGGCCGGATCACCGAGTGCATACGGTGCATATCCATCAGGATAATCCTTTTCATAGGACTCGCCCATCAGTGTACCGGCAAAATGGAATGGCAAGAAAATAGTCTTATCATCAACACGCTTGGTGATTTTGGCTTTAACTTTTATTTTAGCACCTTCTGGTGACTCGATAATCACCATATCACCTTTGCGGATTCCGAGATTATTTGCCATGCGCGGATTAATTTCGACGTACATTTCCGGTTGAAGTTCAGCAAGATACTTAGAGCTTCTCGTCTCAGCACCACCACCCATATGCTCAACAACACGTCCGGTAGTAATCACATACGGATATTTTTTAGCCAGATCAGGACTCTGTTCACTCTTATACCTTGTATGAACCCGGTAATGATTGGGTTTATCTTCATACGTCGGGTATTTAGGAATCAAATCCGGTCGCGGTGTATGCAATGGTTCACGATGAATCGGTACCTGGTCGGGAAAATTCCAAACCACACATCGAGCTCTGGCGTTACCAAATGGCGCCATACCCCGCGCAATCGCCTCTCTAAGGGTTTTCTGGGTGAGGTCGGTTTTCCAGTTTGTACCAGGTACGATGTCCTTGAATTCAGGATATCCACCTTTCACTTCACTTCCTGGATTATAAACCCCTTCTGCAGCCAGCTGGTTTTCGGTACGTCCACTGCTATCATATTTTTTCTCGACACCAAAACGGTTACGGAACGGTAAACCGCCTTCAGCCACCGGCTTGGATACATCATAGAGTATCGGCGTCCCTGGATGCTCTGTAGTCCAACATGGCCATGGCATACCAAAATATTCACCATCACATGGACCGCCTTTTGCCTGTAAATCATCAATATCAAATGTATGCCAGTTTTCCATATGCTTCTTAATACGTTCAGGTGTCTGGCCATTGTAACCGATGGTCAAAGAACCGGAACCAAGCTCAAGAGTTATATCTTCAGGAACCTGCTTTATTTTTTTATAGAATTTGTCACCAAAACCAAGCGTATTGACCAGCAGTTCCATTATCTGATAATCATCCTTGCTGTCATAAACGGGGTCTACAACTTTATTCCGCCACTGAATCTGACGCGATGTTGAGGTTACTGAACCCGATGTTTCATACTGACTGGAGCAGGGTAAAATATAAACATTGTCAGTTTTAGTAACTGCCGAAGCCACAGTCGGGAACGGATCAACTATTACCAATAATTCGAGCTTGTTCAGGGCCTGAACAACCCTGTTATACTGAGAGTTGGAATTAGAACCACAACCCCATTGAATCATTGCCTTAATTGGTGATGGTGACTCTATTTCCACCTCCCCCAGTACACCTTCATACCATCGGGCCAGGGTGAAACCTTTCTTGTTCATCCACTCTTTAGCCGGGAAACGATCAACCATCCAGTCATAGTCTACGTCCCATACCCGACACCAGTGTTTCCAGGCACCATCGGAAAGTCCGTAATAAGCGGGAAGACTATGGGACAAAATACACATATCAGTTGCACCTTGAACGTTGTCATGTCCCCTGAAAATATTGGTGCCACCACCACTTTTACCCATGTTGCCGAGAACCAGCTGCAGAATGCAGAAAGCTCTCGTCATAGAAGATCCGATTGAATGCTGCGTACCGCCCATACACCATACCACAGTGCCAGGTCTATTATTGGCCATTATATGCGCAATCCTGGTGACTTCTGCAGCAGGAACACCGGTAACATCTTCTACTGCTTCCGGAGTATAATGAGAGGCAACCTCAACCATCTCTTCATAACCGGCTACCCGGGTTCTAATAAACTCTTTATCCTCCCAGCCATTTCTGATTATGGCATTGATAAGTCCCATAACATACGACACATCAGTACCTGGACGAATACGAACATAATCAGTCCCCTTGGCTGCAAGTTTGGTAAACCGAGGATCAACTACAATAATCGGTGCGTTATTCACCTCTTTTGCGTGAAGGATATGCTGCATGCCGACAGGATGTGCCTCCGCGGCGTTTGATCCGATAAAGAACAAACTCTTCGCATGCCTGATATCATTCAGGCTGTTAGTCATTGCTCCATAACCCCATGTGTTGGCAACACCTGCGACCGTTGTAGAATGACAGATACGAGCCTGGTGATCGACGTTGTTTGTCCCCCAGAATGCAGCAAATTTTCTATGCAGATAGGCCATCTCATTTGAGACTTTGGCACTACCGTTAAAATGCAGGGAATCAGGTCCATCCTTTTCACGCAGGTCAAGTAGTTTTGCGCCAATCTCATCAATTGCCGTATCCCATGAGATGCTTGTCCATTTCCCGTTTACCCGTTTCATCGGCGTTTTCAGCCGTTTTTCGCTGACTACCATATCAATAGCACCGGCACCCTTACAACAGTGGGCTCCCAGCGAAACAGGATGGTCCTGGGCTATTTCCTGGCGCACCCATACGCCGTTATGGACTTCGGCCTCAATACCACACCCCACAGAACAGTAGGTACAAATTGTCCTGACTTTTTTAGAGCCGATATAGGCTTCTTTTTTTTCTGCAGCTACGGCTTTTCCTGTAAGCTTGGTGGTCATTGCCGCACCAGTCAAAGCAGCAGTTGCTGCAGACAATTTAAGGAAAGATCGTCTGGCAATCTTAGGATTGATATTCACTCTGCGACCCCCACTCATAACACCAGTCCCAGAGGATTTTCTGATTTTGCTTCTGGCCATTGTAATTTTCTCCTTTTGAGTAGACCATTTTTGATGGTCCGGATTACTGTTCAGCCAAAAAAACCTCTACCCAGCTAGGATCGTAAAGATTTGTAATATTTAGCAAAACTATCACTCTCATGATACAACACCTCGTCCGCCCGCTGCCCCATAGGAGCTGATTTTGCTTTTGCCGGTTTAACAATAGCGGCAGTCCCGACAACAGCTGCCGTACCGGCCAGCATATGCTTGAGGAATGAACGCCGATTGTCCTGTTCTTTTTTCATCATTTCCCCTCCTTTTTCTTTTTTTGAACCCAGTTCAGCAATTAAACTGAGCAAGAAGCCCGAGTGGCTAATTGCAGTAAAATCCCACCAATTTGTCACTTTCGGACTCTACGCAATAACCAAGCCTTTTTCCAGGTCCAGATATTCATTTAAAAACCTGCCACATAATATAAAAAATTCTGCATCTTGATGTTTCTCAAGCGCCTGACAAAACTTTTCAGAAAACGGATCAAGGAACTCTGTTAACAATCTGCCCTGTAATTGTTTTACAGCTTCTCCGCCGTTTATCTTCTCTTCTTCGACCAGTGAAGCAAAACTATCCAGCATCACAACCAGTGAGTCTTCCGGATCAGTAACTGATTCATCCTTCTGCAATCCTGCATCGTTAAGCAAGCCCCGAATCTCCACCAGGCTCTGACCAAAACTCCTGCCGTCGAAATAAAAGGAGGCATTGGTACTAACCGGGTCACCGTCAAAAGGATCTACAAACAATTTGTAATATTCATCCTGCAGCTCTTTGAGACTTGTTACGCTTAAGGCATCAGACAGCTCCTTAACCACACGGTCAAAACCGGGACCTACCTGTTCCTGAACCAGAGCGGAAAATGTGCCCCGCCACCGGCTTATCTTTTCTGCATCCGGCTCCCCTAGGAAAAAAGATTTGCTGAGATCGAGGAATCGTAAGCGTACACACAACAGATCCCGTTCGTTTAATTCATCCATTGTTATTCCGACTCAAAAAGTTTCACGACCCTGCAGGTATCGCAATATTCAAAATGGCTGGTATCAACTGTCTCTTTCTGCGAAAGTATCGCCATCACCCGCTCAAAACTCTTTCTGGTACCAAACACCTTGCCGCAGGATTTACAGGCCATAGGTTCAGCCTTTGCCATTTCGACCGGTTTGAAAAACTGGGAATTGAGCTTGAACCGTGGAGAAAGCTCCAAAGCGTCTTCCGGGCAAACCTGAACACAAATCCCGCAGGCAACACACATTGATCCGATATGGTTGAGGGTCAACTGTTCCTCATCTGCAGAAAGAGCCTGGATACGGCAGTCATTTAGGCAGGCCATACATTGGGTACACTTGTCACGGTTACAGGTGAGTGTAGCAAAGGAGATATAGTCTCCCGGTCGTACATCAGCAATTTTACCACTGTTTGCCACAAGGGATTGTAAAGCCGCAGAGAGTTCTCTGCGCCGGTTGACGAACAGTCCCTGTTCATCATTACTCACCAGAGCCTCAGTTTGCTGATCTCGGGACAAATATTGTTCTACTTCTTCAGTTCTGTAAATTACAACCCGCTCGGTGGTGTTATAGAGTGAGGTAACAAGAGAATTGGCCAGAGCAACTTGTCTGGACAGCACTGTCCCCCCGTTTGTATCACTGAGAAGAAAAACCTTCCCCGCACCCAGCTTTAGAAGAAACATAAAATGGAACAGTGAAAGACTCTGCACCTGGGAGTATTCAAGAAAGAACACTTTGTCAAACCGTTTGCCTTTTGTTCCCCACCACAGCGCATGAAGAGATTGTTCCTCACCGATAACCACAACTGAATCAGTTGAAAGGTCAACATTTCGAAAAAATTCAACAAAAGACTCGTCATCAAACCGTCTGTTCTGCATGGCACCGGTCGGACAGACAGAAACACAAGCCCCGCATTCTTCACATTTTGAACCATCGACAGTTACGCCTTCTGTGCCCTGACTGACAGCTCCAAATGTACAACTGGTCAAACAGAGATTACACCCGGCTCCGAGTCTACCGCTATATTGACAGATTGATCTGTCACAGGTAACAACTTCATCAATTCGAGAAGAGAAAAGCGCAGCAAAATAGTTCTCAAGATCCTTTTCACAATAAACTGAGCTGCTTCCCTCCTCTAATTCAACTTCAACACCATCAAGGACAATAAGAGCAGGGACTTCCATTATCCGGTTCTCAACCCTGTTTACATCTATAGCCCCGACCTCACAAACCGGTTCACACTCCTTACAAAACGTACAGACTTCGAAGTCAAGGAAAAGGCCCGGGGAAATACATTTTTCAGGACATACAGGGCCACAGGCGCCACAATAGGTACAAAGATCATTTCTTATCGGTAAACGAACCAGATATTCCAGCCGTAAGCCGCTGCCATGAGCCTCCATACTCAGTTCCATTACAGTTGGAATGTCAGGATCCTGGCCTTTATTCAGAAGGGGTTCAATTTCAAGAACACCGCCATAAGTATCAATAAAGTTATTGAGTTTTTCCTGATTATCTCCAATCACACAGACCCGATTATCAGCTTCAATATTATAGCTTCGATAGCTGACTCTGTTGATTCTCAGAAGTTCTGCAGCAGCTATTCGAGCTAGGCTGGCTTTAGAAAATGTACCTCTGTCACTGTTGATTTGAAGTGTTGATGACAGGGGAAATCCGGTTTCAGGAAAAAGAGACGCAAAGCCTCCGGCTAAAAGAACATTTCTTCCCTGATCAGGAGAGATACTTTGGCCGGGATGAAGGTTGACTTCCGTCATCACAAGCTCCGACTCAGTGGCACTATCTTGGATAAGTAGACAAATTGGAAAATGATTGCTCATGAAATATCAACCTTCGTTGCTCGTTACTGCAGGTTTCATCCCTGCCGCCAACATTTTTTTACTTCAAAAACTGGTGACATATTAAAGAGATAGTCGCATCCAAACCGCGAAAGCGTAGAAGTAGAGAAAAAACAGAAAAGTGTGTAATCGAAAGTCATTATAGGAAAGTCCCGGGAAAAACTAAATCAGCAGAACCCCTTTTGTTTTGTAGGGAGATAACACTTGTTACTGTAGGTGATCTACCTACAAACTTTCTCGCTCGGTCCACAGGACTGCACGACGGGAAAGTTCTGCACTGGTTTTAATGCAGAGTTTCTGTTTGATTCGATCCCGGTAGGTACCAACAGTTTTGACGCCTAGATTCATCCTGGCCGCAACTTCACGGGTTGCAAGTCCTGCCCCGATCAACCTGAAAACCTCGATTTCCCGGTCAGTTAACAGATCAACAGTCGGCGCTCCTGGGGAATCAGGCTTTGCATGAAATTTATCCAGCATGCGGGCCAGCATACTGGCACTGACATGAATTTTCCCGTCAACTATATTTCTCAAGGCAGAAATGACCGATTCACTTGCCTCCCTTTTCATGATATAGCCTTTGGCACCTGCACGAATTGCTCTTTCCGCCCATACCGATTCATCGTGCATGGAGAGAACAAGAATGTGGATACACTTGTCTCCGGCGGATATTTCTTTCACCAGATCAAGGCCATTATCGCCCGCCAGGGTAATGTCTATAATGGCCAGATTAGGATCATATTCAATTATAGCTTTTCTAGCAGATCCTATATCTTCAGCAACAGCACACACCTCAAAATCGTCTTCCTGGTTGAGCAATTCAGCCATCCCCATTCGAAAGATAGGGTGATCATCTACAATTAATATTCTCGATTTCACTCAAACACCTCTCCTGAAACAGATACAATTGTACCGCTGACTTTATCAGATTCGATGGTCAGCTCAGCGTCAATAGCCTTAGCCCTGTATTTCATAGTATGAAAGCCCATACCGGCCTCGTCCGGTTTTTCCCCGAAGCCGTACCCGTCATCTACGATTTTAACCGAAAATCCGATTGTACCGAACTTCAGAAAAATACCAATATTCTCCGGTTTACCATGCCTGGCAGCATTAAATACGGCCTCTCTTACGATGTAATGCAGGTGAATAGCTGTATTGCTGCCAAGTTTCTGATCATCACCTTCACAGGAGAGGGTGCATTTAACGTTAAATAAATGTTCTGCCTCGACAACCAGTTCTTCAACAGCCGATTCCAAACCATACTCAATAACGTGTACAGGATACAACCCCTGGGACAGACGGCGGGTCTTTTCTATTGCATCCCGGATCAGATTGCGTATTGAACTTAGTTGTTCCGCCATTTCCGGCACTTCATTTTCAAGCTTTTGCTGCAGTACCTTACTCAGCAGTTCAACTCCGGTCAGGTGTGAGCCAAGGTCATCATGCAGATCTCTGCCTATCTTGCTCCTCTCCTCCTCACTCACTGCGATAATCTGGCGTTCAAGTTTTGCCAGCTCTTCTTCAGAACATTTTTTAAGAACATGGAGCCACATTCCCTCAAGCAACATTGTCATCTGCCGAATATCAAAATTATCATATTCCTCACTGTTATTACAGACACCGGCTACCACCACGATTTTTCCATCATTATAAATAGGCACATCAAGATGGCGTTTGAGAGTGGTCTGAAATGGATATGTGGTATCATCTTTCTCAGCCACATAACTATTCAAAATAATAGCTGTTTTTTGTAGAACAGCCCTTCCCGGCAAACCACCCTCCTCCACGCTACTTGAAAGCTCCAGCTCCTTATCGTACTTATGAGAATCCTCATCTGACAATGTGATGAGAGAACGAATTGAGATATGGGTTTGCGCATCGTTGACAAGTGCCAGATAACCCTCTTTACTGCGGGTTATCTGTACAATCCGCTGCAGGACAAAATCGTACTTTTCCTGAAGCGAATACTTTTCCATCATTCCCAGTCGCAACAAGGTATCCAAACGTAATTCATCACGGTGGATAAGCAGTTCATTTTTGATCCTCTCTTCCACCATTCTATTAGCCAACCGCCCAAGATTCTCAAACTCCCTGAAGGTGAGATTCTCATTTCTGATTTTCACATTTGAATCAGCAGCTTCCCTGAAAAAATCAATGAAAAGACTGATGCTCTCTTTAATCTTCAGTGAATAGAGGAAGGTACCAAGCAGAAGAAAAGCAACAGCTATAAAAAAAAGTACAATAAAAATGGAGACATTTTTAAATGTAATTCTCTGATAAGTCAGGGTCTCAGCAGCAATCGCCTGCTCCATTGCATCCATGAACATAGAAGTTCCAAGCACCCAGTCCCAGTCACCGTATGCCTTGACAAAACTGAGTTTCTGGTGAGAGGTCCCGTCTGACTGCCTTCTGACCGTGTATGATACATATCCTTCCCCATTTTGGGATAAGCCGGTTTCCAAAAATGACAACCCGTAAGCCATACTGTCAGTACCGGCAAGATCTTTGATCGATCGCCCTACCATACGCTGATTTTTATTGAAAATAATAGTCCCGTCAAAACGAAAACCAAATACCTCTCCATCTTTTCCAAATTTCATCTTCTGCAGCCGACCCAGAACATCCTGTCGAAGCGTTTGCTCTAAATCATTGTTATAGAGCCCTGCCCCGATAAACCAGTCGAGAGGTTTAAAATATTTAACAAAAGCAATTTTGCTGAAACTTTTTCCAGCAAATTTCGGCTTAACAAGATTGTAACGATACAGCCCGGCTTCTTTGTCTCTTACAATGGAGACGATATCACCAATCACATCCTGCCCGGTTATTTCTTTAAAATCAGTTGCTGTTTTATTCTCGAAATATGGCTCATCAGCGAAGAGTTCAATGGTACCACTGCTGACTCTGCCGGCAAAATAGTACCCCCGACCGTTGTTCCACCGAATTGGCCGAAGTAGTTCAATCACCATCGAGCGCAACTCCTCCACACTTTTTTCGTCCTTATATAACCTGTAAATATGTGAGGCGATAGTGTAGGCGGATTGAACTCTTTCCCGAATATCCCGTTCAACCAGCATATCGTTCTGTGAACGCCTGTAAGTTATGAAATCTATAACCTTATCAAGTTCCTCCTCTACCCTCACTTCATACTGATGCTGATAATTGTCTCTGATATTCTCAATAGTCTCCTGATATGTCTGGTACTCATTTATAGTCCAGAAGATGCCGATAAAAACTGCAAGGGAAGTAACCACCAGAAGCGAAGTATAGAAGGGAACGGATGAAAGTGTGATTTTCTTGACCAATTGCATCACGGGGTCACTTTAATAGTATTCGTTCAGAGTTATAAATGATGATGGCGTCGTAAAAAGTCCGATCTCCTTCGTTGTAGGTTTTTCTCAGAACCTCAACATACCATATGTATTGTTGAGGGCCTGAGAAAAACACTACGCCCCGGAGTCTACGCCTATCTCCAGCGCGGGAATGACGAATTGTTGGTAATACACAGCTTTTACGACACCATCATAAATCGTCATGGAGTTTCTCTATAACAGGATAAATCTTGGTAAGATAAATTTCATCCATTCCCTGATGATCATCAGGTCCAAACTGCAAAACAACGCCACCAAGATCGAAAGACTCTACAGATTCCAAGGTTGCAACAAACCTCTTCCGGGTAAATTCACCTTTAACTGCCAGTGCAATTTTACCAAAGAGGGTGCCGGCAATGTATCCTTCCAGCGAGGTAAAACTAATGGCAGAATCATGCTGATACTTCTTCATCGCCTTTAAAAATCCCTGGATCAACGGAATTTCGACATCATAGGGGGAAGGAACAACCTGTGAGACGATAACATCTTCACCATAGCCGCCCAGCACCTCCTGCAAACTCTCCGTTCCGACAAAAGAAATATTGCAGTATATTACCCCACTGCCATTTTTATTTTTACTCAATTTGATAAATTCAGCGCAGGCGGAATATGCTCCGACCAGAACAATCGCCTCCGGTTTCCCCTTGCAGATATCCTTCAACCCGCCCATAACTGCAACGGTATTTCTCTCATAACTCCCCTTTGATACCAATTTCATACCGCGTTTTGCCAGAGCAATTTCAATACCTTTCAATCCTGCATAACCATAGCTGTCGTTTTGATAAAAACAGGCAATTTTACTGACTTTTCTCTGATCAATGAGATAAGAGGCGAGCTTCTCCATCTCCTGAAAATAACTTGCGCGTACATTGATCACATATTTTTGAAAAGGGTTTCGTAAAAACTCTGCTCCGGTAAAGGGTGCAAAAAAGGGAATCCTCGAATCATTTATTATCGGAGCAACAGCCTTGGAAGTTGGAGTTCCCACTGCGCCAATCAAAGCGAAAACCTGGTCATCATAGATCAAACTATTGGTATTTTTTACGGCCCTGTCAGGCTCATAACCATCATCTCTGCTGATCAGAATAATTTCCCGCCCCCGGATTCCACCATGTTCATTTATCTGGGAAAAAGCGGCAAGCAGTCCTGCCCGCATCTCCAGACCAAGATTTTTTGCAGGCCCGGAAAGGGCACATGACTGGCCTAATACAATCGGCCGCAGTATCTTTGGATCAGTACTGAGGGTGATAGAGGGAAACAGTATAATTGTGCTGATGAACAGAAAGAATAAGCGTATTCTCATTACAGAATCACTCCGGTTGTGAGATTCAGGCATCATATCACTATATGTTCCACAAACCCAGACAGATACTGCATTGCAGGATAAGGAAAATTCACATTAAAAGCAAACCCTATTGCAATCACAAGGGATTTTGCGAATCATTAAATTCACCAGAAAGCAATTCCTGCTTGAAATAGACTGTAACAGCTCTTAGGGTAGTGCCTCTATTTTATATGAAAGTCATGTGCTGTCTGGAAGAAAAAGGGGTTCAAAGGAGTGTTGACACAACAGGTAAGCGAGTATGCGAGACTCCGATCCACAGCCTGCGAGGACGTTTGGCAATACTCCTCCGAATCCCGGTTACATTCCTTTCATGTTTTGTTGTGAAATTCATTTCATGGGTGTTAGAGAAAAAATCTCATCTATGGACAGACACTAAGTTAACACCCACAAAAAAAACCAGTGAATCCCCTTTACCTTCTCTAAAATTCATATGAACACTTCACAATCCGGCAGCACAGCCCTTTCTCTCACCCATACCACAACAATCATCTCACCGGATGGTGCTGTAGAGCAGGAAGAACAGCTTGCCATAGAGACCCCTTACACTATCGCTCTAAACGATGAGACCATCGGCTCTTCGATGGTCTTGCCTGTCGGGCTTGAAGAGTTTGGTGCCGGGTTTCTTTTTGGTCAGGGTTATATAAAGACACCGGAAGATATAAAGGAAATCTACGTCTGTCCCGAAGGACGGATTGCTGTCTATGGTGATATTGAAGTTACGGAGCCAAAGGAAGTGATAATAACCTCCGGTTGCGGGGGTACTGGAAAAATATCAAAGGAGATGCTGGAAGGTGCGTTCGAGCC
>JGI24023J19991_10001452_pt1 | contig 18049 bp, 17 predicted proteins | sample Cruoilmetagenom1_FD_19991 | JGI IMG/M metagenome (IMG submission 19991) | reverse complement strand
TAATAGATTGGCGCTATCTCAGGTAAACTCTCCTTATTATATATACCCCTTAACACCATGAACCCTATATCAGCCTTCATAGTCGCGTACAGGGCAATCGCCTCCAATAAAATTAGGTCGGTACTGACGACGCTTGGAATAATCATAGGCGTTGCCACTGTTATCGCGCTCGTAGCGCTCACCTCGGGCGCGAAGCAGATGATAGAAGAGCAGCTCACCGGTCTTGGCAGCAAATCCCTAAGCATTAAAAGTGGAAAAAGGGGAATCGGCGCTCAGGACAACGCGCCCATACTAACTGTAGGTGATGCGGAAGCAGTAGCGGAGCTTGATGTCATTGAGAGAATAACGCCTCTATTAAACACGAGCGAGCTTGCGGCCGCCGACAATAAAAACTGGTATACGATTGTGCTGGGCGCTTCTCCTGACTACATATACATAAACGACTGGTTCCCTGAGCACGGAAGCTTCTTTAATGATCTTGACCTCTTAAATGCCGAAAGGGTTGCCGTTCTTGGTAAAACGGTTGCAAAGAATCTGTTCGGTTATCAGGACCCGATTGGGCAGAATGTAAGGATAGGGAACAGCTCTTTTAAAGTGATAGGCATAATGAGCTCCCTGGGGCAGACATCGAGCGGAAAAGACCAGGACGACATTATCCTGATTCCTTTCAAAACCTTCCAGAAGAGGATAGAGGGTGTTACCAATATAAAAACAATCGCGGCCTCGGTAAAAAACCAGGAAGATCTCCAGATCGCAGAGGCGCAGATACTCGATCTGCTGCTTGAGCGTCACAATGTCGGCCGTGATGAAGAGAACCCTTTTTATGTAAGGACTCAGACTACGGTGATTGAGAGGATTGTTACTATCTCGCAGATTATGACCATACTCCTCGGTAGTATCGCCTCAATATCCCTTGTCGTAGGCGGCATCGGGATTATGAATATCATGCTTGTATCGGTAGGGGAGCGTACAAGAGAGATTGGGATCAGGATCGCAGTCGGTGCTAAGGAGAATGATATACTCGTCCAGTTCCTAATAGAGGCTGTTCTTATCTCACTGGTAGGCGGTTTTATAGGAATATTCTTGGGAATAGCGGGCTCTCAAATAGCCTCTTACTTTACAGGATGGCCGAGTGTTATTTCCTTTAATATGGTCTTTATCTCGTTCGGGTTTGCGGCCTTTATCGGGATTTTCTTCGGTATTTACCCTGCAAGAAAAGCCTCCAAGCTCGACCCCATAGAGGCTCTAAGGTATGAATAGAGTGTGAACTTCCAGTTTGTTATGAATAAACTCCTAAAAAATGTAGTGCTAATACTTGTTTCAATTTTTATAGCGCTCCTGATTGCCGAAGGCGCAGCCAGACTCGTTTACGACCCGATTGATTTCCTAAAGCCTGTCACTCTAAGAGACGAGGTACTTAGGTACAGGATCGAGCCTGGCTCAGGGGCTCATGACGACTGGGGATTCAGGAATAAGAGTGTTCCGGAAACAGTGGAAGTAGTTGCAATCGGAGACTCACAGACCTATGGGATAAGCGCTCAGGCGCGGGACTCATGGCCATCTCAGCTACAGAGCCAAAGCGGAAAGTCTGTCTACAACCTGTCGCTTCCAGGGTACGGCCCCGCCGAGTATCTCTTATTAATGAAAGATAAAGCCCTTAATTTAAAGCCTGAATTGATAGTAGGGGGTTTTTACCTGGGTAACGATTTCAAGGACTCTTTTACTGCCGTATACTCCGTCCCTGTCTGGGAAGGATTAAGAGACCCCGGGATCACATCCGCTCTTCCAGATGATTCACCCGTCTCCAAGAAGATTGACTCTCCAAGCTTATCTGACCGGCTTTCCGCAAACAGCGTACTCTACAGGCTCGTTAGCTCGTCCGTTATCGGTGACAATTTGAGACAGCGGAGAAGAATAGCAAGAGGCGAAGAGGTTGTAATGCTAAGTAGTGAGGAACACGGAATAAACACCGGTTTTACACCAGACAGGAGGCTCAAAGGGTTAGATCTTGAAAACCCTGAAGTAACAGAAGGGATCATGCTAGCTTTAGAGTTTTTTAACCGGATGAATACTCTGGCAGGCGAGAACGATATAGCCTTTTTAGTCGTCATTATTCCGACCAAGGAAAGCGTATTCGCTGATTTGATAGAGGGAAACGAGTCTCTTGCGGTGAGCGAAAAAATAGACCGTCTTATATCAAACGAACGCAAGGTTAACAAGAGAGTCAGAAAGTACTTCGCCGAGTACGGAATAGAATACATAGATGTTCTTCCCGCTCTTCAAGAGGGCGCTTTAAAGGAGCAGATATATCCTGCTAATTTCGGCGGGCACACAAATGAAAACGGATACCGCATTATAGCTGAGACTATTAACAGTTGGCTCAAGCAGCCCGCAGGGGATTAAACCGCATTAATTATTACCTGCTGAATTAGGCTTATTTACATAAGCCCTAACCGATTTTATAATTCTCACTCCTTATGACTAGAATAAAAATATGCGGAATTACGAATATTCAGGACGCGCTACTTGCCTCCAAGCTTGGCGCGGACGCCCTGGGGTTCATATTCTATCCTGAGAGCAAAAGGTACATCGAGCCAGATAGAGCAAGTGAAATTATATCCTCACTCCAGCCTTTCATTACAACTGTCGGCGTATTCGTTAATCAAAGCCTGGATGAAATTAATTCAGTCAGGGATATAACCGGTATCGGCCTGGTCCAGCTCCACGGGGACGAGTCGCCCGAATTTTGTACAGGGCTTCCTTTTAATGCCGTAAAGGCGCTCAGGATAAAGGAGCGCTCAGACATAGCCCAAGTTGAACTTTATCCCCTGGAAGCTATCCTTTTTGATAAGTATTCTGAAGGCGCATACGGGGGCACGGGCGAGAGTTTTACTTGGGACTGGCTACAGGATTTAAAGACAACTAAGAGCATTATTCTTTCAGGCGGCCTTACTCCCGAAAACGTGGGAGAAGCTATTAGCAAGGCAAGCCCCTATGCGGTCGATGTTAGCTCCGGTGTAGAGGATTCTCCCGGTAAAAAGAATGCTGAAAAAATGAGACAATTCATAGAGGCGGTGAGATTTGGGAACTAAAGAAGCATATCCGGACGAGCTTGGTCATTACGGAATATTCGGGGGCCGCTACGTCTCTGAAACTCTCATGCCCGCAATTCTTCAGTTAAACGAGGCGTATGCGGAAATAAAGAACGATCCTAAGTTTAAGGAAGAGCTCGAGTATTATCTGGCGCAATATGTCGGGAGACCCACGCCCCTTTACTTTGCGGAGAGAATGAGCGAGGACTTGGGGGGAGCAAAGATTTACTTAAAGCGCGAAGACCTGGCGCACACGGGCGCGCATAAGATTAATAATACTATCGGCCAGGTGCTCCTCGCTTCCCGTATGGGCAAAAAGAGGATTATAGCTGAAACCGGAGCGGGACAGCACGGAGTCGCGACAGCCACGGTGGCAGCGCTCCTCAACATGGAGTGCGAGATCTTCATGGGGCAGGAAGACACGGTTCGCCAAGCACTCAATGTACTCCGTATGAAGCTCCTGGGGGCAAAAGTAAGAGAAGTCACGCAGGGCACAAAGACATTAAAAGACGCCATGAACGAGGCTATGAGGGACTGGATTACTAATGTCAGAGATACGTTTTATATAATCGGAAGTGTAGCCGGCCCCCACCCTTATCCGATGATGGTCAGGGATTTTCAGTCCATAATCGGTAAAGAGGCCAGGGAGCAGATTCTGGAGCAGGAGGACCGCTTGCCGGACCTATTGGTCGCTTGCGTAGGCGGAGGCTCAAACGCTATGGGGCTTTTTTATCCGTTCCTTGAGGACGAGAGCGTAAAAATGGCAGGCGTGGAAGCGGCGGGCGAAGGAATAGAGACAGGTCATCACTCAGCCAGCATAACGGACGGCTCGGTAGGGGTATTGCACGGAACCAAGACTTATCTCCTTCAGGACGAGTACGGTCAGGTAAAGGGCGCGCATTCAATAGCTCCAGGATTAGATTATCCCGGAGTCGGCCCCGAGCACTCTCACCTAAATGACGCGGGAAGGGTTTCATATACGAATGTTACAGACGGCGAGGCTCTGGACGCGTTTTCATATCTCTCCAAAGTCGAGGGGATAATCCCGGCTCTGGAATCCTCACACGCAGTTGCATACGCCATGAAAACCGCACCTACTATGCCTAAGGACTCTATAATTATTATCTGTCTCTCGGGAAGAGGGGATAAAGACTTAAATTCTGTGGCTCACATGCTGGAATCGGGCCAAGAACAGCAATAGTTAGCTACAACATTAGCAGTTGGGGAATTCTTAATTTTACTAAGTTTATTGAAATTACATGCTCATACCCAGGGGTTTAGATGTCTTGACATTGGTTTTGGAGGTGTTAGAGTTTGGTCGAAATCCAGAGAACTTCAGGGGATGGGTATACTAATCATAAGAGCTGAATTTTCTGCAATCGCCACCGGCTACTCATAGTTTTCAAGCTTGGTGCTGATGAAACTTTTCCTAAATCACCCGGTCTAAATCACCCATTTAAAATCATGAACAGAATAGAGAAAAAGTTCCGCGAGCTTAATGATAAAGGGAGAACCGCTTTAGTAACCTATATTACAGCGGGCGATCCTTCAATCGAAATGACTCCGGATATAGTGCTCAAGCTCGAGGAGAGCGGGGCTGATATTATTGAGCTCGGTGTACCGTTCTCAGACCCCATGGCGGACGGCCCTGTAATACAGCTTGCTTCGGAAAGGGCTCTGAAAAGCGGCACTACTCTTAAGAGCGTACTGGAATCGGTCAAATCCATTAGAAAGCATTCTGATATACCAATAATACTTTTCGGATACTATAACCCGTTTTTATCATACGGTCTGGAAAAGTTCTCTTCCGATGCTGCAGAGGCAGGGGCAGACGGTGTACTGGTTGTGGACCTGCCGCCCGAAGAAGCCCCGGAATTTAAAGTTCATGCAGACAAAGCCGGACTCAATCTCATATTTCTCTTAGCCCCCACGAGCACTCATGAGCGAGTAAATCTAATAGCAGAGCACGCGAGCGGTTTTGTGTACCTCGTGTCGGTCACTGGGGTCACAGGTGGAAGAACGCAAGTTGACGGTTCACTCGATTCGCTCTGCAGCGAGATAAAAAAGACAACCCGTCTCCCGGTAGGAGTGGGATTCGGTATATCCTCTCCGGAGCAGGTGGAGAGCATTTCGAGTTTCGCAGACGCAGTTATAGTGGGAAGCGCAATTGTACGAATAATTGAAAAGCACGGCCAGGACAAAGACGCGCTCTTAGAGAAGCTTTCTGACTTTGTAGGTTCATTAAGCGCTCCTTGCGGCGGAACACCCGAGGAGGCGCTGTCAGAGGCGTAGATAAATGCAGAAAGAGATACGAAGATATCTGTTTATAGGTGAGTTCGATTCCCTCTTGCTCGGTATTTTTTCAAAGCGCGGAGAGGTAATATGGGTGAGCTCACTCGAGGAAGCCCTAAACCAAACCGGAAATTTCACCATAATAATGATCGAGCACAACACTTTTTCCCCGAAACTCTCAAATGAGCTCGGGGTGCATTACCCCCAGACACCTCTTATCGTGAGTAACGGATCCGATCACGGCGAGCCGCCTGCATCCGTTAGATACGTAGCATTTGATAAAATACTGTCAGAGGAAATATCCCGGGAAGAAAGACTCGCCCGGACAGAGCTCCGTGTGGAAGAGTTGAGGGCAGTGCATGCAAATGCCAAGAAGCTGCTCATCCTGCTTCACGACCACCCCGACCCCGACTCCATTGCAAGCGCACTTGCGCTCAGAACTCTACTTAGGAGAAATAAACAGACGGCTATTATAGGTCATTTGGGAGAGAAGATCTCAAGACCTGAAAACGTTGCTATGATTGAGCTCCTCGATATTGATCTGAAGGCGCTTACATACTCCAAGCTCAAAGCATATGACTCAATTGCGCTCGTCGATGTACAGCCTACGTTTTTCGGCGACAAGCTGCCAGAAGTGGATACGGTGATTGATCACCATCCGATGGTAGGATCGTATGAAGCAAAATTCAAAGAGATAAGGGCCGAAGAAGGTGCCACGTCAACTATCCTTACCAAGTACCTCAGATCCTCTCAAATGGTAATCTCTGAAAGGCTTGCGACCGCACTTCTATACGGTATCAAGACTGATACTATTACCCTTATTAGAGACGCCAACCCTGATGACGTCGAGGCTTTTACTTTCCTCTACCCCGATGCGAACCTGCCACTCCTCAGGCGCATTGAGCGCGCGGAGGTGCCGCCTGAGGAAATAAAGTCATTCGGACAGGCACTCGCGGACCATTGGATTAAAGAGGGTATATTCTTCGTTAATGTGGGTAGGGTAGATAGGGAATACCTGATACCCAAGATGGCCGATTTCGGCATACAGGTAAAGGGTGTTGAGTGGTCAGTAGCTTTCGGGATATTGTCTAACTCCCATCTTGTGATATCTGTAAGGAACGTGGGTTATGTAAAGAGCGCGGGTCGTTTGGTAAGGGATCTATTCAGAGAGATAGGAAGCGCCGGCGGTCACCGCTCGGCAGCAAAAGCGGTTATTTCTCTCGGAAAAGTCAGAAAAACGATCGGGAAAGGCTCTCAGGACAAAATTAAAAAATGGGTCACGGAAGCTTTTACAAAAGCCGTTACCGAGAAAGCAGAAGAAGAAAACAATTAAGCTCAATCATCAGTAACTCCAGTATATATCTCAATAGACTATTCCCCTGTATTCCTCAAAATTAATTGAACAAACGAGCGTGACAGAATATAATCAAGGCGTCATGAGAATTATATTTATGGGTACACCCGAGTTTGCAGTTGCCTCATTTAAAGCGCTTATCAATTCCAAAGAAGACGTTGTAGCTCTCGTATCTCAACCCGACAGGCCCAGGGGTAGAGGAAGAAAGCTTTCACCGACTCCGACAAAACTTGTTTCGGAAGAATTTAACATCCCGGTTCTCCAACCCGATACGGTCAAAGCAGATGAGTTTCTTAAAGAGATTCGTGACTTGGACCCCGATCTTATAGTTGTCACCGCGTACGGCAAAATACTACCCAAATCGCTATTGGAGCTTCCACCTCATGGCTGTATCAATGTGCACGCCTCTCTTCTCCCCGGCTACAGGGGGGCTGCGCCCATAAACTGGGCAATTGTCAGGGGAGAGAAAGTGGCAGGGGTTACGACCATGCAGATGGACGAGGGGATGGATACGGGCAATATGCTCCTTAAAAAACAGACGCCGATTGAAGACAACGATACCGGAGAGACTCTCACCAAAAGACTGTCCGTTATAGGCGCAGAGCTTTTAATTGAGACCATAAAACGCTTAAAAGAAGGAACCCTCACGGCAGAAAAGCAGGATGACACTAAGGCGAGCTATGCTCCTATGTTAAAGAGAGAGGACGGTCTTATCGACTGGAATAAACCTTCTAAAGAGATACGTAACCTGATCCGGGGTATGCTGCCATGGCCCGGGGCTTTTACACATTTGGGGGACAAGATGCTAAAGATTTATTCAGCTAAGAGCGCTCTGTCCAAGGGAAATCCCGGAGAAGTCTTAAGTTCTGTAAAAGGTGTCCTCGAAGTAGGGTGTGGAGAGGGCTCGCTTGTAGTATCAGAGCTACAAATAGAAGGTGGTAAACGCTTAGACACTAAATCCTTTCTTACAGGCAGAAAGATTGAGCCGGGTACGGTACTGGGCCGGACCCCGTGATCCGGTATTAATTGGCGCTATTGCACGTTTCCCCGATTTCTGTTAGATGTTCTTTTACCTGCGTGAGTGTTGTCTCCTGAATATCTTCACTCATGCATGCTTTTAGAAGTAATTCCCGCCCTTCCTCAATATCTCCGGTTCTTATATACAGAACGCCCATTGTATCAAGCGCATACGGGGGAATTGTCTCTGTGCCCTCTGTAGCCTTGAGCATATACACGAGCGCTTCCTCGTACCCCTCTCCTGTCTCTATATTAAGTGAAGCCAGGTTGTTGGCGGCCTCCAGGTTCTTTTTGTCTATAGAAAGAGCTTTCTTATAGTATTTCTCGGCGTTTGTGTATTCTCCGAGCCTGTAGTACACGTTTGCGGTGTTCACAAGAGGAGTCACGAGGCTCGGGTCATTTTCAATTGACCTTGAATATTCCCTTAGCGCAAGCTCGTACTTCCCGTCCCTCTCATAAATCACCCCGAGGTTATTGTGCTCCTCGGCGCTTAGCGGGTCTTCCATAAATAGTGATCCTGTAAGCGCGGCGCACCCTGTGAGCATTACTACTGTGATCATAAATATAGAGCAGATTACGCACTTCACTTTTCAATCACCAGCATGAGCCTGTTCATTTTCTCCCACTCCGAGTCAAGCTTTGAGGACTCTATTTCCTGGCCCTCCTCAAAGCCTGTATGTAAGATAAAGGTATTCCTTGTGCTTGAGTATCCGTAAACAACGTAGTAGTGTGGTATGCTTACACGCCACTTGCCCCTGTCCACAAGGAGTATAACGGGCGCGCCTTCGTCTATAAGGGTTTTTAGCTTCTCGAGGTTCCCGTTTTCCGTTTTTGATTGAAATCCCTTGTCTCGGGCGAAATTTTCCATATCCGAGATTAGCGCCCCGTTTAGCGCAGGCGTATACACTACCTCTGCCACCTGGTCTTGACTGAGCGTGTTTCCGTAATGAGCCATCACCGATGCCATCGCTGCCGGACCGCAAAATTCGTCTTTTTGCTTAATGAAGGGGACGTTCTCAATTACAAATACCGAGTCTGCGGGCGCAGTACTCTGGGTATTGTAATCCTTTTGCGTACAACCATAGAAGCAGGTGAGACACAGAACCCAAACCAGTAATAATCGGGAATTTTTGAGCATTTATACTGTGGAATACTTTTTTCGGCTACCCTAGACTCTTTTCCAGAGAAACACGATTAATAGAACCAGGGCAACGATCACAAGTATAGCAATAATTACGCCCGTAGCGCCGTCGCCGCCAGCCGGTATACGGTCTGAAAGAGAGGCTATCTGGTGTACCTGCTCGTCTGACATTGAAGCGATTTTATTCGATACCTCTTCAGCCGTAAGCCCGTGACTTTTAAGCTTCTCAGCGACTATTTTGTTCTCGAGCGCGCGTCTTACTTTCTTCTCGTTTATTTCCCTGAGCGTAGATGCGTTTTGTCCTTCCTCTATCATCTGTGAATCGACCATAGCGGCCTGGGCGGTGCTTTGAATGAGCGCTACCGGCGTAAAGGTAAATAGGATCAGAAAAATTATCGAAAGATTGAATTTTCTCAGTGTTAAACGGTTCATATCCGTCCTCCTCTCTTGGGTCTTTACTTAACTCTAGCATATATTAAAACCGATAATTAGAGCTAAACAAAGCTGTTTTTCCGTTTGAACATATAATCCTCTAGTTATAGCGCTAGGCTCAGTATATATGCCCTTTCAAAAGGGTTTTGCCAAAAATAGACCCTGTGGTAGTATATCAAACCTTATGTTGCAAGTGCTAACAGGCTCGCAAAAGGGCAGGAAGCTTAAGGTCCCGAAAGGGAGCAAAGTCAGGCCCCCGACAAGCCGTGTAAAGAAATCGATTTTTGACAGACTGGGCGATATTAGCGGCCTCAGGGTGCTCGATGTATTTTCAGGCTCCGGAAGCCTCGGGATCGAGTCTCTCAGCAGAGATACCGGGCATGTGACTTTTATTGAAAAAGACCCGGCCGCTTTCAAGGTGCTGACCGAGAACCTTACATTGTGCGGATTCCTCGGTAGTGCGGAGCTCCTCTGCTCAGATTATGAAAACGCTCTCAGGAAGCTAAAAAGACATAACGAGAGCTATGACCTCATTTTCGTTGATCCACCATATGAGCTATACAAGACCATGAAAGTAAGTGATTTCGTTGAAAATGCAGGCGAATTGCTCCGGGAGTTAGGTATCCTCATTATAGAGCATGACCATAAGATTGAGGATTCTCCCGCGGGTTTTAGCAGGTTCACCAAACCCTTTGGCGGAACACATGTAAGTTATTTTACAAAAGAGGTGTCAAGTGAGTAAAGTTGCCGTTTACCCCGGATCGTTTGATCCTTTTACAAGAGGCCACATGAATATCATAGACCGGGGCATAAAAGTCTTTGACAAAGTGATTGTTGCAGTCGCACATAACAAATCCAAAAACACTATCTTTACGCTTGAAGAGAGGGTTCAGATTCTGCAAACATTATTCGAGGGGCGAAAAGATGTCGAGGTCGACAGCTTTGAAGGTCTCCTTGTAGATTACGTCGTTAAGCGCGGGACCAATGTTGTGCTCCGCGGCATGAGAACCGTATCTGATTTTGAGTACGAGCTTCAAATGGCGCTTGCCAATAAAACGCTTAACAACGAAGTTGAAACCGTCTTTATGGTCACGGACAGCGAATTCTCTCACATAAGCTCATCAGTGATTAAAGAGGTCGTTTCCCTTAACGGATCGGCGTCTCATATGGTCCCGGATATTGTAGAAAGTAAACTCAGAGACAAACTGTTAAATAGCTAGGAGGAGTTCCAACACATGAAATTATCAACACGCGCCAGGCGGCTAAAACCTTCCGCGACACTCACGATTACAGCAAAAGCCAAGGAGCTGAAATCACAGGGTGTAGACGTAATAGGGTTCGGAGCGGGAGAACCCGATTTCGACAGCCCCGAGCACGTAAAAGAAGAGGCCATTAAAGCCATACGGGAAGGACTTACCAAATACACAGCGGTAGGTGGTATAGACGAGCTTAAGGACTCCATTATCGGAAGACTAAGAGAAGACCACGGTCTTGAGTACGAAAGATCAGAGATAATTGTATCCATCGGAGCCAAGCACTCTCTTTATAACCTGATTCAGGTTCTTGTAGACTCAGGGGACGAGGTCATAGTGCCTGCTCCCTACTGGGTATCCTATCCCGAGCAGATAACTCTTGCCGAAGGCACTCCCGTAATACTCGAGACAAGTGAGGAAAACGGTTTTAAGATAGACCCGAACGAGCTAAAAAAGCATATAAACTCGAGCACCAAAGCGCTCATCCTAAACTATCCCTCAAACCCCACGGGGGCTACATACAATGAGGAAGAGCTAAGAGCAATTGTCCAGGTTGCAATGGACGCGGGTATCGTAATCATTTCAGACGAGATTTACGAGAAGATACTGTATAACGGGCTTAAGCACACTCCCGTAGCAGCGCTCGGAGAAGACATAAAGAAGTCCACAATTCTTGTGAACGGAGTTTCAAAAACATACTCGATGACAGGCTGGAGGATCGGCTACGCGGCGGGAGATAAGGAAGTGATTAGCGCTATGTCTAAGCTACAGGGGCAGTCCACTTCGAACCCCACATCTATTGCACAGTGGGCGGCAATTGCAGCATTCAGCGGTCCCCATGACGAAATTGTCAGACGCACCGGGGAGTTTGAGGAGAGGAAAAACTACATAGTTGAGAGACTAAACAGAATCCCCGGGATAAGCTGTTTCAGCCCTCAGGGCGCTTTTTACGTATTCCCCAACGTGTCAGGCTACTACGGCAAGGAATACGACGGAAAGATGATTAAGGACTCGCTCGATTTTACAGAATATATTCTTGTCGAGGCCAAGGTGGCCGTAGTGCCCGGAGTTGCTTTTGGCTCCGACGATCACGTTCGTATCTCCTACGCAACCTCTATGGACGATATAGTTAAGGGTATGGACAGAATGGAAGAGGCTTTAGGCCGTCTCTAGGAACAGCGCTTGCAAAATGAGTCACGTGCGGATGAAAGTTGTATAATCTTATTGTTGATCTATAATTTCAATTGGATTTTGGGTATAAGGTCGTACATTGAAATTCAGCTTCCAAAAATTTGTCGAATCTGAGATAGAACTATTTTTCAAATTCTGTATCCCCCTAATATTAATCCTGCAGCTATGCCTATCCGGATTTGCCTTATCTTTCGAGTCAAACGGCGATCTTGCGCTTGAGAGCTGCAACCACGGTAATTCTGCTATATCACTGTTTTATATCGAAGATACTGAAGGCAAAGGTTTAAGCATAGGTCATTTGACTTTAGATATTTATGACTTTATTGATTTAAGATTAATTTCAGTCAATACCGATCTTCCCGGTAATTATTTTTGTGAACTAAACCATTCAAGATCCCCACCACTTGTTTAATCCAATTCATTTTTACCTAGTTTAAATTCATTTCATGAATTTCAAGGAACTATCGGCTTGTAATATTACAGCCGGTGTCGTTATCTAAATTGCAAATTTATACGGAGTGCGAGAGCTTGAATAAAACACAGACAATAAGTTCTTTCATATTAATGCTAATAGTTAGCTTGATGTTTTTTAGTGGTTGTTCAAAATCCCCCACGGTACTTTATGAAGTTCCGCTATGCGACTGCAGATTTGATCAGGAAAACCCCGGGAGTAATTGCCTTGGCAGCTATGTTTGCGACGCGCACACACCGTGCGTAGGCGCAAACGGGCAAAGCGATAAATGTGTTCCGGAGGAGAGAAGTTAAATAATCTAAGAAAGATGTCCGGGCGCCTTTTGATATTTCGAAAGTTAGCCCGGATATCAAGATATAAAGGCCCTTGTTTGGCTATTTATTATTTGAGATTATACTGAGCACAAGAACATGAACATAAAGCTTGTTTTACATGTAATCGGTACTTTCCTGAAGTTCTTCGGTTTATTACTCCTTATTCCGGCCATCTGTTCGTTGATTTACAGGGACGGGGACCTGCATATCTTTTTATTGGCAGCATCTATCGCCGCTATTTCAGGTTTCTTGTTAGAAATAGCGTTTAAAGAATCAAAAGACGTTGAAGTAATTGATAGGAAAGAAGCTTTTCTTATTGCTTTTTCATGCTGGATAGCGGCAAGTGTATTCGGCGCTATTCCATATCTGTTGATTCTTGACCTTTCTCACCCCATTGATGCGCTGTTCGAATCGATTTCAGGATTCACAACTACCGGTGCGACAATTCTAAGCGATGTTGAGAGCATGCCTCATGGAATTTTATTCTACAGGAGTTTTACTCAATGGCTAGGCGGTATGGGGATTATCATCTTGGGCATAGCCATACTTCCCAAGCTATCGGTCGGAGGAATGCAGCTTATGGGCTCCGAAGCTCCCGGGCCGGTAACTGAAAAGCTGACTCCGAAAATTGCCGAAACGGCAAAAAAATTATGGTTTGTTTACATAGCCCTGTCGCTCTTGTTAATCGTTCTCCTTTCTATTTCCGGCATGCCCGTATTCGATTCGATTGCTACTGCTTTCAGTACCCTTTCCACTGGCGGTTTTTCGGTTAAGAACGCCAGTATAGAGTCTTACAACAGCTCTTTAATTGAAGCTCTGATAACAATCTTTATGTTCTTAGGCGGGGTCAACTTTCTTCTCCACTATTATTTTTTGACCGGTAAATTTTCAAAGGTCTTTAAGAGCTCTGAGCTCAAGTATTATTTTTATATAGTCATTTTCTTTACTCTATTGGTTAGTCTGAATTTATGGAACACACATTTTGAAGGGTTTATCGAGTCTCTTAGGTACTCGTCTTTTCAGGTGGTATCCATCATTTCTACTACCGGATTCAGCTCGGCAAATTTCGATCTTTGGCCTCAATTTTCTATTTTCGCGATACTTACGCTCATGTTCATCGGCGCATGCGCAGGTTCAACCTCAGGGTCCGTAAAAGTCATTAGGATCCTCATTTTGATCAAAAAGATTTTTTCAAGAGAATTAAATCATCTCATTAAGCCGCGAGTAGTACAGGTGCTCAAGGTAGATAAAAAAGCAGTAAGCAACGACGTCATATCGACGGTTACAAGCTTTATCCTGCTCTATATTCTGATCTTCACTATATCCGTACTAGTGATACTACTTGTAGAGGACATTTCAATCCTGGGAGCTATATCCGCATGCGCGTCTTCCATCGGTAACGTGGGGCCCGGATTTCTGGAATTCGGTGCAGTTCAAAACTATGCTTTTCTCACGAGGTTCTCAAAATTCTTTCTCTCATTTTTAATGCTTATAGGCAGACTCGAGATATTTACCGTACTCGTCATTCTATCCCCGGTTTTCTGGAGAAAATGAGCATCTACAATGAATCCATTAAGGCGCTCTTTAGTATTGGGTTATCAGGAAAATCAGTCAGGGATTAAATCGAACATCTTTAATACTGAAAAATCTCACCAAGCTCCTTTTTAAAGAAATCTACGCAGATTTTCATTTTTTCATTACCGATAAGCTCTTTTTGNGTGATCAGCCATATGGGAGAGCCGAAATTATCGAACCGCTCGCTTATCTCAACAAGAGAGTTNTCCATATCNTTATAGACGCAGGGAAGAAGCCCTATACCTATCCCTGCTTTTACAGCAGCGTAAACACTCTCCATGGAGCTAGCTTTTAGTGAAATGCTCTCCTCCCTTATTTTACTCCTGAGCCATTTATTCGACTTTATATGCTCGATCTTTTCGCTGCCGGCAATAAAGCTGTTTTGGGTAAAGAAATCCGGGGAGTTAAACGCAGGTCTGTCGTTAAGATAGTCTTTTGTGCCGTACATTGCCCAAGCGCCTCTACCCACCTTTAAAGCGTAAACGTGGGGCTCCACAGAATCAGAAGACCTTATGGCAAGGTCGGCTTCTCGTTTGTACATGTCAAAGAAATCCTCACATACCGTAATGTCCAGCTGCAATTGCGGGTAGAGTTTATGGAATTTGGCAAGCAGCGGTGGAAGCACTACGTTTGCGATTACGTCAGTCGTAGTGATGTTTATTGTGCCGAATAGCTCTGTAAGGTCGTCCTTTAGAAATTTATCTATTTTAGACATCTCGTCCTGTAGATGGGACGACTTTCTCATAAGCCCCTCTCCCCAGCTTGTCAGTATGTAGGTGTTGGCCGTTCTATTAAAGAGCTTCTTGCCGAGCTTTTTTTCAAACCTGTTAATCCTTCTATAAACGGTTGTCTGATCCACTTCGAGCTGCTCGGCGGCTCTTGATAGATTAAGCGTTTTTGAAACTTCGAGAAACACTCTCAGATCGTCCCAGTTATACATTTTCTTTCTCCTGTAGGCAGTTTTAGAGCCTGCATATACGCAGGATACGTCCTGTAAATAAACTGATTGACGTGCATAGATGCAGAATCTATTATACTCCGTAACGAATAAAGATGAAACAGAGAAAGAGCTTGATCAAAATGAGCACGATAAAAATATTAGAAGGAGGTCATTTCAATGAAAGACATAAGGTTTAGAGTGGGGCTTTATTTAATAGCTCTGGTTATGATAAGTTTAAGCTTACATATTAAAGAGGTGAGCGCGGAAGATGAAGTACTGCCGCCGCCTCAGCTGGTAACGAACGCATGGATGCTGATTGTCGGCTTTGAGGCCGATCCTGAAGCCATTAAGGCCGTTTTACCAGAAGGGCTCGAACCCCATCCGAATAACAGGGTGGTTCTTAATATGTACACCGTGCCACAAGCTGATCAGACATCCGGGTTCGGAGCTTATACGCTTACCTATGTTACAGTCGAGGTAGCAGGGCAGGATTCCTATACCATGGGTCAGCCCACGGGGTTTCCGGGTAGGTACTTCGCCTACTATTTCAACAGCTCCCCGGTTATGAGGACATTCACCAAAGCTGCCGGTATACCAGCTGAGGTAGGATTCACCACAACCACAGTCAAAGACGGTAAGCTCACAGCAAACCTTCAGGTGGACGGTAAGACATTTATAGAATCCACAGCCGACGTAGGGTCTGATTTTGTGGGCGTCCTCGGGGGACACTTAAACTACTTCGGTCTTCTTGAGGCTCAGGGTATGCAGCAGGTCGTGAAGTACCCCATCCCCTGGATCGGATATCCCGTAAATACCGAAAACGCTACGGTTAATTTCACCATGCCTGAGGACCATCCCCTTTATAAGTTGAAACCTAAGAAAGTAGACTGGGCTGTATGGATCAGGGGGAGTTTCGTATATCCTCAGTACCAGGTGATTCACGAGAATAAAACCGCGAAGAAGTGAGATTGAAACATCAGTGAATTTAGGTATAATATAGCTAAAATACTGTGCTCATTTTGACTTGCTTGACTCAAGTTCTATAATCCCATTAGGAGAAATATTATGAAATTCGGTATCGGATATTACAGCCTTCAGTCGCCGCCTCACAATAAAAGACCACACGTAGATCTATACACTGAAATGCTCGAGGAGATTAAAACCGCTGACCAGATGGGTTTTGATTCCGCCTGGCTAACGGAGCACCATTTCCTCGGGGACGGTTATTGCCCGTCCCTCCTACTGGTTGCCGCTGCCATAGGCGCTGTTACAAAGAATATACGCATAGGCACAGGTGTATTACTCCTGCCGCTTCACGACCCGGTTCGCGTGGCCGAGGATGCCGCTGTCGCGGACTTAATATCCGAAGGCCGAATTATCCTTGGTCTTGGCCTCGGTTACAGACAGGAAGAGTTCGACGGATTCGGAAGGTCTCTTAAAGAGAGAAGAGGGCGCATGGAAGAGGGGATCGAAATAATACAGAAGAGCTGGGCGGACGAGTCCTTCAGCATTGATGGTAAGTACTATAAGCTTGAGAACGTAAACGTAAACCCTAAACCGGTTCAAAAACCAATACCTATTTGGATCGGCGCTTTCACCGAGCCCGCTATCAGAAGAGCCGCAAGGATAGGCGCTACCCTATACATACCCGCCATTGGAGTGATACCGATAGTAAAATACCTTTTTGATATGCACGCCGATCTCTTAAAAGAGTACGGTAGGGACCCAGCGGATTTTGAGAAGCCGCTCGTGAGAGAAATGTATATATCCGACAAGAATGCAGACGACACCTGGGAGATTATCAAGGAGAACGTTACGTACACCGCCAAGGGGTACGCCTCTTGGGGTTCCATGGTCGACCGCGAGGGTAATCTTCTCTCAGACCCCGACGACCCGATTCTCTACGATATAGCGAGAGCCCAGTCCATTATCGGTACGCCCGAGGAATGTATAGACGCTATAGCTGAGTATAAAGAAGAGCTCGGAATAGATAATCTGATCTGCCGCTTCAAATTCCCGGGTATAAGCCACGAAGAAGCTATGCGCTCGATGAATCTCTTCGTAGAAAAAGTGCTGCCGAAAGTCTCGTAGCTCTATATTAATATGTGTCGGGCCCTAATCTCATTCCCCGTTCAGGGGGACTTTTGTCTCGAATAGAATTAGGATAAACAACTTTCTTAACCGTAGCTTAATATACTCCTGGCATACTATCATCGGTTGGTGAATGTATACTAAGTTCATGGAGAATGTATAGCTATGACGGGCATACTGCTTGAAAATAAGACCTTTGACGAGATTAAGATAGGCGATACTGCCAGTATCACAAAGACTCTGACTAAAGCGGATATAGAGAAGTTTGCGGCTTTGACGGGAGACTTGGACCCCTCACACCTAAATAGCGATTATGTCGAAAAGTATAATTCAGGTCACCTCACTGCACAGAGCATATGGAGCGGTCTTCTAACATCCGTTCTTCTGGGGACGGAGCTTCCGGGTCCCGGAACGGTGTATGTATCCCAGCACTTGGATTTTATCAAGACATTAAAATCCGGTGATACTATCACTCTAACTATCAAAGTAATAGACAAGATCCCTGAAACAAAAATAATAAACTTTGAATGTATATGCCTCAACCAAGAGGGCGAGACCGTCATGACCGGAAGCGCCTCAGTACTTGCTCCAATGGAGAAGGTGTCCATAGAGAGCACCCAGACCCCGGAAATAATAGTAAAGACATACAATAAGTACCAGGACTTCATAGAAAGGTGTAGCGCCCTTGATTCCCCCCGCACTGCTGTGGCTCACCCGTGTGATGAATCCTCGCTCAGGGCCGCTCTGGTAGCGAGTCAGGAGGAGCTGATCGAGCCTGTTCTCGTGGGACCGGGCGCAAAGATAAGAAGTATTGCAAAGGAGTTTGATATCGACATTTCTGCTTTCACCGTTGTCGATACCCCTCACAGCCACGCATCCGCCGCA
>JGI24023J19991_10001450_pt1 | contig 18074 bp, 15 predicted proteins | sample Cruoilmetagenom1_FD_19991 | JGI IMG/M metagenome (IMG submission 19991) | reverse complement strand
GCGTTCACGCAGGCGCCAAGACACTCGACCTCGGTCCATGAAAACAGCCCATCTTCGCTCACCCGGCCGGGCTCGCCTATGGCGCGGCGGCAGACCTCCTTCAGGTCCTCGGCGCCGCGCAACCAGCAAGGCGTCGTGCCGCACAGCTGGACAAAATGGCGCCCCACCGGCGACAGGTTGAACATGGTGTAAAACGTTGCGACCTCGAGCACCCGAATTTGAGGCATTTCCAGCAGCTCGGCGACGTGCCGAATGGCGGGTTCGGGCAGCCAGCCGCCGGCCTGCTCCTGGGCGCGCCAAAGCAGTGGGATAACGGCGGAAGCCTGCTTGTCCTTGGGATATTTTTTAAGCTGATTGGCCGCCCACCGCTCGTTTTCCGCGGAAAAGCTGAAACCATCGGGCTGATTGGAATCGAGGCGGCGCACACTCATCGGTCGACCTCGCCAAAGACGATATCGAGGGAACCCAGAATTGCCGAGACATCGGCCAGCATGTGACCGCGGCAAAGAAAATCCATGGCCTGGAGGTGCGCAAAGCCCGGCGCGCGAATCTTGCAGCGATAGGGCTTATTTGTACCATCCGATACCAGAAAGACGCCGAACTCGCCCTTTGGCGCCTCGACGGCCGCGTAAACCTCGCCTTCGGGCACGTGATAGCCCTCGGTGTAGAGCTTGAAGTGATGGATCAGCGCTTCCATCGAACGCTTCATTTCAGCGCGCTTGGGCGGCACGATCTTGTGGTTGTCGACCGAAACCGGACCCTGTTCCAGTTTCAAACGATCGCAGCACTGCTTCATCAATCCGACCGACTGACGCATCTCTTCCACGCGGATCAGATAGCGGTCGTAGCTGTCTCCGTTCTTGCCCACGGGAATATCGAAATCGAGTTCCTCGTAACATTCGTAAGGTTGCGACTTGCGCAAATCCCAGGCAGCACCCGATCCCCGCACCATGACACCCGAAAACCCCCAGGCGAAAGCGTCGTCGAGTTCGACCACACCGATGTCAACGTTGCGCTGCTTGAAGATGCGGTTGTCGGTGAGCAACCCTTCGATGTCGTCCAGAACCCCCAGGAAGGGATCGCAGAAGGCGTAAATATCGTCGATCAGTTCTGGCGGCAGATCCTGATGCACGCCACCGGGGCGCACATAAGCTGCATGCAGGCGGCTGCCCGATGCACGTTCGTAGAAAATCATCATTTTTTCGCGCTCTTCAAAGCCCCACAAGGGCGGCGTCAAAGCGCCCACATCCAACGCCTGGGTGGTGATGTTGAGGAGATGGGACAACAGGCGGCCGATCTCGCTGTAGAGCACGCGAATGAGCTGACCGCGTTTTGGGACGCTTATGGCCAGGAGTTTTTCCACCGCCAGCGCGAAGGCGTGCTCCTGATTCATCGGCGCCACGTAATCCAGGCGATCGAAATAGGGTACGGCCTGAAGATAGGTCTTGTGTTCGATCAGTTTTTCAGTGCCGCGATGCAACAGCCCAACATGGGGATCGACGCGCTCAACCACCTCACCATCGAGCTCGAGCACAAGGCGCAGCACGCCGTGGGCAGCCGGGTGCTGGGGTCCAAAATTGATCGTAAAATTGCGCGGTTCGGTTTCGACCATGGCCAATCTACTCCGCCGCCATCTGGCTGCGCTTTGCTGCCAGACCTCGATCAAATCGATCCCAGGCCACGATAAAACGCTCGATCTCGCCTTTTCCGATGAGGTCGATGCCGTCGTGAGCACTGACCGCAAAGCGCACGCGCCGGCCATTAACAGCCAGGCACTCCGCATCGACCGCTACTTTCAATCCCGGGGGTGTGGCAGCAGAGTGCGAGACGTTCACGTGAACGCCCAAACTGCCCTCACCGTCCTCCAAATGAGGCTCCAAGACTTTCATGCATGCCCACTCCATCAACCCCACCATGTAGCCGGTCGCAAAGACGGAAGGCATGTCTGCGAATTCGGCGGCCTCGGGGTAGAGATGGCGAACCGTCTTGTTCTCGGGCACCTCGAACTCGAGACGGTGCGTGAGACCGGGTTTGAGAGTGTCCTTCATTGATCGCCCGCCTCGTCGGCGCTCTCGGCCTTCTCGTCGCCGGGCAGCACGTAGTGGGCGCCCTCCCATGGGCTCATGAAATCAAATGAACGGAATTCCTGATTGAGTTTGACGGGCTCGTAGACCACCCGCTTTTGCTCGTCGTCGTAGCGCACTTCCACGAAACCGGTCAGCGGGAAGTCTTTGCGCAGGGGATGCCCTTGAAAACCGTAGTCCGTCAGGATGCGCCGCAGGTCCGGATGGCCAGAGAACAAAATGCCATAGAGATCGAAGGCCTCTCGCTCGAACCAATTCGCAGCGGGAAAAATGCCGATGGCACTCGGCACGGTGTTGTCCTCATCGGTCTCGAGCTTGACGCGAATGCGGGTGTTTTGGCGAGGTGAAAGAAGGTGATAGACGACGTCGAAGCGATTCTCGCGCTCGGGATAATCAACACCGGCGATGTCGATCAAGCACGAAAACTGGCACTGAACATCGTCGCGCAGCAGCCGCAAAACCTTGACGATTTCAGACCGCTTGATGCGCAAAGTCAGTTCGTGGCGATCGACACCCCATTCGAGCATGGTCCGACCAAGCTTTTCAGCCAAATAGTCGCCAAGCTCGTTCAACGCCGCGTCCATGAATTCTCCGCATCCATTCGCCCGATTACCTCAACGCTCGATGGTTCCGGTGCGGCGAATCTTCTTCTGCAGCAACAGAATTCCGTAAACCAACGCTTCGGCCGTCGGCGGGCAGCCAGGGACATAGATATCCACGGGAACGATTCGATCGCAGCCCCTTACGACCGAATAAGAATAGTGGTAATAGCCCCCGCCATTGGCGCAGCTTCCCATTGAAATCACATAGCGCGGCTCGGGCATTTGGTCGTAGACCTTGCGCAGCGCTGGCGCCATTTTGTTGGTCAATGTTCCAGCCACGATCATGACATCCGACTGGCGCGGACTGGCGCGGGGCGCGAAGCCAAACCGTTCCAGGTCATAGCGCGGCATCGAGGCCTGCATCATCTCCACGGCACAGCAGGCCAGACCGAACGTCATCCACATGAGCGAGCCCGTGCGCGCCCAATTGATCAGGTCGTCGGTCGTGGTGACAATGAAGCCTTTATCGGCCAAATCATCAGAGATGCGGCTGTAGAAGACGTCTTCGGGGCGCTCGGGCGCGCCAGCGCCTTCGCGGCGCTGATCATACACTGGCCCCAGGATCAATCCCATTCGAGCGCTCCCTTGCGCCACTCATACACGAAGCCGATCGTGAGCACGGCGAGGAACGTCATGACCGCCCAGAATCCGAGCGCGCCAACCTCTTTGAAGGCGACAGCCCAAGGAAACAGGAAGGCGACTTCGAGATCGAAAATGATGAACAAGATGGCGACGAGATAAAAGCGTACGTCGAATTTCATGCGCGCGTCGTCGAATGCGGCAAATCCGCATTCATAGGCGGACACTTTTTCGGAGTCGGGATTGGACACGGCGATCAAAAACGGGGCCAACATCAACGCACCGGCAATGACTGCCGAGATGGCGATGAATATGACCACCGGTAGATAGTCCAGGAGCAGCTCGTTCATTGCGTTCCATGGCCGGACTGAGCGGCCCTCCTCGATCGGAACACTCACACGCTACAAATACGCAGATATCGGTCGCTAAAACACGTGCGGGAGACAGGTAACCCGCGCTGAACGCCGCCGATGCGACCGGAAAACGGTTCCATGCCTTTGCATGCCATTTGAGCCGCCGCGGCGAGGCTTAGCGCACATGATCGGGCAAGGCAAGGGGCGATCTGGGCGGCGCTGCTCGGGCGGCAAAATGACCACAGCATGTCCAAAAAAGTGGTGCAAATGGCGGGAGTGACGGGACTCGAACCCGCGGCCTCTGGCGTGACAGGCCAGCGCTCTAACCAACTGAGCTACACCCCCGAAACGGGGCAAAACCACCGCCCTTGAGCCGTTCCCGTTTATGGTACACGCCCCGCCAAGTCAAGCAAACCCGGCCAGAACGCAAGATGGGCGGTTTTGCGACCGAAAACCCTTGTTCAAGCTTACCAATTAGGTGGCTTGCGGCAGCCTTCTCGTCCCCAAAAAAACACATCAACACCACATTTGAGTGGAAATTTAGCGCCGTTGTGATCGTTGGGCCACAATGGGCGGCAATTCGGTAACGCTGAAACCGTATTTGCTTGCGTGTTCGGGGCCCGGCAATGGAGCATGACGTAATATATTTAAATGGGTTACAGCAGTAATTCGACACGACCAGAGGGGCTGGATTGCGGCCACGGGGCACGCCTCAAATGCGGCACACGCCAAGCCTGCCTTTCATGTCAAAACAGGTGAACAATTGAGAAAGCGTCCATTGATATGACGCGTATCGCGGGCCGCATTTTAGGACTTGCACTATCGGCTGCGACAGCGCTGTTTGCCGGCGCTGCCTGGGCGAACGAATACGATTCCGTATTCGAACGACTGCTGTTCGACCCATCCGATCCCGCGCTTAACATTCGATACGCCGAACTGGCCGAAGCCAATGGCGAAATGCGCAAGGCGCTTGGCGCCTATGAACGGGTGCTGGGCGAAGATCCCACAAACGCCCACGCCAGACGCGAATACAACCGCGTCAAGCGTTTGCTGCAACCCACCGTGACCCAAGTCACCGTCGATTTGGGTGTGCGCTACGAGACAAATCCGCGCCAACTTCCAGATATTCCCGCCAGAAAAGGCGACGTCGGTTTCGACGGCGGCATTCAACTGTTCGACGAACGCACGGCATTCGGCCACCGTTGGCGCACGCAAGCGCTGGCCCGCACGGACCTACAGGGTGACATATCTGACCTGAACGACGGTTGGCTTTCGGCCTGGACGGGACCGGTGTTCAATCTCGGCACCAAAACGCGGCTGCATATCGCGCCGGGCACCGAGATCGCCTTTCTCGACGGCGATCATCTATATACGGACGCACAAGGGCGCGCGACATTCGAGCGCGTCATGGGTGGTGCGACACAGACGCTCAGCGCGCTCATCGCCTATCGCGACAGCAACAGCTTCGATGCAGCCAGCGGTTGGATTTACGAGATCAATGCGCGGCTTTCCAAATATCAGGTCGTGTTGCCGGGCGATGCGTTCTATCTGCTTCCGCGCTTGCGTTACAACGAGCCAACGGGCACCGGCGACGGGCGGGTTTTTTCGCGGCCGCTGTTTCTTGGCGACTTTTTTGAGGTCGGAAATCGGGTCGAGTATTTCGTGCCGGCCTTCAACAACGCAATCTTTCTGGGTGGCGGCTTTGGCGCCTATTATCGCGATTACGACACCACGGTCGCTTTCGGCACCAAAACTCGCGAAGATTGGTTCTTAGAGCCGACGGCCCATCTCATTATCCCCAACGTCTTGGGGCGCAATGGCGACCTGCGTTTCGACTACCGCTACCAGAAGAACGATTCCAACGATCCGACACAGGATTTCGAAAATCACGTGATCGGCGCTCGGACGGTGAAGAGGTTCTGATGACTTGGTTCCGCACAGCATGCGCCGCGCTGGTTCTCGTATTCGGCTTTGGCACGTCCGGCCTGGCACAGGGTCGCATTGGCGTGGTGTCCGTGGTCAAGAACAAGGTTTCCGGTACCCTTAGCGGTCAAACCAGGGTGATCGGCACGGGCGCTCAGGTCTTTCAGAACGAAGTCGTCACGACCGGAGTCAATTCTTCGGCGCAATTGCTGTTTCGCGATCAAACGACGCTTACCATAGGCGCCGACGCCCGAGTCGCGCTCGATCGCTTCGTCTACGATCCCAGTTCACGCACCGGCGACATTGTCGTTAGCATCGCCGAAGGCGCCTTCCGTTTCGTATCGGGCAACGCCCAATCGGAGAGCTACAAGATCAATACGCCCTCGGCCACGATCGGAGTGCGCGGCACCATCGTCATCGGTGCGGTCAACTCTGCGACGGGCGCGGTTATGATCGGTTGCGTCGAGGGATCGGTGATCGTGACGACAGCGACAGGCAGCATCACGCTGTTGCCCGGCACCTACATTACCATCAGCCCCAGCGGCGTCATTTCAGGGCCCTTCACTATAACGACCGACGGCTTGGGCAACCCAATTCAATTCGATCATACCGGCCAATTGCTCAATCCACAGCTGGGCGATCCGAACAAACAGCAAGAATTCAACGACGCGCTGGACAACCGCGGCATCGATTTGCAGTTTCCGCCATCGACGGGAGGCAGCGGATCGTCGCCTGTCATGACGCCCCCGCCGCAGGGCAGTTGCGAGTATGGCTGCGACAAGGTCCGGTAACCCAAACTTGCAAGTTGAAAGATAAAACGACCGGCAAGCCTGTGAATTGTCGCTGTTTTGCAAACTAATGGTGGGCGGTGACAGGTTCGAACTGCCGACCTCCTGGGTGTAAACCAGGCGCTCTTCCAGCTGAGCTAACCGCCCGCTCCCACGTTTGTGGGATTTTTCATCTAAAGCGTCGCCGGGCGCGACGCAAGGCGAACCCCAAAACAAAAGCCCCGCCTGAACCAGGCGGGGCTTTCAATTTGAACACTTGAGGTTGGAACGCTTTAAACGTTCACCGTTTCCTTCAGTGCCTTGCCGGCCCGAAACTTGGGAACGCGCGAAGCCGGAATACGGATCGGTTCGCCAGTCCGTGGATTACGGCCCATGGACTCCTTACGTTGCGATACTTGGAAATTGCCGAAGCCAACGATGCGTACTTCGTCGCCTGAACGAAGCGCAGAAGCAATATTCGCAAATGTTGCGTCAACCGCTTCGGCTGCAGCGTCCTTTGTCAGGTTCGCTTCTTTGGCAACGTGGGCAATCAAGTCTGTTTTGTTCACGGGTTTGTCCTTTCCCTTGCTGCTATTCATTCGTCGCTTACTTCACTCGCAATTACTTTTCTAAAATGCGTGTCGAAGACGAATCAGTTACATGCGACAGAGTATAGCTTCAAAAAACGCAGAAAACCGGCAAAAAAAAGGTTGGGTTAACGGCCGACGACTTCGTCGCGACGCGCACCGCCAAATTGAGACATACTTGAGGCTCGCATTTTTAGTGTGCGATGACGCCTGTCGTGGATTCATCATCACCCGACGCGGCCGGTGCCTTCGTGTTGTCAGCCTCTTCATCCCATTTGATGGCCTTGGGCATACGCACCAAGGCAACCTTCAGCACCTCGTCCATATGCGAAGCGGGGACAATCTCGAGCTGGCTCTTCACGTCATCCGAGATTTCCGCCAAATCCTTGACGTTTTCCTCAGGAATCACGACTTTTTTGACGCCACCACGTAATGCTGCAAGCAGCTTTTCCTTCAAGCCACCGATCGGCAACACACGGCCGCGCAGCGTAATTTCACCGGTCATCGCAACGTCCTTGCGCACGGAAATTCCGGTCATGACGGAAATGATCGCCGTAGCCATGGCGACACCGGCCGAGGGGCCGTCCTTGGGCGTCGCGCCCTCGGGAACGTGAACGTGAATGTCACGGCTTTCAAATAGTGGCGGTTCTATGCCGAAATCGACCGCGCGCGACCGCACATAAGCGTTGGCGGCTTGAATCGATTCCTTCATCACATCGCGCAAATTACCGGTGACGGTCATCTTGCCCTTACCCGGCATCATGACGCCCTCGATGGTGAGCAATTCGCCGCCTACCTCGGTCCAAGCAAGGCCTGTCACGAGACCAACCAGGTCTTTGCCCTCAGTTATGCCGTAGCGATATTTCGGCACACCCAGAAAATCTTGGATGTTGTCGATGGTAATCGCGACCGACTTCTTATCAGAGGTCAAAAGCTCTTTGACTGATTTGCGGGCGAGCTTCGCGATCTCCCGCTCCAGATTACGCACGCCGGCTTCCCGCGTGTAACGGCGGATAAGCTCCTTCAGACCTTCGTCATCCAGGCTCCATTCATTTTCTTCGAGCCCATGAGCCTTGACCTGATCGGGTATCAGATGACGGCGCGCAATTTCGACTTTTTCATCTTCCGTGTAACCGGCGATGCGAATGGTCTCCATACGGTCCATCAGGGCCGGCGGAATATTGAGCGTATTTGCCGTGGTCACAAACAGCACATTGGAAAGATCGTAGTCGACCTCGAGATAGTGGTCGTTGAAGGTGTGGTTTTGCTCGGGGTCGAGCACCTCCAGCAAAGCTGATGCGGGGTCGCCCCGGAAATCGGCGCCCATTTTGTCGATCTCGTCCAACAGGAACAGCGGATTGGTCTTTTTGGCCTTGCGCATCGACTGGATGACCTTGCCCGGCATGGAGCCGATATAGGTCCGCCGGTGTCCCCGGATTTCGGCTTCGTCGCGCACGCCGCCAAGCGACATGCGCACAAATTCGCGGCCGGTCGCACGCGCGATGGATTTTCCAAGCGACGTTTTACCGACACCAGGCGGGCCAACCAGACACAAGATCGGGCCTTTCAACTTATTGGTGCGCGATTGGACTGCCAGATATTCGATGATCCTGTCTTTGACCTTCTCGAGTCCGTAATGGTCCTTATCGAGAGTCTGCTGGGCATCATCGAGATCTTTTTTGACTTTGCCCTTGGTTCCCCACGGGATCGACAAAAGCCAATCAAGATAATTGCGCACGACCGTCGCTTCGGCCGACATCGGGCTCATCTGGCGCAGCTTCTTGAGCTCGCCCAGCGCCTTTTCCTTGGCCTCTTTGGAGAGCTTGGTATTTTCGACCTTCTCCTCCAATTCGGAGATATCGTCGCGGCCATCCTCTGCGTCGCCGAGTTCTTTTTGAATGGCCTTCATTTGCTCATTCAAATAGTACTCGCGTTGGGTCTTCTCCATCTGCCGCTTGACGCGCGATCGGATTTTCTTCTCGACCTGGAGCACCGATATTTCGCTCTCCATGAGCGCAAAGACACGCTCCAGCCGCTCGGCTACCGAAGTGATCTCCAGGATTTCCTGCTTATCGGAAATCTTGATGCCGAGATGGGAAGCGATCGTGTCGGCGAGCTTGGCGTAGTCTTCGATCTGCGAGATCGTGCCGAGCACCTCCGGTGAAATCTTCTTGTTCAGCTTGACGTAGCTTTCGAACTGGCTGACGGCAGAGCGCGCCATGGCTTCGATCTCGTCGTCCTCACCAACGCTCTCGTCGATTCGTTCGATCTCAGCCTCGAAATAGGCGTCGTTGTCCGTGTAACCGCTAATTTTGGCCCGCACCGTGCCCTCGACGAGCACCTTTACGGTGCCGTCGGGCAATTTCAGGAGCTGCAAGACGGTTGCAAGCGTTCCGAGGGTATAAATGGCGTCGGTCGACGGCTCGTCATCACCGGCATTTTTCTGAGCGACAAGCAATATCTGCTTGTCCAGACGCATGACCTCTTCGAGCGCGTTGATCGACTTTTCGCGCCCCACGAACAGCGGCACGATCATATAGGGAAAGACAACGATATCCCTCAACGGCAGGACCGGAAAGCTTTCCGGCTTATCCGGGGACGCGTCGGGTTTTGTCTGGTCTTCGCTCATTTGCCTTCACCTTAAGTCGATCGTTAGGACACGGTCGTTATTTCGGTTGTCGCGCCATCGCACAGTGCGCCCAAAACGCCCTGCCTCCCAAATGACGTACGATTGTGTCAGCTTAGTGCTCTTCCGGACCACGGATGACGCATACGCGCGTTGCGCGTGGCACTTCACTGCTGGAACGTCACTTAGGTGGCAACGCATTACTCACAAGTCAAGATCTTGAATCTTCGAACAATCGGTCTGGTGACTTGAACGGGATTCGCCGTTCAACACAAGCGACTCAAGGTCCTGCAGGCCTCATCTGCACCGGATTAGGCGCTCGACTCGATTTCCTCGGCCCGGTCCGAGTAGATGCGCAGCGGCCGGGCACTGCCTTCCACGACTTCCTGAGAAATCACGACCTCTTCGACACCCTTCAGGCTGGGGAGATCGAACATGGTATCGAGCAGAATGCCCTCCATGATCGACCGCAGTCCGCGGGCGCCGGTTTTTCGATCGATTGCCTTACGCGAGATGCCAGCCAGCGCGTCTTCGGCGAATGTCAGATTGACATCCTCCATCTCGAACAGCCGCTGGTATTGCTTCACGAGCGCGTTTTTCGGCTCGGTCAAAATGCGAATCAATGCCTCTTCGTCGAGGTCTTCCAGAGTCGCCAGGACCGGCACGCGACCAATGAATTCCGGAATCAAACCGAATTTCAGCAGGTCTTCGGGCTCGATTCCCTGGAGGATATCGCCCATCCGCCGATCATCGTCATCAGATACCTCAGCGCCAAAGCCGATCGACGTGTTGCGCCCGCGTTGGGCGATGATTTTCTCGAGGCCGGCAAAGGCCCCGCCACACAGGAATAGAATATTGGTGGTGTCGACCTGCAGGAATTCTTGCTGAGGGTGCTTGCGTCCACCCTGCGGCGGGACGCTGGCAACAGTTCCCTCCATGATTTTCAGCAGCGCCTGCTGCACGCCCTCGCCCGAGACATCGCGGGTGATCGAAGGATTGTCGGATTTGCGGCTTATTTTGTCGACTTCATCGATATAGACGATGCCGCGTTGAGCGCGCTCGACATTGTAGTCGGCAGACTGCAGCAATTTGAGGATGATGTTCTCGACATCCTCGCCGACATAACCGGCCTCGGTCAGCGTCGTCGCATCGGCCATGGTGAAGGGCACATCGAGAATGCGCGCCAGCGTCTGCGCCAGAAGCGTCTTACCGCAACCGGTCGGTCCGATCAGCAGAATATTCGATTTCGCCAGCTCAACGTCACCGTTCTTGCTGGCGTGATTGAGCCGCTTGTAGTGATTGTGCACGGCAACCGAAAGCACGCGCTTGGCGTGATCCTGGCCGATCACATAATCGTCGAGGACATTGCAAATTTCGAGCGGCGTGGGCACGCCGTCGCGCGATTTAACGAGCGAGCTCTTATTCTCCTCGCGGATAATGTCCATGCAGAGTTCGACGCATTCATCGCAGATAAACACCGTCGGACCCGCAATGAGCTTGCGCACCTCATGCTGGCTTTTTCCGCAGAAAGAGCAGTAGAGGGTATTTTTCGAATCGCTTCCGCTCACTTCGCTCATCCTGTCATCCCGGCTCTAATTGCGTTTAATTTGTGTGCCGTAATGAGGCCACTAAGACCCAAGCCGCATTCAGAACTCTCATACAAGCCAGTTGGGGTAACACAACTGTTGCAGGAGGTTCGCTTCATTCGGCGGCCCGTTTAAACTAGTGCAATCTGACCATGCTAGGCCAGCATTGATCAAGAATTGATTAATCCCGCAAGGTCTCCCGGCTTGTCTGCCGCACCATAATCACCACGGTTTCCAACGCATTTGTCACGCGACCATTTGCTTAATCTAGTGTCTATATCGGCGATTGCGAAGACCCTCCATCAACACGTCCTCTCACAAGGCCGAGAGATGACCGGCAACGCAGGCGCCTTCTATTTGTCGCCAGAGCCCTTCTTTCCATTTTCGTCCTTGGGCACCTTCCGTTCGGCAATCACCTCATCGATGATGCCGAAATCCTTCGCTTCGGCTGCGGTCATGAAAAAGTCCCGGTCGAGCGTGTTCTCGATCGACTTGGTGCTTTGCCCGGTGTGGGAGACGTATATCTGGTTCAACCGGTTCTTCAGCTTGATGATGTCTTCGGCGTGGCGCTCGATATCGCTTGCCTGGCCTTGGAATCCGCCGGAGGGCTGGTGCACCATGATGCGCGCGTTTGGCAACGCATAGCGCATCCCCTTCTCGCCAGCCGACAACAGCAGAGATCCCATGGAGGCGGCCTGTCCAATGCAGAGCGTGGCCACGGGCGGGCGAATGAATTGCATGGTGTCGTAAATCGCGAGACCCGATGTCACCACGCCGCCCGGCGAATTTATGTACATCGAAATTTCTTTCTTCGGGTTCTCGGACTCCAGAAACAGCAATTGAGCAATGGCCAGCGAGGCCACGTGATCCTCAATCGGTCCCGTGACGAAAATGATGTTTTCCTTCAGCAGCCTCGAATAAATGTCGTAGGCGCGCTCGCCCCGGTTGGTCTGTTCGACGACCATGGGCACGAGGGTGTTCATATGAGTCTCAAGCGGATCTTGCATGGCGGTCCTCGTCGCCTCCTTTGGGCAGGCGGGCTGGTTGTGCGGTCGTGCGCGCTGACGACAATTGGCAGGTGTTAGCCGATTCGCTCCTCTAGGCCGAGTATGCGATGGCAATCGCTTGCGCCCAATGTGGCATGTCTCGACATCGTTCTAGTGCAAAACGCCAAACGCTCGCCGGCCCAAGACGCGGTCAGGCCACGTCTTCGTCTTCGGGGTCCTTGAACAGCTCTTGGCCGGAAACTTTCTTCTCGCTCACTTTTGCCAACTCAAGAATATAGTCGACAACCTTGTCCTCAAAAATGGGGGCGCGCAATTCGGCCAAGGCTTGCGGGTTCTGCTTGTAGAAGTCGAAAACTTCCCGTTCGCGTCCCGGAAACTGGCGAATGCGTTCCATCAGCGCGTTGTTGACCTCTTCGTCGCTGACCTTGATCTCGTTCGCCTCGCCTATTTCGGAGAGAACGAGCGCCAGGCGCACGCGTCGGTCGGCAATTTCGCGGTAGCGTTTGCGAGCCTCTTCTTCGCTCGTCTCTTCGCCGTCGAAACTGCTGCCCGAACGCTCCATATCGGCAGTGATCTGGCTCCAAATGGTCTCGAATTCATTTTCGACGAGCTTGTCCGGCAGTGCGAACGAGTGGGCCCCGTCGAGTTGATCGAGCAATGTGCGCTTCAGTCTCGTTCGCGACCCAGCCGCCAAGTCGTCAGCCAATTTTTTCTCGATCGCATCGCGCACTTCGTCCAGCTTCTCAAAGCCCATCGCCTTGGCGAATTCGTCGTTGGCTTCCGGTTTCACGGCTGCGCCGACCTGCTTGACGGTCACATCGAATACGGCAGACTTGCCCGCCAGGTGCTCGGCCGGATAGTCGTCCGGGAACGTGGTTTCGATCATGCGCTTATCGCCTGCTTTCGATGCGGCCAGACCCGCCTCAAATCCGGGAATGAAACGGCCCTGCCCCAGCACCACTGGAGCATCCTCCGCCGAGCCGCCCTCGAAGGCTTCGCCGTCGATTTTGCCGACGAAATCGATGACCACTTGATCGCCTTCCTGGGCGTCTCCCTTTTTGGGCTCATAGCTGAGGTTTCCCTCGAGCAATTGTTCGACACCCTTGTCGATCTCTTCGGGTTCGACTGCGGCGACCAGTTTCTCCAGCTTGAATTTGCTGAAATCGGCGATCTTGATTTCGGGCAAGACCTCAAACGACATGGTGTAGGCAAGGTCTGCCTTGCCCGACATGACGTTTTCGATTTCGCTCTCGTCTTCGGATAGAGCGATATCGGGTTGAAACGCTGCGCGCTCGGCGCGCTCACTGAGAACCTTCTCGCTCGTTTCGGCGACGGTCTGCTGGAGCACCTCGGCCATGACCGAGCGGCCATAGACCTTGCGGATGTGATTGACGGGCACCTTGCCCGGACGAAACCCTTTCAGCTTTATCTCGCCTTTGAGCTCATCGAGACGTTTGGAAAGACGCTGGTCCAACTCTTTGGCGCCGATCACGACCTTGAGTTCGCGCTTCAATCCTTCATTTGCCGTTTCGGTTACCTGCATGACACCCCTGAAATGACGAAACACCGCTTCGTCTGTCTGTCGCTTACCCATCGAAAGTCGTCAAGTCATTCCACGGCGCTGGTGCGGGCGGAGGGACTTGAACCCCCACGGCCGAAGCCACCAGATCCTAAATCTGGCGTGTCTACCAATTCCACCACGCCCGCGAGAAGCCGCACGTCGGCATTTGCCTCTCCCACCGCAGATCTCCTATATCATAGGAGATTCTGGGCTCGCTAGTGGCTTTCGGTGGCCTATCAGATGTTGTGCGCCTCAGATATTCCATTCCCAAGCAGCGGGCACCCACTGGTAGACCTCACCCTTGCGCGCAATGTGGCCAATACCGGGAAACGGCATATGGTAGCCGGCCACAACCATTTTATCCGTCGCCGCCATATCCATTAGCCGTTTGCGCGTCACGATCGCCAGTTCGGGCTCCATATCGACGATGGGCTGCCAATCGGGATGGTTGAACGTGATGGGCCAATGATGGATCGCGTCACCCGTGACCAGCAGCTTCTGGCCGCCGCGTTCGATGACAACCGATTGGTGCGCGAGTGTATGGCCCGGCGTATCAATTACACGGATGCCAGGAGCGATTTCAGTTCCGTCCTTGGTCCGCGTCGTCTTGTCTTTGATTGGTTTGAGATTGCGCATGGCGCCAGTTGCAAAACTGCGGAACATTTCAGGCACTTTGTTGACGGCATCCTCGTCGGTCCAGAAATCGATCTCTTTGGCGTTCATCGCGTAGCTCGCGTTGGGGAAGCGCGGCGCATCCTCGAAGTCGTCCATAACGCCCCAGACGTGATCTGGATGACCGTGCGTCAGAATGATCTTGTCGATCTGCTCTGGTTTGATACCGGCAACGGCCAAATTCTCAACGAGCTTGCCGGCGGTATCGAGAAAGTACTGGCCTGCGCCGGTATCGACCATGATGAGTTCATCGCCGGTGTTGATAAGGCACACGTTCACCTGGGAGGTATGGGTGTCGGGGTCGAGGTAGTAGGACTGCAAAAACGCCTTAAGTTCAGCCTCCTCGACATTCTTGGCCTCGAACGACGTGGGCAAAATGATGTTGCCGTCGCTCACCATGGTGATCTCGTAATCAGCCAATTTGAACCGGTAGTGCGCCGGCGCCTGTTTGCCGGCCATGGGCGCCTTGGCGCTCAAGGGGCCGGCGGAAAGCGGCGCACCCAATGCCAAAAGCGCGGCCGCGCCGCCACCCTTCAAAACATCACGGCGACTGAATGGAGAAATTGTCATGCGTTGATCTCACTCAATTCCAAAAGACCCTTGATCTTCATGCGCTGGAAAATGCGGCCGACGCAAGCCTTGCCGCGCCCAAACGGGCCAAAGTCGTCCTAAAGACTTAGGCTGGTCGACTTAAAAAGCCCATTGCAATTGCCCATGTTACATTCTAGCTACTGGAACCTTTAGGTTGGGTGCCAAGCCCGATCTATCAAGTCGTATTCGTGTGGAGGGCGCATTGGCGCATCAACAAGGTCAGTCTGAAGCAACGAGCAAATCGGTGCGCCACGGGCATGCGCCGGGCGGTCCCGAGAGCGAGACTGCGGTCGATCCGGTTTGCGGCATGAGCGTCGTGCGCGACGGCGCGCAACACGTCTTCGAGCACGCGGGCGAGACCTATTATTTCTGTCACGCCGGCTGCAAGACCAAATTCGAGGGCGATCCGACCCGCTATCTCGAGGGAGGGGCCGGTCCAGAGCCGCAAGAGGCCCCGCCCGGTACGCTTTACACCTGTCCGATGGATCCGGAAGTGATCCAGGAAGGTCCGGGAATCTGCCCGATCTGCGGTATGGCGCTGGAGCCCATGGGCGTGCCGCAAGCCGACCTAGGGCCAAATCCCGAGCTTGTCGATTTTTCGCGCCGGCTGTGGGTCGGAGCCACGCTTACCATACCGCTGCTGATCCTCGCTATGGCGCCCATGGTCGGGTTTCCCTTACGCGAGTGGGTTGGCGAGGCCAACGCGCAATGGGCCGAGCTCGTTCTGGCAACGCCGGTCGTCTTGTGGTGCGGCTGGCCATTTTTCGAACGCTGCTGGTCATCGCTGCTCAACCGGCGCCCCAATATGTGGACGCTGATCGGTATCGGCGTGGGAGCGGCCTATCTCTACAGCATCACGGCGACGCTGGCGCCCGGCATTTTTCCACCGGCATTCCGCTCGGCCGAAGGCACGGTCGCCATCTATTTCGAAGCCGCGGCCGTTATCATCGTTCTCGTTCTTCTGGGTCAGGTCCTCGAGCTGAAGGCGCGGGAGAGGACGGGTGGCGCCATCCGCGCGCTTCTGGATCTCGCGCCAAAGACGGCCCTGCGCGTTTCGGCCGACGGGTCTGAAACCGAAATCCCGCTCGACCAAGTGCAAGAAGGCGAATTGCTCCGCGTGCGGCCTGGCGATTCCATACCCGTGGACGGCGCCGTGAGCGAAGGCAGCTCATTTGTCGATGAATCGATGCTGACCGGAGAGGCAATGCCGGTCGAAAAAGCACCGGGAGACGCCGTGACGGGCGGCACGCTGAACCAGCAAGGCAGTTTTGTCATGCGCGCCGAGCGCGTCGGCGCAGCGACCATGCTTGCGCAAATCGTCGCCATGGTCGCCGAAGCCCAGAGGAGCCGGGCGCCCATTCAAAATCTAGCCGACGTCGTGGCCTCCTACTTCGTGCCGACGGTGATCTCAGCCGCCCTTATCGCCTTCGTAGCTTGGTCGATTTGGGGACCCCAACCCGCCATGGCCTACGCCTTTATCGCCGCCGTTTCCGTATTAATCATCGCGTGTCCTTGCGCGCTGGGCCTGGCGACGCCGATGTCCATAATGGTGGCGACCGGCCGCGGCGCCCAGGCAGGCGTCTTGATCAAGAACGCCCAATCGCTCGAGCGCTTTGCCGATGTGGATACGCTGATTGTCGATAAAACCGGAACCCTGACGCTTGGCAAGCCAAAGCTGACCGATGTGTTGGCTTTCAACGATTTCGATGAGGCAAAGATATTGTCGCTGGCGGCCAGTCTGGAGCGCGGCAGCGAACACCCCCTTGGCGAAGCGATCGTCGCCGGCGCCGGTGAGCGCGGGCTGACCCTTTCATCAATCGATAAATTCGAAGCCATCACCGGCAAAGGCGTCAAAGGGCGCGTGGGCGGCGGCGAGATTGCGTTGGGCAACGCCAAAATGATGGAGCTTCTCAATATCGATGCCAGCCAACACACCGATATCGCTGATGGGCTCCGATCCGACAGCAAGACAGCCATGTTCGTGGCGATAGACGGCAAGCTCGGCGGCATCGTCGCCGTGGCCGATCCGATCAAAGAAACCACCCCCGCCGCACTGGAGCAGCTTCATGGCGAAGGGCTCAAGGTGATCATGGTCACCGGAGACAACAAACGCACCGCTCAAAGCGTCGCCGACCGGCTCAATATCGACGAGGTGCGCGCAGAGGTGCTGCCAGATGAGAAGGCGCTCATCATTCAGGAATTGCAGTCGCGCGGCGCCAAGGTCGCGATGGCCGGCGATGGCGTCAACGATGCCCCGGCGCTCGCCCAGGCCGATGTGGGGATCGCCATGGGAACGGGCGCCGACGTGGCGATCGAAAGCGCCGGCATCACGCTGGTAAAAGGCGATTTGCGCGGCATCGTGCGTGCCCGCAGGCTCTCGAGAGCAACCATGAACAACATCCGGCAAAACCTGTTTTTTGCCTTCGCTTACAATGCGCTTGGCATCCCGATCGCGGCCGGAGTCCTCTATCCGTTTCTTGGATTGCTGCTCTCGCCAATGATCGCGGCGGCTGCCATGAGCATGTCGTCGCTATCGGTTGTCGGCAATGCGTTGCGGTTGCGGCGTTTGAAGCTCACGACCTGATCGAATTGCCCGATAGGAGCGGAGGACAGATCTCATGAACATATCCAGTGCCGCCGAGCAATCAGGGCTTCCGGCCAAGACGATCCGTTACTACGAAGAGATCGGTCTCGTTTGTCCCGGGCGCGCGTCCAACGGTTATCGGGCCTACCGGGAAAGCGATATTCACAAATTGAAATTCCTGCAGCGCTCCCGCAGCCTGGGCTTTTCCGTTGAGGACTGCCGGCAGCTGCTTTCGCTTTATGAAAACCGCAATCGGGCGAGCGCAGATGTCAAGAAACTGGCGCAGGCGCGGCTCGACGAAATCGACCGGAAATTGGACCAACTGAACAGTTTACGCGACACGCTGGCCGCCCTTATCGTTGCATGCCGGGGCGATGCGCGGCCCGATTGTCCGATCCTCAACGACTTGGCCGCGGCCGATCCCCAATAACGCTGGGGCACGCCGTCTGGTGACCACATTGTGGCTTAATGTGTAGAAAGCATGATGACCGCTGATCTCGACGACATCGATATGACGGAGCGTTACGGCCTTCGCCTATTGCGCCGCGTGGC
>JGI24023J19991_10001447_pt1 | contig 18088 bp, 20 predicted proteins | sample Cruoilmetagenom1_FD_19991 | JGI IMG/M metagenome (IMG submission 19991) | reverse complement strand
TCAGGCGGCTACCAAGTTGACATACGAGCCACATATGTCCTCCGAGAAAAATTGAACTGGCCATTTTATTAATCGTCCAATGCCACTACATCTGGTGGTCGATCCCTTTTCAGGCTGTTAACCCAAAAGTCATCATTTCCTATATTATCCTTGAGTTACATGTATTTCNAGGTTACGTTTGGCAGTCTTGAATAAATGGGCTATCCCAGGATTGAAGGTTACGATACGAAACCTTAAAAGTCGTCCANTTAGCAAATTCTGCGATAAAACTAGCCCGAAAAATGTGTACCCCNAAAAAAACCTGTAATATCGTNAGGAGCGAAGTTCAAACCCTGCTTGAAATATGTCATGGAACGTATATCAAATCCATCCTACGGACTGACTGTTCGCCTCCAGTTGCCCACCACCCCGCCTCGCGGCGACGCAGTTATTTTCGGCTACGGAGTTATGCTTTCTCAGATACGGACTTTCACCGTACTGATAAAGTGCCTTCACAAGCGCACCGTTCCCACGCAGAGCGTGGGAACGAGAAACCGAGGGAAAAAAGGAAGCCGCATCCTGAAAAGCCCGACTTCCCGTTGAAAGTCAGTATTCACGGAATCTCGTTGATATTGAGCATTTTGAAACAACAGGGACACCTTTTAAGATGTTCCCTCATGTCATCGCCTCTTGACCAGAACAGCGGTCGGCATTGGGAACCTGAAAAACGATACTGCACCCATACGGGAAATCCGCACCCACAAAATCTCTGTTGCATTTCATACCCCTCCGTCTGTACGTTTAAATAGCATTTAGTTTATCTATATGAACATTTTGGGCAAAAAAATATCTGGCTTTCTTTTCATCTGTACTCCCTGCTNACCCACACCACTTTTCCGATGATGCGGGCCATGTTCATTTCGGCCTCTTTCAGGAAAATCGGGGCATAATCCTTGTTGTCGCTCTGCAATACCAGGTTGTTCGGATGCTTTTCCACCCGCTTGACCATCACCGTGTCTTCAATGCCCACCGCATAAAGCGCACCGGCAATAATCGCTTTCTGGGACTCATCAACCAGAACCGTATCCCCGTCCTTTAATTCGGGCGCCATGCTGTTGCCGAAGATGTCCATCAGAACCATTGAGCCGGCACTTCCCTTTCGGCTCAACCAGTCTTTCCTGAAAGCGTAGAACCCCTGTATATTCGACCCCACCTCAAAAGAACCGCCGCCTGCGCAAAGGCGTGCATTGACTTTCGGAATTTTTTCGAATTCAGGGTCGTGGCCGATCTTGTTGTCCCCCGGGTCACCGGTTCCCCTTTCAAGCCAGTCAGGGCTCAAGCCGAATTTCCGTGACAGCCCAAGGACCCAATTGGCAGGAATCGTCCCCTTTTTCTTGGCCTGGGTTATGGCGGAGCGGTTGATCCCCAGAACAGCAGCCAATTCTGTTTGAGACCGAATTTGGGTTGCCGCGGTGACGCGCTCAAAGAATGATTCAAAATGATGGAAGGTCATGGGATTCATAAAACGAATAAAAGTTAACAAGCTGTTTACTTAAATAAACGATATCAGGACTCCTGTCAAGCTTTTTTTCAGTCACCCATCGGAGAGGGGGGGCAAATCATCACCGGTTGTCCGATAAGCTCCGATAGGGGAAGAACCTTTAGCCCCCGGTCTTTGATGCCCTGAAGCACTTTGTCAATTTCGTTCAGCCACAGCTTTAACGCGGTACGCCTTTTCGGCATAACATCATGGAGCGCAATGATATGATCACTTCGCAAATGCTTGAGCACACGCCTCGAAAGCCCCTTGAGCCGTCTGTTTCCCGCATCCAAACCCCGGCAGCTGAAGTTTACATTGACCATTCCCAGTTCCTTGAGCACCCGCCGAAGCTTTGGATTAGTGATGCCCACGGGGGGCCGAAAAGCCAGGGGTTTAACGTGAAACCGGGCCAGAACTTCCTGTGCGGTGCTGATTTCCCTAAACAGGCGTTTGCTGCTTTTGAGCATACAAAAGTTGTCATGGCTGTAGGAATGGTTCCCCAGCAAATGGCCTTTCTTAAGTATTTTTTTGATGAGTTGAGGATGAGCAGCCGCTTTTTTTCCAAGAACAAAAAAAGTTGCTTTGACCTCGTGTTGGTCGAGAAGGGCCAGCAGAGGTTCGGTGGTAAATGGATCGGGACCGTCATCAAACGTGATAGAGACGGCCTTTTGACCTGAATTTCCCCGGCTGATGATGGGGAGAAAAAAACTGAACCGTGGCAGGAAAGGCGCCACCATGCAGAGAGCCACGAACAGAAGCAGGGGCGCCACTGCCAGAGACACATCAAACAAGGCCAGCACAAACGCGGCAAAATAACACGTGAATCCCAGTAAATGGGCGGGTGAAAGAGAACTAGACGACATGGGATTATCCTTCAACCTTTTTCAGCCATCAGCCAGACGGATTCTCCTCCTGACCCGGAGGGGATGTTGCGTTTCATCTGGAAGCCGGTGCTCGTGAGCATTTCCACCAGCATGTCAGTGGGCCTGTAATACAGGGTGGTTCGGGAAAGTCTGGATTTGAATGCCTCCAGTTTCCACGGCCATGTATAACGGCCTTCAGTGGGCGTAGCCATGCGAATCAGAAGCCATCCGCCCTGGCCGAGATTCACGTGAAGCCGCTTCAAGGTGAGGGCCAGGACGTCGTCCGATAAATAGTGGAGCATATCCAGCATGATGGCCCCATCCGCCGGCACCGGCGCCGTTGGAACATGGGGGGCTGCATTCTGCTCTATCCGGCCTCTTTTCCCCACAGCCATGGATGCCACCCGAGCCCTTTCACCACCCGGATCAATGCCGAGAACCTTTGCCTCCGGAAATCGTTCCAGGAGCCAGCAGGCCGGCACACCGTAACCGGTTCCGATATCCAAAACGGTCTTCGGGTTCAAGTCATTATCAAAAAACTGGGGAAGCTCTTTAAACATGGGGTCCGCCATCATTTTAAAGCGCGCAAAACATCTCGGATAGGCCTCCAGATTGCGGTAGCGCCTGAGGACCGCCCGGTGAAGGGGTAAAGTCTTTCCAGCCTTTTCCGGGGGATCGCGAAACAGGAATTTGAGAACCGGCGGCAAAATGATAAAGGCGCCCGCCAGAGAATAGGCAATTCCCAGAAGCGACGTTAACCCCGCGCTCCTGAGAAGGGCGTGCCGGGAGAAGCACAACACCCCGAAACCAATGATGGTGGAGGCGGATGCCATGAAAACGGTCGTCTTAATCAATTGAAAAGACGGATGATCCTCAGTGGCGTATCGTTGGTAACCCCTTACCATGAATAGCGAATAATCAATTCCCATGCCGATGACCACGATGGAAAGCATCAATCCGGGGATATCCAGGGGACGAGCCATGAGGTTCAGGGTTCCAAGGGTACAGATCAGTGCAAAAAAAACAGGGATGAGCGAAACCAGCACCAGGCGCCAGTCCAGAAAGTAGATATAAAGCAGGACTATGACGCTTAAACCGATGATCCATAACATGTTCAAGAACGTTGAAAATAAAAGACCCCCCAGCCTCTGGGAAAAAAAGGTCGGATCGAATATTTTGCCGTATGGTTGGTACCGATCGTAAAAGACCTGAGCGTCGTAGGCCGGCCCGGGTTTCAGGGTTGAAAACTGGACCCATTTGGAATTTGTGGAATTTTGAGTAATGCTCAGCATAGGGTAGAATTCCGGCCCGATTTCCGTGGATTTGACCGGGTATCCGTGATCTGAGAGGGTTTCCAGAAAGGGTTCGAAAGCCTTCGGTCTGAACCCAACCCTTGCGGAGGCTTCTTTCAGGTCTGCCTTTAATTGCCCAACCCGTTTTGGATTCCAGAAAGACCGCCACGCCAGAAGGTTCTCCATCGCCTTTTTTTCCCCGGGGAAGAGCATGGACGGCATAAATCCCGAAACCAGCACACCTGAGACGAGATCCTGCTTGAGCATTGGCAACATGTTGTCTCCCATGGCCTGAAGATCCGAAACATGCCTGCCTTTCGTCATCAGGAAAATATTTTCAAAAATACCTTCTCCCCAGATTCGGTTAAGGGTTGTTTCGGCGGCAAGGGTCTCTTCACTGACGGTGTTCATGGCACTTAAACTGACAAGAAATTCGGGCCGCGCAAAAAAGATCATGAAAATCATTAAAGCAACCGCCCCCAAGGCACCTTTCACACCCAGACCGGTCAGCCTTTGCACCCCTTTTCGAAGCGGCAGAGATCGCTCCGGTGCCGGCGGCATTTCGGGAAAAATCCGCGGAAAAACCACATGAACAAAGAGGAAAGAGAATCCTATACCCAGGGCCGTGAACCGGCCTAACTGTTCAAAAATGGGAAAATCACAAAAAATCAGGGCACCGAACGCCCCCATTGTGGTGAGCGCCGCCACCAGTCCCACGGACCATATTTCCCGGGCCGCCGCCTTTCCCCGTGTGGGTTGAGGGCGGTCCAGAAAGAGCAGAAAGGCGATGCCGTGGTCCACGGTGATGGCGATGATCGCACCCCCGAATCCCAAGGCCATGATGGAGATTGACCGTTCCAGGAGGGCAAGAACAAACAGCGCGGCTACAGAGCCGAAAAGCGCCGGCAGAAACGCAAAGAGCCCCAAAAGGGGTCTTGGAAAAGCAAAAATCAGCAGCAACGCAATACCCATACTGGCCAAAAGTATCGCCCTTTCGCTGTCCTGCCTGGCGATGATTTCATTGTCCAGTGCCGCTCGATAGGCGCCCATGGGTATCAGAACAACGGGATTTTCAGCATCTCCAAATTGGTCGGTCAATTCCCGGCCGGTGCTCGACAACAGCGCAGACAGTTTACGCGCCAATGCGGTATCCATTCCTGACCCCATGGGTGTGGCAACCAAAAGGAGGTGCTTTCCATCGGATGATATGAGTTGCCCCCCATGGAATCGAATATTATTGGCCGGGGCCAGGGAAGACAGGCGGGCCAGAACCGTGTTGGAGAGTGCCAGGGGGTCTTTTGAAATGGTTGCGGAACGTCCGATGCCCTCCAGATCCAGCAGTTTGCTGTAATGATCTTTTACCACTTTGCTGATCTTTTCAGATGTCAGCAACGGCGCCACCTTGTCTTGGAGTTCCGTTTCATCAAACATGATGGGCAAGTTATTCAAAACGTGGGCCATAAGGTCCGGCATTACCTTCTGAAAGTCTTTAATGCCCACCTGTTTAAAGAGGCCGCTTTGCGTCAGTTTTTGCGTTACAAACCGGCTGCACGCCAGCAGAAGCGCCAAATTTTCCTTTTGAATGCCGATATCGATAATCAAACGGTCCTGGATGGGATGATTTTTGAAAACATGCTCGGCATCCGCGATGACCGGATCGCTTTGCGGCAGATATTTGGTGATGTCCGTGTCGATTTCCATGCGAAAAAGGGCGATTGTGAGCAGCACCGTCATCACGGCCAATACAGCGATCAGAAAGGGGAAATGGATTTTAATGGATTTCATTATGGTTGCTTATATAGCAGGTTTAGGGTTATAAGACCATTTTGTTTGAAGCTATTATGGGATTCTCCAAATAAGCAAATGAACCGCATCATCCAGAAAGTCCTCAGGAAAGCAGCCGACACCCGATTTGTGCAGAAGGCCATCGCCGACAAGGCTGACCTGGGCCCCTTCAAGGAAAGACCGAGCCCCCGCGCCCTGGCGGGTATCGTAGCCATCGGGATCAGCTACATTATCGGCTGGCCTGCGGTGGCGCTCCTGGGAGTTATTTCAATCCATTTGGAAAAGCCGATGATTGCGATTATCGGAGGCCCCTTAACCTACGGCCTGTCCCATCTGGTTTTCATTCTGGGAATGTATCTGGCGGGGGCCGATTACACAAGAATCTTTTTGCGGTGGGCCACAAGAAAAACCATGGAAAAACTGATGGGAAACCTTGATGAAGATTCAAAACAGAAATCTGAAATCGTAAAATAAAACACTGTTCTCAGGAAAAGATCTTGCCCGGATTCAGGATGCCTTCCGGATCAAACGCTTTTTTGATACGCTTCATCAGTTGAATGCCCTCAACGGGGATTTCCATTTCCAAATAGGGCGCTTTGGTGATGCCGATACCGTGTTCACCCGTAATGGTGCCACCCATGTCAATGACTTTCGCAAAGAGCGCTCTGACAATGGTGTGACCGTTTTTCAGCTGAACGGGGTCTTCTTTATCAAGCATGATGTTCACATGGATATTTCCATCTCCGGCATGGCCGAAGGCGGGAATGGGAAGCCCGTATTCCATGGAAACGGTTCCCAAAAAAGATACCAGTTCCGCCAGGCGACTCCGAGGCACCACAATATCTTCGTTGATTTTATGGGGACTTAACTTGTGAAGGGATGGCGATACATTCCGTCTCGCCTCCCAAAGCTCCTCTGCACTTTCAGGGTCTTTTGCCGCCCGAAATACCGTTGCCACCCCGCATAAATCCTCGATAATTCGCGCCTGGTGCGCCACCAGTTCAGGGTGACCATCCACTTCGATCAGCAGCATGGCGCCGGAGTTCTCCGGCAAATCAAGATGCATTTCTTCCCTCACGCAATCGATGCACAGTCGGTCCATGAACTCCAGGATTGCGGGGACAATTTTATTGCGGATTATCTTTGAGACCGTTTGGACTGCCAGGGACACATTTTCAAAAAAGGCCACCATGGTGCGTTTGGTCTCGGGCTTCGGCACCAGGCGAAGGGTCATGGCGGTGATGATCGCAAGGGTTCCTTCAGATCCCGCAATCAATCGAACCAGATCGTAACCCGCAACACCCTTTCGGGTTTCCACACCTGTTTTAATGATTTCCCCGGTGGGCAATACGATGGTGAGTCCCAGCACATAATCCCGGGTAACCCCGTATTTAACGGCCCGGAGTCCACCGGCACATTCCGCTATATTTCCCCCAAGGGTTGAGACTTTCAAACTGGCCGGATCAGGCGGATAAAAAAGGCCCAGTGCCTCAACGGCTTGCTGAAGATCGGCTGTTATGACACCGGGTTCAGCTTTCGCGATTAAGTTGTCCCGATCTACAGAGAGAATCCGGTTCAAGCGGTCCATGGCCAGAACGACACCCCCGTAAACCGGTACCGCGCCCCCACTCATCCCCGTACCCGCCCCCCTGGGAACAACGGGAAATCCATTCTCCGTTGCCAGCCGAAGAATACGGGAGATCTGTTCGCTGTTTTCAGGAAACGCCACCACATCGGGCATGTGGGCTATTTCGGTGGCATCAGCAGCAAATTCGACCATGTCTTTTTGGGAGGTCATCAGATACTTTTTGCCGACAATGCCGGATAATTTTCCAAGAAGGGTTTTTGAAATCATTGCGGGATCTGAACACGACTTTTAAGGGCATGCTGGAGGGTCATGGTATCCATGAACTTGAGATCTCCCCCCATGGGTACGCCCAGGGCAATCCTTGAAATCTTAACCCCGGGGTTTTTTTCCGAAAGTAATCCGGCAATGAAGGAAGCCGTGGTTTCACCGCCGGTGGTGGGATTGGTTGCCAGAATAATCTCTTCAATTTTCTCCCTCTCCAGCCGCCCCAGAAGCCTGTCGATCTTAAGATCTTCAGGGCCGATACCATCCAAAGGGGAGAGCACGCCATGCAAAACATGGTATCGGCCTCTGTAAACGCCGGATTCCTCCAGGGCCATCTGGTCCCCGGGGGTTTCAACCACGCAGAGGGTTCCGTCGGCGCGCTGATCGTCCCGGCAGATGGCACAGGGATCTTTATCGGTCAGATTGAAACACACCGAACAGAACCGGATCTTTTCTTTGACTTCGATCAAGCTCCGGGCCAGGCCTTCCGCCAGTCCTCGATTGCTGCGTAAAACGAAAAGCGCCATACGCGTGGCGGATTTCTGACCAATTCCGGGAAGTTTGGAAAATTGATCAACCAGTTCAACTAAAGGTTCAGGATAAATTCCCATGGGCCGTCTTCAATAATGATTGTCATGAATTAGGTCTGCTGCCGTTGATGGTTCCNAAAATAATTTGCTCAAACGAGCCGACATTACGTGAGACCGGGCATCCCCGGAATATTCATCCCCTTGGTGAGCTCCCCCATCCCTTCGTTCATCATATCCCTGGCCTGTGTCAGCGCATCATTGGCCGCTGCCATGACCAGGTCCTCCAGCATTTCCACATCTTCCGGATCCACCACTTCACGGTCGATTTTGATGGAGAGGAGGTCCTGTTTTCCATTGGCCACCACGGAAACCATACCGCCGCCTGCGGAAGCCTCTACAGTCTTCTCCCCCAGTTCCTCCTGAACCTTGGCCATTTTAGATTGAAACTTCTGGGCCTGCTTCATCAACTGCCCCATATTCGGCATGCCTTTCATTTGATTCCTCCTTGATGCTTCGTTATTTATTGATTAATTTGCCTTCAAATAAATCCAGAACATTTTGCGCCACATCTCGAACTTCAGGCGGAAGTTCAACTGATACGGTTGCGCTGCTGTTTTTAGTCTTGTTTGAAGCGCGGTCCTCTTCGATTTTCGATTCCTGCGGTTTAACTTTGGTTTTTACCCGGATATCCCTTTGAAAAAACGTCCGGCAATACCCCGTCAATTGATTAAGTTTTTCCTGTTCCTCAAAATAGCCGGAAGAAAATTTATGATTGCCGCTTTCAATTTCCAATAGGTCTTCAGTGAGTTTCTTGAGGTGCCAGTCTTTGAGGATGGTGTAGAGCATTTTGCTTTTATCGAAAACAAACTGAAGGAAATCCTCCCAGGTTTTTTCTCCATTGTCGGATGGGTCAGACGGATCTTTCAAGTCGGCCCGGCCAAATTCTTTAATTTTCTCCTTGCCCATGGGTGTTTCGCCGACATCAACTTCACCCATCGCACCTTCTTTGTCATTCGGGGACCAGCCAGTGGGAGCTTCTGATAGGGGTTTCCCGTTTTCCCGGGGTTGCTCGGGTGAAAGGGAGACCACCCGTTCTTCCAACACCGCTATTTTTTTCATGATATCGCCAAATGACAGGTAATCGCCAAGGTTGCACAGCTTAATCATGGTGGTTTCCAGTACCAAGCGTGGATAGGTTGTAAATCGAAGGCCGTCTTCCCTGGCGATCAGAAAATTCAATACAACCTGCAGTTTTTCCTCCCCGGCCATTTCAGCCTGGCGTCTGATTTCGTCCCTGTCGCTCTCACTCATGTCGATGAGCTGTTCCCCGGGAGCAATGAGGCTGATCAACAGATTTCTGAACTGCGCCATCAGCACACGATAGAATTCTTTGATGTCATACCCCTGGTTGTATACTTTTTCGACCACCGCCAGACACCTGAGCGAAGAGCCTTCAATAACAGCGGACGACGACTCGAAGATAAGACCGCGATCAATGATGCCCAGGATCTCCGGCACCTGGCTGTCCAGAACGCTCTGTCCGGCAAATGAAATCACCTGATCCAGAAGGCTTTCCGCATCTCTCATGCTTCCTTCCGCTTCCCCGGCAATCATGGAAAGACCCGTGGTGCTGATGTCGACGCTCTCATGTCCGGCAATTTTTTCCAGATAGGCAACAATCTTGGGCAGGGGGATCCGCTTGAAATCAAATCGCTGGCAACGGGAGAGAATCGTGATGGGAACTTTGTGGCTTTCGGTGGTGGCAAATATGAACTTCACATGGGGTGGCGGTTCTTCCAGGGTTTTCAAAAGAGCGTTAAAGGCCGGAAGGGTCAACATATGAACTTCATCTATTATATAGATGCGGTACCGGCTGGCGGAAGGCATGTATTTGGTGTTTTCACGAAGTTCCCGAATCTCGTCGATGCCCCGGTTGGAAGCGCCATCAATTTCTTGCACGTCAATGGAATTACCTGCTGTTATTTCACGGCAACTCCGGCACTGGTTGCAGGGTATTCCCGGTTCTCCCTGGGTACAGTTGATGGCCTTGGCAAAAATTCTGGCAACAGACGTTTTGCCCACCCCCCTGGGTCCGCCAAAAATATAGGCGTGCGCCAACCTGCCGGTCAGAATGGCATTCACCAATGTCCGGGTAATGTTCTCCTGGCCGACGACATCCTCAAAAACCTGGGGACGCCATTTTCTGGCAAGAACTTCGTAAGGCATCTCTTTATGAGAAATAATCGGGGACAATCGGGGACAGACCCCGTTTTTTCCTATGGGAATATTGCCCGTCTATTTCGTCCTTGCAAAAAAACGGGGTCTGTCCCCGATTATTTTTGGCGGAGAGAGAGGGATTCGAACCCTCGGTACCACGGTTAGCAGTACACGCGATTTCCAGTCGCGCTCCTTCGGCCAGCTCGGACATCTCTCCTTGTTTTATTCTCAAATAAACAACCGATCCACCATGAAAACCCTGGCGGAGAGGGTGGGATTCGAATACACCCCCTATGCATTGAATCTTAAAGAATTTCAATGCCTTGCAGGCTTATAAATTTGTGACTTGCAGTTCACTTGCCTTTTAGTCGTCAACAGGGGAAAGATAAAGAATTCGTGTGGATTAGTCAAGGTGATTTTTCGCCTGCTTCCAGACCCACACAAAAACTCCTTTCCCATAGCTTCCAGGCGTTTTTTAAAATTATTATTTTGAAGCAAAAATCCGCCCCGAAGTACTTTAAACGCCTTCTTGAACATAAAATAGCACAACTGACAGCAGTACTCCAGGAAATAACTTGACATTTGCAGGAATATTAATATAATAAGGATTAGCACCAATAAAAAATGCAATACGGGAGGAAATAACATGATACAAAATTATACGGAATTGAACACTTACAAGGAGCATCCATACAAACACCAACTAAAATTTTATAAAATTAGACAATTTGACATCTCAAAATCACTTGGAATCAACGAAGCTAGTTTGTCTCGCATGCTTGCCAGTATATCACCAATGACGGAAAATGTTGAAAATGAAATTGAATCTATTTTGAATGGACTGAAAAGTAAAAGTAAAACAAAAGCCAAAAGAATTACCAAAAGGAAAAAATCATAATGGCAAAAAATATTGAAGAAAAACATCTGTCTCATTTCCGGCGCCCAAAAAGTTCAATCATACTGAAATCGAAGCCGGAACAGCAGGTAATTAAAGCCAAGAAATTGGAAAAACCAAAACGGAAATAGTTTAACCACTTGCAGGGGCAGCCGTGGGGACAGGGCGGAGGGTGCCCTCACACCCTCCAGTCCTTGCAGGTACACCGCTGAGGGGCGGACAATGGAAAATTGTCTCTAAAGTGGGGGCCACCTCAGTTGCCCCCATCCTAAGATTTAAGACGCGAGGAGGTCTTATAATTGTCGTCAAGAATGGGTAAGTGTAATTGTCGTTGCACAGGTTCATTTCCAGATGCTGCGTGAGTAGAGACAAGGCATGCCTTGTTTCTACCACGGAGATTTGTATTCAAAATGAGAATCATGGTGCTTTAGCATCGGATTTTCCTTGTCTGATCAGTGTTGCTATCGGAAATTACAGATTGAAAAATAAGCATGCGGAGGTTAGTTTATAGGATTGTCAACGGCTGGAGGCCTTTGAAAATCGCCTCATTTTGCCTGAATGTAATTTATGAGCGAGCTCTAAGTCCAGGGAGAAGGACATGACCACGAAAAAACAAATCCGTCTCACGCAAACCGTTAAAGGTTCCGGCTGAGCGTCCAAACTACCGCCGGGGGACCTGGAGCGGGCGCTTTGTGGAATGGAATTTCCAACGGATGAAAATGTGATCGTAGGCCTCGACCGGGCGGATGATGCCGGTGTTTACCGGGTGAATGATGATCTCGCCCTGATCCAGACCGTGGATTTTTTCACCCCCATTGTGGATGATCCCTATTGGTTCGGACAGATTGCGGCGGCCAATGCCTTGAGCGATGTCTACGCCATGGGCGGCGTTCCTAAAACCGCCATGAATCTGGTGGGGTTTCCCCTTGGGGAAATGGATATTTCAATCCTTCGAAAGATTCTTGAGGGAGGGATCGAGAAAATAAAAGAGGCCGGTGTGGTTCTGGTGGGTGGTCACAGCGTGGAAGATTCTGAACTGAAATACGGATTGAGCGTTACCGGTTTTATCCATCCGAAACGCGTTCTGACCCAGAAGAATCTCAAAGGCGGCGACCAGTTGATTCTGACAAAACCCCTGGGAACCGGCATTGTGAACACGGCCATTAAAGGGGGGATTGCCTCTCCGGAGGTTATTGAATCGGTTACGCACCTCATGGCCCGATTGAATCGAAAACCGGCTGAGATCATGAGCCGTTATGAGGTGCATGCCTGCACCGATATCACGGGTTTTGGTTTTTTGGGGCACCTGGCGGAGATGGTCCAGGATTCGGGATGCGGCATCCGGCTGCAAAGCGATCGAATTCCCATTATTCCGGAAGCCCGCGAGTATGCGCAGATGGGATTTATTCCGGCGGGGGCCTATCGAAACCGGGAATTTCGCGCCGGTATGACGGAGTTTGGACCTTCGGTAGATCGCTTCCTTCAGGACATTCTGTTTGATCCTCANACATCCGGGGGGCTTCTCATCAGCGTGTCTGAAAAGGATTCCGCCGATTTGCTGAGGGAATTGAAAACCGGGGGTGTTCATGANGCCGTGATCATCGGGGACGTGATATCCACATCCGAGGAAAGGCTTTTTGTGGAATAGGTAGGGGCAGGCCTCTGTGCCTGCCCTTTAAGGGAGAATTAAATGAATACAAAAATCGATTGCCGTGGTTTGGCATGCCCCGCCCCGGTACTGAAAACCAAGGAATTAATTGAGCAGGAAAAACCTGAAAAACTGATCGTTATTGTGGACAATGAAGCGGCAAAGCAGAATGTTACACGGTTTATGGAGTATCAAGGTTTTAATGTGTCCGCCAGTGAAGAAGGGACCGACTTCCATGTGACGGGTCGTGCCGCCAAAGGCGCCGAATCAGCGGTGAAACCCGAAAAAACCATTGAATCGAAAGAATTGAAGCAAAAAATTATGGTCATGGTGGGAGCCGATCGAATGGGACACGGGGATGATGTGTTGGGCTTAAAACTGATGGTCAGTTTTTTGAAGACTTTAAAAGAGATGGGAGACGAGTTGTGGCGGTTGGTGTTTGTCAACAACGGCGTCAAAATGACCATCTCGAATTCGGAAGTGCTGCCGGTGCTGGAGGATCTGGAAAAAAGCGGTGTTTACATTCTGGTTTGCGGCACGTGCCTTACCCATTTTAATCTCTTTGAAAAAAAGATGGTGGGGGAGACAACGAATATGTTAGATATCGTAACGGCCATGCAATTGGCTGACAAGGTGGTCAATATCTGATTTTTTACCTTCACCTGCGGGAGGAAAAATCCATGGGAAGAAGCTTAGGTCCGGATAAGATGCAAACAGGAAAAAGCAAAGCCGACAAGGTCGAAGAGTTTCTGGTCCGCTCCCGTCAAAATCAGGGGCAGAAAGAAAAAGGCTACCGCGAACAATCTCTCAAGATTCACCCCTGGGTGTGCGCCCGTTGCGCCAGGGAGTTCACGAACCGGAATGTGCATGAATTGACGGTTCACCACAAGGACCACGATCACGAAAACAACCCCGCCGACGGCAGCAACTGGGAAAATCTCTGTATCTATTGCCATGACAATGAGCATCGTCGCCATCTGGATTATCTGGCAGGCGCCGATACCCCGGTCGGCGACGAAAAAAATGACGCCTTTACCCATAACCCGTTCGAAAAACTGAAAGGGTTGCTGTAAAAATAATCCCAAAGGAGGAAACAGGCATGGGCAATAAAAAAGGGGGGCTTGTATGGCTATGGGTCCTGCTGGGGATAGGCGCGGCAGCAGCCGGGTATGGTTNGTATAAATATGCGCAACCTGAAACCGGAGAAGAGTTGGAAACTGTGNAAGTGCTGACATCCGAAGAAGGCGTCCGGGTTGAAACGGCAAAAGAGGATAAGGNTGCATCCGGAAAACAGCGCGATGCTCTGGATGCGGCTGAAAAACGTTTAAACGCCGGGGATGTGCCGCTTGACCGGACGCAGGGTGACGGCATCAGTGAAAAGGATACCCCTCTGAAGCCGCAGGCCACCGGGAAAATGGTGGATTACCAGTTTAAATCCGATGAAAAGAAGCCTTTACCGATAGGCTCGTCCGGCCAAAAAGACCTTGATGAGGGTGCAGATGCTCGCAAAGCACGTTATTGCACTCTGATTAACCAGTACGTACTGGATCTTTTTCAGTATCTGGATACGAAAAAGTATGTTCAAAGATCGGAACCGGGAGAAACCACCTATGCCCGCTTCAAACAGATTCTGGAGCGACTGGCGGCCAGGCCGCCCATTCCCGCCGGTGAAGGGGTTGATCCCGCCGTTATGGTCAAAAACATATACTTTTTCTGTCGTGTACTGGATAGGAAGGATTTGCGTTTGATCAAGCAGGTGGTCGGCAATGACCGGGACACGTTGGAAGACAATATGGGCATGCTTTACCAATGGGCCATGCTGGGTAAGGGATGCCCGAACCCCGAAGATATGAGGCCTTCTTTTGATGTGCTCTATCGGTATGCGGGATTTTTTCTGAACACCACCGGTGGCAGGGCGTACATGTTCAGGCGGGGATTGAAGGTGCGGCTTTTGGTCTCTTATTATTCGGTTCAGATTATATATCAGGCGGATAAGGCGGGCAGAAACAACTACGGCATTGACGTTTTGCCATACATCAAGATGCTCATGGAGGAAATGGGCAACTATCCTGATCTGCTGTATAGGGAGGCATATCTGGAAACCCTGACGAAAATCAAGGCGTTTTACTCAGGGAGACGATAGGAAAAAAACGGGGCGGCCCTTAAAGTATATTCAACGGGGGCCGCCCCAAAAAACAAACTCACATCTCTTGCTTGTTTACTTCACACGACCTTCCCGCCAGGCTTCAATGAGCTGGTCGTAATCAACCGTTATCCCTTTAGGTTTTTCATTAACCTTCGCTTTGGGCGAACCGGGCTTGTTCAGCCAGACATTCGGGTCAATGCATTTGTTTAGCTTGGGACCACATTCTTTCTGTGCCCCTGCGCGCTCGATACGCGCCATGACTTTGTCTTGCTCGCGGGCAAGATTGTCCATGGCCCTGTCCACGGTTACTTCACCGGAAACCGCCTCACCCACGTTCTGCCACCACAACTGAGCCAGCTTGGGATAGAGGTCACAAATACGAACTCTCCTCCCTGATCCCCCGTATTCTTGATCGGTCGGCAAAGTGGCGTCTGCTCCGAATTGTTCCCCACTATGCTATGCGGGTATAAAGCTCCTGTGTGGTCACGTAGGGCCTTTCGTTGTTTGCCAATGCCTTCAATAGCTGATAGGCAAAAACGCTGTGCCCCTTTGTCCCATCATCCGATACCGGCGTTTTGTTCCCCGAGGTCATGCCCCATCGGCTCTTTTCATTATACAAGTTCAAGTAATACTTGTCGGTGATGACACGCGGGATCTCTCTTGCCCTGCCGAAAAGGGTTCCGGAATAACATGAGTCGGAAATTAACAGAACATGGCGGGCTTTCATGGTGCGCATGGCCTTCTGGGCCTGAACGTTATCGAGATAGGTCAACGGGTTTTGCGCCTCCGCGTCCACCGGTATCCACCAACCGTCGTTGTACTGGCGATCCAGATCCCCATGCCCTGCGTAATAGATTAGCACACTGTCGTCGGGTTCCGCGTTGCTTGCCAGTTCCCGGAGCTTATTGTAAACTGCTTTTCTCGTCGCCTTGCCATCCAGTATTGTCACTACCTGAAACCCGTATTTTTCCCGCAGAATTTCTCCAAGAGCTACGGCATCGTTGACGGCGGTTTTTAGATCCGGGATTCTATTGTCCCGGTAATCGTTGATACCGATGATCAAAGCGCGATAGGTTCCCAGTTTTCCACTCTTATGGCTCAGGTCCTTGACGACTTTGATCGCTCGGTCTCCACCATTCCACGCCCCTGCGATAGACCATAAAGAGAAAGCAACCAACAACACAACGAAGTAGATTATTTTTTCATGATTCTTTCTTTACCATAAAGATACTCGCGCCATCGCTCCCACGTCATTCAGGTTTTGTGAGCAAATGCCAGGCAGCTTCGTAAAACTCCGAACTTGAAGAACCCGAACCCGTGTGTACTGGTACGATCCCCCGTGCATCCCGGCTGTTTTTATAAAAACCAAGTCCCGTACCGGCCGCCTCAACCGGGATATGACTGATCGGGACTTCACCGGCATAAACGATGATTTTTTCCCTGCCGAAAGGAGGGGAGACTTTCAGCTTGAACTGATCCTTCTGGCCCGGAATGATATACGTTTTCGCTCCAAACCTTTACCGTCAAGGGGACGTTGACGTCCATGATTTCGGTCTTGGCTGTTGCCAAGTGTTTGGGTTTGAACTCGTATTTTACTTCCGCTTTGATCCAGACACGGTAACGGTTATTGCCTTCGATGCCATGGTCTTTCTGTTCCAGAATCGACATGGCACCCACGTATTCACACATTGCCATTCCCCCTTTCAGAGAAATTTAGATGGGTGATGGGGGGAGGAAGGAGTTCAGATGCTGTTAAGTTAGGAATCATTTTTCATCGTGTTCATACTTTAAATCTCTAATCATAAGAGCGTGGAGTGCTTCTCTCGGGTCAAGATCTTCGTACAATATCCGATAGACATGTTCCGCAATGGGCATCTCTATCCCAAGCTTTTGGGACATATTGTAGATAGATTTTGTGGTCTTGACTCCTTCAGCAACGGTGCGGGTCTGCGATATGATGGCATCAAGTTCCATACCCTGCCCCAATCTGTTCCCCACTGTCCAATTACGGCTCAATGTGCCCGTACAGGTCAGGATTAGGTCTCCTATACCGGCCAGCCCCATAAATGTCTTTGGATCAGCACCAAGTCTAATACCAAGGCGCTGGATCTCGGTGATACCTCTGGTGATAAGCGCTGCTCTGGTGTTTAGCCCCAGACCAAGTCCATCTGAAATACCCGCTGCAATAGCCAGAACATTCTTTAGCGCGCCACATAATTGTGCTCCGATTACATCATGACTTGTGTATATTCTAAAATAAGGAGTGGCAAACGCTGCCTGGACCCGTTTTGCCACATCAGGCCTGTGAGCTGCCGCGGTTACGGCGGTTGGAACCTTTTTGGCTACTTCCTCGGCGAAACTCGGGCCGGAAACAACAGCAAGTTGATCATGAAGCTTTGCGGGAAGGAGTTGCTCTAAAACACCTGTCATGGTCAGATGAGTCCTATTTTCGATCCCTTTTGAGACGCTTATAATGGTTGTTTTTTCCGATGGATAATGGACCAGATTTATTGCGACAGATCTGAAGACATGTGAAGGTATTGCTAAGAGCAATATCTCTTTTCCGGCTGCCACTTTGTCGAGATCATTTGATGGCCTCAGATTTTTTGAAAGACGGATGCCTGGCAGAAACAACTTATTCTCACGACTGTCTACGATATCCGCGCATACTTCAGTCTCGAAGGCCCAAAGATCGACTTGAAAGCCCTTTTCAGCAAGTAGGTTTGCTAAAGCAGTGCCCCAGGCACCGGCACCAACTACGCCAATTTTCATACTCGGTATCCTTTACGCATTCTTTTCCGCCAGCGGGCTATACTGGTCATATTTACACAGCATCCACGGTAATCAAGCGTATTCCCTGGCAATTTCGTCCAATGCAAGAGATGTCTTTTGCGACCATTGGTAAGGTAATAAGAAGTTGCTTTCTGTACAAGCCAACATAGGAAAGATGCTCTTGGGAGTCAACGAAAAAGGACATGTATGATTTCAGGCTATTTCCTATGGAAAAAGGCGGTTACTGCCCCATAAGCACTGCTGATGGCCAATCCTGATCCGCATTTCATACGCATCCAGTCCTGATGGGCCAGTATGGAACCGGCTGCAAACAGGTTTTCCAATGCCGGTTCACCCGAACGGTTAAGGGGACGGAATTGATCATCGATATTCAGGCCGGCCCGGTTGACCGGGTGCCCCCGCAAATCCAGAAAATGTTCACAGTGCCAATGATTTCTGTTTTCCGGATGATGAACCGGAAGATCAAAGAGAGGCTCCCGGATCCTGTCCCGATCGGCCCTGAGCCCATGGGCCCAGAACCGTCCAGATGCCAGGATGACCCCTTCAGC
>JGI24023J19991_10001446_pt1 | contig 18121 bp, 16 predicted proteins | sample Cruoilmetagenom1_FD_19991 | JGI IMG/M metagenome (IMG submission 19991) | reverse complement strand
AAACTCAAAATAGCTCGTAAGTTGATTTTTAGCAAATGGAGAGAGGCACTGGGAGGTGATTTGTTGTATATTGTGTCCGGAAGTGCTGCGCTTTTACCTACCTTACAACGTGTGTTCAACGCTGCTGAAATATTTGTGTTGGAAGGTTATGGTTTAACGGAAACTTCTTCTGTAATTTCTGTAAACTCACCAAAAGATGAATGGAAAATTGGTACCGTAGGTCGTCCTATAGATATAGTAGATGTAAAAATTGCAGAAGATGGTGAGATATTGGCAAAAGGACCTAATATGATGCAAGGTTATTATAAAGATGCTGAAAAAACGGCTGAAGTTTTTACTGATAATTATTTGCATACCGGAGATATTGGCGAATTGGATGCAGATGGCGTTCTTAAAATAACCGATCGAAAAAAAGAAATGTTTAAAACTTCTGGTGGTAAGTATGTGGCACCGCAATTATTGGAAGCTGCTATGAAACAATCTCATTTTATAGAGCAGATTATGGTTATAGGCGAAGGTCAAAAATTAGTAGCTGCATTTGTGCAACCTGCCTTTGGATTTGTTAAAGAATGGGCTAGACGTAAAGGTTTTGATATAGGTGATACTTATGAGGAAATCACTAATAATCCCAAAGTTAAAGATCGTATTATGCAAGATATTAATAAGATAAACAAAGGTTTTGGAAAGTGGGAAACCATTAAAATTATAGAATTAACACCCGATGAATGGTCAATAGAAGCGGGTCATTTAACACCCACTATGAAATTGAAAAGACGGGTGATAAAAAATGTTTATAGTGATTTATATAAAAGAATATATTCTTAATTAATTGCAATTATTATAGAGAATAATAATTTGATAAATAAATAAATAACACACGACGACCAATTGGTCGTCGTGTGTTATTTTATGAGTTTTTTAACAGTAGCTTGTTAATAACTAATTGATATTATGCAAATCAATCTATAAAAATGTCCTTAAATTTGCATAAATTATGCTAAATAAAAATTGTAATGGAAGAAGATGAATTTTTTGATGATGATGTTTTTAGACGCTTTGAGGAAATGCTCAATACAAATAAGAATTATTTTTTTGATTTAGATGATTTTTTAGAAATCATCGATGAATATATGATGTTAGCCAATTATAACGTGGCAAAAAAAGCCATAGATTTGGCTTTGGATCAATATCCAAATAATGTCGATATTTTGCTTTATAAAGCTGAATTTTACTCATTGATTGATCAACTTGAAAATGCTGAAAAGGTTATTGAAAATATAAAACAAATTGAGCCAAATAGAGTTGAGATACCGCTACTTGAAGCAGAATTATATTCTAGAAAAAATATGCATCAAAAGGCAATCGTATCTTTAAAAAAAGCTTTAATAGTAGCTGAAGATAAATTGGAGGTTTTTGAAATGCTAACCTTAGAATATCTTTATTTAGAAAACTATAAAGCTGCTTTAGATACATCCCTAAAGTCTCTAGATTATGACCAGGGAAATGCAACGGCTTTATACAACGCTATTACTTGTTTTGATTTGCTTGAAGAAACGACGCAAGCCATAATTTTTTTAAAAAAGCAAGTAAAAGTACAGCCTTTTAATGAAGTTGCTTGGAGCTTGCTCGGAAAAAAATATATAGAAATTTATGATTATGATTTGGCATTAGAAGCCTTTGAATTTGCCATTGCTATAGATGATAAGTTTTTGGGAGCTTATTATGATAAAGCTTTTGTTTTATCTAAAAAGGAGTTGTTTTTAAAAGCAATTAATTGTTATGAGCAAACTTTGGTTATTGCCGATCCAACAGCTTTTACCTATTATCATTTGGCTAAAATTTTTGCCCAATTAGACAATCAAGAAGCGGCTGTAGAAAATTATTTATTGGCACTTCATGAAGACCCTGGACATGTTAAATCTTGGATAAAGTTGATAAAATTAAAGATGGATATGCAGCAATATAATGAGGCACTTGTGTTGTCAAACAAAGCTTTGGACGTTATTCAAAACGAAAGCATTTTAGACTTGCAATCGGAGATTTATCTTTTGTTGAAACAAACGGATAAAGCAATTCAATCTTTGGAAAAAAGTTTAAAACTGGGTATGCCACGAATATTTAGTATTCTAAAATTAGCTGATTTATACAAGCAAACCAATCAAATAGAAGCTTATAGAAATTTGTTGATTGAAGCAAAAAAACAATTCCCCGATTCTAAAGATATTAAAAACAGAATGTTAGGGGCGGATGAATAAATGAGGATGTAATTTAATAATTTAGATGAAGAATTTTTTTAGTCTTGCACTTTTTTTTAAAGGAATGGCCATGGGAGCAGCCAATGTCATTCCGGGAGTTTCTGGTGGTACAATTGCATTGATTACAGGTATTTATGAGCGTTTGATTAATGCGATTAAATCTTTTGATGCACAAGCCCTTAAACTATTGTTTAAGGGTAAAATTAAAGAATTTTCTAAATATACAGATTTAGAATTTTTAGTGCCCGTAATGTTTGGTTTGGTAGCGGCTGTATTGTCATTAGCCAAATTGTTTGAATTTCTTTTTGGTCATTATCCTGTTTACATCTGGGCTTATTTTTTTGGATTGGTTTTAGCTTCGGTTTATTTTGTGGGTAAAACAGTTGAAAAATGGAATGTCTTAAATATATTATTTTTTGTTTTAGGCACAGGCATTGCTGTCGCGGTTAGCATTTTGCATCCTGCTGGTGAAAATGTTAATCCTTGGTATTTATTTCTTAATGGTATGATTGCTATTATTAGTATGATTTTACCGGGTTTGTCGGGTTCTTTTGTGTTAATCTTATTGGGTAATTATCAAACTATTGCAATCAATGCGATTAACCATTTTGACCTTAAGATTTTGGTGCCTTTTGGATTGGGTGCTGTTGTCGGTTTGATTGGTTTTTCACATATTTTATCTTGGCTATTTAAACGATATAAGCATAAAACAATTGCACTTTTAACAGGTTTTATTTTAGGTTCATTAAGTGTATTATGGCCTTGGAAAAAAGCTGTTTATTTACTAATTGATGGCAAACCGGTTGTAAAACACGGCAAACAATTGGTTGCATATTATGAAAAAGTATTGCCACAAAATTATGACTTTGGTTTTTATATGGCTGTAGTACTCATAATGCTAGGAATTTTGAGTATTTTCTTGCTGGAAAAATATTCAGAAGTCGAATCAAAAAAAGTTTAATATCTTTGTTGTTAATAAGTAGTATGTTTAATTATTCAAAAAAAATAATATGCAAATTTTAGGATTGATAGGTTATCCGTTAACACATTCTTTTTCTAGGAAATATTTTACACAAAAGTTTATAAACGAGGATATTACAAATATTGAATATGTCAATTTTGAAATACAAAATATTTCAGATTTTCCGAAACTACTAAAAAATCATCCGAATATTGTAGGTTTAAATGTAACAATACCTTATAAACAGCAAATTTTGGATTATGTAGATGAAATGGATGAAGTGGTCAAAAATATGGGTGCAGCAAATACTTTGATTATTCAAAAAAATAATAAAATAAAAGCTTATAATACCGATGTTTATGGTTTTTATGAAAGTTTGCTGCCGTTATTGAATGTACATCATAAAAAGGCTTTAATTTTGGGGACAGGAGGCGCTTCAAAAGCGGTGGCTTATAGTTTGGATATGTTGTCTATCCCTTATTTATTTGTTTCTAGAAACCCATTGAATAAAAATGAAATTTCTTATGCGGAGATGGATAAAAAACGAATGGATTCTTATCAGATTATTATTAATACAACACCTTTAGGAACGTATCCGGAGATTTCTGTTTATCCTGATATTCCTTACAATTTTATTAATGAAAATCATATTTTTTACGATTTGACCTATAATCCTGTAAAATCTATATTTTTAAAAAAGGCAGAAGCAAGAGGCGCTATTGTTTATAATGGTTTGAAAATGTTGTATTTACAAGCAGAGAAGTCTTGGGAAATATGGTCAAAAAAATTAAGTTAAAATTTCAAAAAAAAATGTTAAATTTCGCTGCTAAATATTAATAGGAAAATTTACGAATCATGGTAGAAGAAAGAAACGAAAACCTGCAGCCCGCAGATGGAATGAATGAGGAAGCTGAAATACAAATTAATTCAGAAGAAAACAAACCTCAAAAAATTGAAGAAGCAAAAGAATTAGAATCTGACTCATCCGAAACAGTAGTGCAAGATGCTGTTTCTCCTGAACAAGTGGAGCAGGAAGATTCTGTTGAGAAAGAAGCAAAAGTTGACAAAAAAGAAACGTCTATTTCAGAAAACACTGAAGAGGTTTACGTTGACAAAAAAGAAGCACCTATTTCAGCAAATATAAAGGAGGATTCCATTGATAAAGAAGAAACACTTGTTTCAGAACATGCAGAGGACAAATCTGTCGATGATGTAGTTGAAGAGATTGAAAAAAACGTTGCTTCGGAATCTGAAAATAACGATGTTGCAGAACATAGTATTAAGGAGCATAATCATATTCCAATGCTGTCTTATAAAGATTTTGATTTAAAAACACTATTAGAAGAAGCAGAAAAACTTTTATCTACGTATCCAGTACAAAAAATTAAAAAACATTTAGAAGAAATAAAAGTGGTTTTTGATGAAAAAGTAGCCCTATTAATACATGAAAAAAAGGAAGAAAATCCTGACGAAGAAGTAAACATTTCCGAATACCATAATTTTAAACGTTTTTGGAAAGATTATAAACATAAATTACATCTGCATTACAAGGAGAATCAAGACCGATTGGATAACAATTTGGCAAAAAGAGAAGAACTAATTGAAGATTTAAAGCATATTATCGATTCTACTGAATATGATTTTGATGAAAGAATTAAAAAATTTAAAGAAATTCAAAGATCTTGGCGAAATGCCGGAAGTGTTCCTAGCACAAAATATTCCAATATTTGGCAAACATTTAAGCATCACGAGGAACGTTTTTATGATTTATTAGACTTAGATAGAGATTATCGCGATAAAGTTTTTGAAGAAAATTTAGAAGAAAAAAAGAAAATTATTGCCAAAGCAAATGATTTACTTAAAGAAAATGACATACATTTTATTTTCAAACAATTACAAGATCTACATAAACAGTGGAAAGAAGAAACTGGACCGGTTGCACGAGACAATAGAGAAGAAGTTTGGGGAGATTTTAAAGAAGTAACAAAAAAAATTCACGATAAAAGGCGTGAGTTTTATAAAAAATTAAAAGAGGAGTTTGGTGCCAATCTTGTTAAAAAAAGAGCTTTGATTGAAACCTTAAAAGAGTTGACAGCAGAAGTGCCTGCCACCCATAAGCAATGGCAAGGCTTGATTAAAAAAATTGAAGCTGTAAGAGAATCGTTTTATCAAATTGGCTACGTTCCAAAAAAACATCGAGAAAAAGTTTGGGGAGATTTTAAATCTACTATTAAAGGAATAAATAAACATAAAAATAATTATTATAAATCCCTAAAAGAGCTTCAAAAGGAAAATCTAGACAAAAAAATGGAGCTGATCCGTATCGCTGAAGAGCTTAAAGATACCGAAGAATGGGACACTGCCACCAAAACCTATAAAGAAATACAAGAAAAGTGGAAACAAATAGGTCATGTGCCAAGAAAAAGTTCTGATAAGATTTGGAATCAGTTTCGCGCAGCTTGTAACCATTATTTCGATAGATTTCACAAACATGTAAAAGGTGAGCGTGGTGACGAATTAGAAATATTCTTAAATAAAAAAGCATTTTTGCAACAACTAAAAGATAAGTTTGAAAATGTTTCGGATGATGCTTCCTATACCATTGATGATATTAAAAAAATAACAGAAGAATGGAACGCTATAGGCTATGTATCTGCTGATAAAAGATTTATCAATGCAAAATTTAATAAGTATGTTAATTCTTTATATGATAAGCTGAATATTGATAAAAGAGAATTGTCATTCTTAAAATTTAAAAATACCGTTGATGAATATATGTCTGAAGAAAATTATAGAAAAATTGATTCAGAAAAACGTTATGTTCGTCAAAAAATAGATGCAATTTTTAAAGAAATACAACAATTAGAGAATAATTTAATGTTTGTTAAATCTGCCGATAAAAACAACCCTTTCAAAAGAGAAGTGCAAAATAACATCGCAAAAAATTTAGAAATATTAGCTTTTTGGAAGAAAAAGCAACAATATCTAGATAATTTAAAATACTAGTATTATGCAAATTATGAGGTATATATTTTTGCTATTTTTATTTTTGGATTTTCATGCTTTTGCACAAGATTTAGATGTGTATAAGGTCAAAAAGAATTCAAATTTTGAATTGCCTGATATTGCAAAAGAAATGACTTTTCAAGAATTTGAACTTTTGAGCACCAATTTGCGTATGCAAGACATGATCACAGCTGTTATATTGCCAGGACATGTGCATTTTAAAATCAAGGAAAAGAAAATTGGTTATTATATACTAGGAGCCAGGAGTTTAGGTTATGCCAGTTGGGCATATCTTTCTACAAATAATGAGTCATTGTTAAATATTCTATTTCTTCCAGNCTATAATCATTTGTACAATGTTTCAGATACTGAGACTATTGTGGCATATACAGCTACTGTATTAATAATNGGCAGTTATTTGTACGATTGGATACATGGAAGATATTTACTAGATAAAAAACAGAACAGTATAAGATATAAATATGCCAAAAAAAGAACCCAAATTGGGTTTTCTAGCATAAGGGTAAATCACAAAGATTATCCTGCTTTGGCACTGATTTACAATTTTTAAACATTATATAATAATATAAGGCAAAATAGTTTGAATTTAGAAGCTAATATTTTATCTTTGCCCGATTAATTTGAAAAAGAACAGAAAAAAAGAACAGAATGAAAAATAAGGGACTTGTAATAGTATTTGCCACTATTTTGGCGATACTAAGTATTTATCAATTATCGTTTACAGCAAAAAGTAACCTAATTCGTAAGGAAGCTAAAACCTATGCCAAAGGCGATCATGCCATGCAAAAACAATATTTAGATTCGCTAGATAAAAAACCAGTTTTCAGTTTATTGGGGTCAGATTTCACGTATAGTGATCTTAAAGATCGCGAAATGAATCTCGGTTTGGATTTACGTGGTGGTATTAACGTGATCTTGCAGGTTTCGGTAAAAGATATTTTGAAAAATTTAGCTGGAAAAACCGATAATTTGACTTTTAACAAAGCTTTGCAATTGGCAAGTGAAATGCAAAAAAGCAGTAATAAACCTTATGTAGATTTGTTTTTTGAAGCTTTTGATGAGATTAATAGTCAATCAAAAGAGCCGGTGAAATTAAGTTCTCCTGAAATTTTTGGTAATAGAGACCTCGCTGATGATGTCAAATTTGATATGCCGGATAACGATGTTGAAAATATTATTGTTCAAAAAGTAGATGATGCAATGGTCAGCGCTTTTGAAGTGCTTCGTAAAAGGATTGATAAATTTGGGGTTACACAACCGCATATTCAACGTATGGGTAAATCCGGAAGAATTTTGGTAGAATTAGCTGGTGCTAAAGATATTGAAAGGGTTAAAAAATTATTACAAAGTACAGCGCAACTCGAGTTTTGGCATGCATATAATGCAGAAACCTTAATGCCATATCTTAAACAAGTAGATGCTTTAGTAGCACAACAAGCGGTAAAAGATACTACAAAATCTCCTGAAGATTTAATCGTTGATCAAAAAACGAAAGAATCTTTATTCAAATATTTGCAACCAGGTAGTTTTTCTAGAGTTGGTTTGGCAAAGGTTAAAGACAAAAAGAAAATTGAAAAAATATTGTTTAGCAAGGATGCTATTAAAATGCGTCCTAGCAACTTAAAAGATGTTCTTTTTTATTGGGGCAAACCAGCAAAGAAATCTGAGTTGGTTTACTTGTATGCTATAAAAGGTAACAGAGATGTCGTTCCACCATTAGGAGGAGATGTTATTACAGATGCACAATCATCATTTGACCAATTTGGTAAACCTGCTGTTACGATGCAAATGAATAGTAAGGGTGCNAAAAAATGGAAAGCAATGACTACAACAGCATTTCAGGATAAAACCGGAATTGCTATTGTTTTAGATAATATTGTTTATTCTGCTCCGGGNGTAACCACTGGTCCTATCGATGGTGGTCGTTCTGAAATTACAGGTAACTTTAGCGTAGAAGAAGCAAAGGATTTAGCCAATGTTTTAAGAGCTGGTAAATTGCCAGCTAAGGCAGATATCGTTCAATCTGAAATTGTTGGACCTTCTCTTGGTAAAAAAGCAGTTGATGGCGGTTTAATGTCATTTGTTTTTGCTTTTCTATTGATTTTCTTGTGGATGTTTGGCTACTACGGCAAAGCCGGTGTTGCTTCTGACCTTGCTTTGGTTTTAAACATATTATTTATATTTGGTATTTTGGCAAGTTTAGGTGCTGTGCTTACTTTACCCGGTATTGCCGGTATCGTATTGACCATTGGTATGGCGGTGGATGCCAACGTGCTTATTTTTGAAAGAATTCGCGAAGAAATGCGACGTGGCAAGTCCTTGAGAAGTGCCGTTGACGATGGTTTTCAAAATGCTTTGTCTTCCATTTTAGATGCCAACATCACAACTGCCTTAACCGGTATAATTTTACTGATTTTTGGCACAGGTCCTATCGAAGGTTTTGCAACTACTTTATTAATTGGTATTGCAACATCATTATTTACGGCAATATTTATTACACGACAATTAATAGAATGGTATTTGTCTAAAGGAAAAACATTTACTTTTGATACTATTATTTCTAAAAATTGGTTTAATAATGTCAACTATAATTTCTTGAAGAAACGTAAAATTTCCTATATGGTTTCTGGTACGATTATTTTATTTGGACTGATTTCAATTTTTATCAATGGATTAAATCCGGGTGTTGATTTTGTAGGTGGACGAACTTATATAGTTGAGTTTGACAAAAAAGTTAATTCAATTGAAGTTAAAAAAGATTTGACCAAACAATTTGTCGATGAAAAAGGCAATAAATTTGAGCCACAAGTAAAAAGTTATGGTGGTGAAAATCAGCTAAAAATAACCACAAAATTCTTAATAGATAAAGAAGGAGAAGATGTTGATAATGATGTACAACGGCGTTTGTTTGATGGTTTAGTACCTTATTTTCCTAAAGGATATACGTATGAGCAATTTATCAGTAGTGAAGACGATAAAACCATTGGTAGAATGCAATCTATCAAAGTAGGACCTACCATTGCTGATGATATTAAAACTGGTGCTTTTTATGCGGTAATTGGTTCATTATTAGTAGTGTTCTTGTATATCTTAATGCGATTTAAAAAATGGCAATTTAGCTTGGGTGCTGTGGCTGCAGTATTTCATGATGTCTTGATTGTATTGGGTATGTTTTCTATATTCTGGAGATTTGCGCCTTTTAATATGGAAATAGACGAAGCTTTTATCGCAGCTATCTTGACTGTAATTGGTTACTCATTGAATGATACGGTGGTTATTTTTGACCGTATTCGTGAATTTATGAGCGAACACCATACGTGGCCTTTAAACAAAAAAATTAACGAAGCTTTAGATAGTACATTATCTAGAACCTTGAATACATCTTTAACTACTTTGGTTACTTTGATAGCGATTTTTATTTTTGGTGGTGAAAGTATTCGTGGTTTTGTTTTTGCTTTAATTATTGGTGTGATTGTAGGTACTTATTCATCCTTATTTATTGCAACGCCTATTATGTATGATTTAGCAGAAAAGGAAGAAAAAAAAGATAAAAGAAAAAAATAATCATTAGAATATTATATATTAAAATAGCCGATGCAAACGCATCGGCTATTTTTTTTGAATAAAAATTATTTAATCACTAAAAAAAGATGCACACTAACGTTTATTGCAATAGGTTGAATAGTTATTTGGGTAATTTACTTGTGAGATTACATAATTTCGAAGCAAATTTTAAACAATAGATTACGTGTTTTTTTATGTATTATCGTGTTTTTTTTCTAATAGTTATGTTATGCAAATCTATTAAATCCTTAGTAGTATATAAAAATCTAATCAAAAAGTAAAAAAAATAGTAGCATTAAGAAAACCCAAAATAGTATTCCTAAAATATAGTAAATTACTGTTTGTTTGTTTTGTTTTTTATTTCCTGGTAAATGATAGAAGTATCTATTTCCACCGTGAAGAAATACTATTATCAATCCAAAAAAGAAAATAGTTATTTTTTTGCTTCGATTAAGTCCTTTTTGTTCTTATTGATTATTCAAAGTATCCATAATAATTGCATCTTATTTACTTTAACATATATAAAATTATCTTTTATTGTACTTCATTTTATTTTTCAATAATGATTCCAAAATTTCTTAATTATTTCATTTTTTTGAGATATAGACATTTGTTGGCTATTTTCAAAATCAAATGCATCATTTAAGCATTTTTCTCTATAGACATTCCAATTGTTTTCAGTTGTATCAGCATTACAATCATAACCATATTCAATTCCGCAATTACAAATTCCGTATGAAGGACATCCTATTTCAACATAAGGTCTTGAATTTTTTATTTTTTGCTTTTTCACCACACACCACACATAAGGCAAATCCATCAAGGTTTATTGGTATTTTAGTTTTTGCACCATGCTGTTTAGGTATCACTATTTCACATGTCAATTTCACATGTCATTTTTTTACAACTTTAGCCTTTATTATTTAATTTTTTTTTAATAAAAAGCTTATTGACAACACCCATATATAAAAAAAATGCTGAGATATTGTTTATTTTAATAACGAAAATTATGCTTTATCTCTTAACATGGGTACAAATCTAAACAAGCCATGTTCGGTTTGGCTAATGCCTTTTTTATTCTTTTGGACTAATAGCATTTTTTGTGTTTCATTTCCTACGGGAATCACCAGTTTGCCACCAATTTTTAATTGATCGAGTAAATCTTTTGGAACTTCGGGTGCGGCGGCTGTTACAATTATTCTGTCAAATGGCGCATAATTTGGCAATCCTTTGTAGCCGTCGCCATAACTGATGTATTTTGGAAAATAATTTAAGTCTTTAAGTGTTTTTTTTGCTTTTGCATGCAAGACTTTTTGTCGTTCAATGCTATAAATTTGAGCGCCCAATTCTATTAAAACAGCTGTTTGATATCCTGATCCAGTGCCGATTTCCAGTACTTTCATGCCAGATTTTACGTCTAATAATTCAGATTGAAATGCAACGGTATAAGGTTGTGAAATGGTTTGGTCGGCAGCAATTGGAAAAGCTTTATCTTGATATGCATGACTTTCTAAAGCGGATTCAAAAAAAACATGACGCGGAATTTTGCGTATGGCTTTTATAACTTCCGTATTGCTAATACCCTTATTTTTAATTTCTTGTACCAATTTATTTCGTAATCCCTGATGTCTGGGTGTGTCTTGCATGAAAGTTTTTTTTAAAGCACTAAAATTAATCATTTTTCATATAATTGCTCGTTCAAATTTATTAAATTTGCTTACAAATCACTAAAAAAAATTATGATGAAAAAAGTTGCTGTTATTGGTGCCGGAACAATGGGAAACGGTATTGCCCACGTTTTTGCACAATCAGGATATAAAGTCCACTTAATCGATGTGTCAAAAAATGCCTTGGAACATGCCTTGGATACCATTACAAAGAATCTTATGCGATTGCTGTCAAAAGAAAAAATTGACGAAGCAACCAAAGATCAAACGCTTGACAATATTCAAACTTTTACCAGTTTGCGCGAAGGTGTTCCCGGAGCAGAACTCGTGGTAGAGGCAGCAACCGAAAATATTGATTTAAAACTCCAAATTTTTAAAGAATTAAGCGAATTGACCGATAAAGATGTCATTCTGGCTTCTAATACTTCTTCTATTTCTATCACGACAATTGGCGCGGTAACCAACAGACCCGATAAGGTAATCGGTATGCATTTTATGAATCCGGTGCCGATTATGAAACTAATAGAAATTATTCGTGGTTATGCAACTTCGGACGAAACTTTTAAAACAATTTTCGAACTTTCAAAAAATATTAAGAAAGTTCCGGTTGAAGTAAACGATTATCCCGGATTTGTTGCCAATCGTATTTTAATGCCTATGATTAATGAAGCAGTTGAAACATTATATAATGGCGTAGCTGGGGTTGAAGAAATTGATACGGTTATGAAATTGGGTATGGGACACCCAATGGGNCCCCTTCAATTGGCAGATTTTATTGGTTTGGATGTGTGTTTGGCAATTTTAAATGTAATGTATGATGGATTTAAAAATCCAAAATATGCACCAAATCCTTTATTGGTAAAAATGGTTGAAGCCGGAAAATACGGCGTAAAATCAGGTGAAGGTTTTTATGATTATAGCGAAAGCAGAAAAGCAGAAAAAGTAGCAAAGCAGTTTTTGTAATAAATAAAATAGAGACGCCCAACCGGGCGTCTCAATATTTATAGTTAATTAATTTATCAATTTAATGGTGATTGTGTCCGCCACAGTTGTGTCCGTGACAATCTTCATCACCATGATCGTGACTATGTGCATGGGTGTGTTGGTAAGCGTTTGGATCTATAGCTTTGAGCGTGCCGCCAATTAGTTGATTCACGGCATCGTCAGGATTTATTCCTTGTATAATGTAAGCTCTGACACCAAGTTTCATCAAATTGTTAATGGCTGCTGTGCCAATACCACCTGTCAACATAATTTGACATTGTAGTATTTCATGCTCAGCAGGATTTATATTGGGATTATTTAATAAGTTGTGTAAACTGTTTTCTTTTTCAACTTTTATTATTTTTGAACCAGTAAGCCCTTCTTGTTCATCTATTTCGTATATTTTAAAATATACACCATGACCGGCATGTTCGGCAAGCTTATCACCATTTTTGTTGGTTGTTACAGCTACTTTTGCTTTCATTTTTTCTTAATTTATGATTGATTGTATCAATCGATTTGAAATGCAAAAATATTAAAAAAAGCTTTATATTTGCTTTAATTAACATACTTTATGAATTATATCGTTTCAGCTTTAAAATATAGACCGCAAAAATTTGAAGAAGTTGTTGGACAGCAAGTCGTTACAAACACTTTAAAAAATGCCATTACCAAAGATCATTTGGCAAAAGCTTTGCTTTTTACGGGCCCTAGAGGCGTAGGAAAGACGACATGTGCGCGTATTTTAGCACGTGAGATTAATCAGTCTGAAGGGCTATCGGCGTCTGAAGATTTTGCTTTTAATATTTTTGAATTGGATGCCGCTTCTAATAACTCGGTTGACGATATCAGAAAACTGATTGAGCAAGTGCGTATTCCGCCGCAAACAGGTAAATATAAGGTGTATATTATCGATGAGGTACATATGCTTTCGACGCAAGCTTTTAATGCTTTTTTAAAAACGCTTGAGGAGCCGCCGGCACATGCTATTTTTATTTTGGCAACCACTGAAAAGCATAAGATTATCCCGACTATTTTGTCGCGTTGTCAGATTTATGATTTTAAAAGAATTAGTGCTTTTGATATCAAGGAACATCTCAAGGAAATTGTACAGAAAGAAAATTTGGAAGCAGACGATGATGCCTTGTTTTTAATTGCTCATAAAGCAGATGGTGCTTTACGAGATTCTTTGTCGTTATTTGACAAGGTCGCTAGTTATGCCGATGGTAAAATTACGCGGAAAATTGTTTCTGAAAGCATGAGCATTTTAGATTACGATGCGTATTTTAAAGTGGTTGATTATATGCAAGCTAATGATATTCCTGCATTGCTTAATTATTTTAACGAATTGCTGCAACAAGGTTTTGATGCCCATCAGTTTGTAGCGGGTTTAAGCGCTCACTTAAGAGATTTATTGGTAGCAAAAGATGTTAGAACTGTTGAATTGCTTGCTTTAAGTGAGAATATTAAAAAACAATATTTAGAACAATCCAAGGCTGTTTTACTTCCTTATTTGATGCAAGCTTTAGAATTGACAACAGAAACAGATATTAACTACAAACTAAGCAAAAGTCCACATTTACTGGTGGAGTTAATGCTGATGAAAATGGCTTCTCTTCAACAAGATGAAGCAAAAAAAAAAATAGCTAAAATTCTGCCGGCTTCTTTATTTAGAAATACCAGTCAAATCATTACAGAGGTTAAAGAAAAAAAAGAAGTTTATAAAAAAGAAACACCAAGCCCGACCCATATAAAAGAGGCTAATGTTGAAAAAATTGAAAAAAAATTAGTTAAACCTGAAATTAAAAAAGCAAGTAAAGCATCAGGTTTAAGTTTAAAAGCACTACGGCAAAAAAAAGAAGAATTTTTGGAGGATGAATTGTTAAAAAAAGGCATAAAACTTCCTACAAATGATTTTACGTACGATACATTTATTAAATATTGGAATGAATATTTAGACAAATTGCGCTCAAATAATGATAAAAATTTCTTGTCGATTTTAAGTATTGATGAAAATCCTAAATTAGAAGGGCATAAAATAAAATTAATTTTATCAAGCCTAGCATTGAAGAAAGAATTGGAGCGTTCTAAGGAGGCTGTGCTGAAATTTTTGCGTGGAAATTTGAAGAACTATGATATTGATATTATTATAGAAGTCAATGAAGAAAAACAAAAAGAATTGATTTATTCCAAACAAGATAAATTTGGAAAATTGGTAGAAAAATATCCTGATGTTCAATACCTTAAACAAAAATTTGATTTGGATATTTAAAAATATATTAGATGAATATTATTGCCATAAATAAAAATATCGAAATTAAAAATCACAAGGTAGTATCTACGACTGAAAAAGATTTTTACGATATGCAATTGGCAAATACTGACTATTTGATTGTTAGTGGAGGTGACGGTTTGTTAAGACGTATTATTCAGTATGTTATTTTTTCAGGACAACACAAACCAAAAATAATTATAGATCCAAAAGGTTCTTTTAATGTGATTGCCAAAAAACATTTTGTGTCTAAACTAAGTAAAATCTTGAAAAAAATTGAATCAGGAGATGAATTATCTATCAAAAATCAAGATGTATATAAATTAAACAAACACGTTTTTCTGTTTTCTGCCGGTAACTTACACGATGCACTGCACATACATTTATCAGAAATTTTTAGAATTGGATTTTTAAAAAAGGGAATATTAAAATATATTATTTCTATTATTTTTATATTGCCTATTGCCATTTTGACTTTGCCATTTCTGGTGTTTTCTAAAAAGCGTTTTTTTATCTTTACGCCTTTAAAATCTATTAATTTTATGAATCTTTATACTAAAGTTAAACACTTAAAAATTGATTTGAAAAATGAATATAACCTAATGGAAATTGATGGAGATCTTGTTATTATACAAGATAGATTTGTCGAAATAAAGCATATTGACGAAATTGAAATTGTCGTTGGGTGATTAATCTTTATCGACTAATATCTGAATGACATTTGAAATACAATCAATACCGATGGATAATTTCCCACAAATTTCACTGTCTGGAGAAACTATTTTTTCGGGTTCTGCTTCAAATCTGACAAATTTTGCTTGAATCTAGGTTACATAAGGAGATTGTATATAACTGCCATCAAATATTTTGGGAAATGTTTTTAGCAATTGTATGCGACTTATTTTATTTATAATAATAATCTCAATTTTTTTGTCATTTATTTCAGCTTTGGGGGCTATCAAGAGGTTGCCACTGGTATATTTTGAATTTTAAATGGTGATAAAAGTGTTGCCCATAAGATTTTATTTGCTATCGGTAATCATTTTTAACGGATATGTTTTAAGTTGGAGTGTGTTGATTAATACACCAATCGTATAGGCAAAATGACCAAATATTTTGAATTTTGAAGCGGTAAGTGTTACATCTGTTGTAAACCCAAATTCTATCATATTGGCAAAATAAAAACTTTTTTTTGTGGAAGTTGCTTTTCCAATATCAAAACTTTTTTGATGTTTTAAAGCAATTATTTTTACAAATTGTTCTAAATTATCAATATTATTGGTGATGTCTTTTGAAAGCGAATTGCCAGTACCGACCAGAATCAGTCTTAAAGGAATATCTAAGTTTCCTCGATATTTCATATATCCGTTAAGCGTGTCAAAAAAACTACCATCGCCGCCTGCAGCAATTAATGCATCGTATTGTGATAAGTCTATATATTTAATGATTTCAGTCGCGTGATGTGGATGCTTGGTAAAATATAAAGTGGCATTTATTTTTCTTAAATAGTTCTTTTATAGCAGGTAAATATTTTATCGATTTTTCACCGCCTGTTTGCGGATTATAAATGCAAATAATTTTCATAGTTTGGTATTTTTTATTCAAAATATATTGTAGAAACACGCTGATGGCGTAATTCTAAATTTTGAGAAAGCGAAGGTAAAAAAGGTCGTACTTATTAGAATGAGGTTTTGGTAATGAAATTTTATGTTCCACCATAAAATTGTGTTGCATAAAAAGAAAGTATAATAAAAGAAAGAGAAATTAAGTTTCAATGATTGATTTATATCAAAATATTTTTATCTCAAATTACAAAAATTCGTTTTTCGGGATAAATTGTGAGAGGGTTTACGATAGGTATTAGCCTATCGGCGTTTTACTCGATTATGTTTTGTAATTATTTAATCAATATTCTTTCATTTCTGCTCTTTGTTCAGAGTTTAATATTTTCTCTTGGTGAATTGCAATTGTTGCCTTTTCTTGATTTTTTATTATGCTATTTTACTGAATTATCAATTCGTATAAAATTATAGACACCTTTTCCTTCTGCTATTAATTCATCGTTTTGATGTGCTTTCATTTTCGTTACAAGTATTCTATTACCTAATCTAACAATTTTTCCTTCTACAATTATTGATGATGCTTCTGCTCCCTTTAGATAATCTATTCTTAAATCAATTGTTGCTAATTTATCATCAAATGATGTAAAATGTGTTCCGCCAGCAATTCCGCCAACAGAATCCATTATAGTGGCAATAATTCCTCCGTGCCATCTGTTTCTCCTAATATCTCCAACAACCTCATCTCTAAAAGGAACACTTACTTTTACAAATCCTTTTTCAAGAACCAATAATTTTAAGCCTAAAAATTTGTGGATTGGAATATCTTCTTCAATTGTTTTTCTTAAAAATTCTATATTTTTTTCAACCATTTATTTAGTTTTGTAATTACTGAGCCCCTTTTTCGTCAATACAGAAAAAGTTTACCTTATTTTAAATTGAAATTCTACGTCTTTGGTTTTTTCAATACTATAAACCATTAGTTTAATTTTTTATGATTATATAAATAATCTAATCCTTTTTTTGTACAAATGGCTCTTAAATAGAAGTTTAAATAGACATCTTGAACTTCAAAAGCACTAAAATGTTTTGGGTTAAATAAAATTAGGTTTTTAACGTTATTTATACCAATAAAAAAGAAACGACTTAAAAGTTTAATGTTATTTTCATTTTTATATAATCCTTGTTCAATTCCTTTTTTTATGTTTTTAGTAATACACGTATCCATTTCAGTAAATTGATGGGTTATCAAAGACCGGTATATTTTTGGGAAATATTTTTGAAATTGAAAGTATGGTGAAGTGTTTTCACTTTTTAAAACTTTAAAAACAAAATCTTTAATAAGATAAATTTCTTTGATGGGATTTTCATTCAATTCCATAATTTTATGAATACCACTTGTAATTTTATGAAATAAATATTCTGAACCAGCTTTTATTAGTTCTCTTTTGGCATTGAAATATTTATATATGGTTTTTTTAGAAATACGCATTTCATAAGCAATAATATCCATTGTCAATCCCTTTGCACCTTGTATAAGGAACATTTCTGTTGATTTTTCGATGATTTTGTCTCTCATCTCTTGCAATTAATTATTATTTACGTTTTTCGTCTGTGGCGTTTGCATGTAACGTTAGTTTCCCGAAAAGTCGGGACAAGTTGTTTAAAAACGCCCATTATTTTAGTTAACTTTTCAAAAGTAAGCAAAATTTGGTAAAGAATTTTGAAAAAGTCAATTATTTACAAAAATAGAAAGTTTACTTTTTAAGTACTTTAAAGTTAAAAACATGCTTTTTAAACGCGTCTTTAGGTGCTTTTTTAGCTTAAAAAAG
>JGI24023J19991_10001444_pt1 | contig 18123 bp, 20 predicted proteins | sample Cruoilmetagenom1_FD_19991 | JGI IMG/M metagenome (IMG submission 19991) | reverse complement strand
AAAGTTCTTTGACTTCTTTTTTACCGCCAAAGCCTCCTGCACTTCCAACCCCCGGTAATTTTATTTCTCTTAGTAATTTTCCATCCATAGTATATTGAAAAACTTTTGAAACAGCATCTACCATGTATTCAGCAAAAATATAACCCGAACCAGTGCTTGGGCTTAATACATTTTTGGTTTCAGGAATTAAATCTTTCCAGTTGTTTGGAGTTGGATTTGCGGCATCAACAGTAATAATTTTTTTATTCGGAGCATTTAGATTGGTTACTATATAGAGTTTTGTGCCAATATTGTCACTGATATAACTGTCACTATTATAATTATCAAGAATAGTGACTAGTTTGCTGCTTGAGTTTTGTAAGTCTTTAAAAAAGAGTTTGTTACCAGATGTTGAGGTAGAGGCTGTAATGGTCAAATATCTGTCATCTTCACTAACATAGCCGCCTACATATCTATTTTTTTGATCATCAGTAGCTCCAAAAATAACTTGATCGTCTTTTTGAGAAGTTCCTAATTTATGATAGTATAATTTGTGTTGATCTGTTTTGGCAGAAAGCTCACTTCCTTTAGGTTTGTCATAACTAGAATAATAAAAGCCTTCGTCNCCTTTCCATGAAAGTCCGCTAAATTTNACATCAATAATGGTATCTCCTTTAATTTCTTTTGAGATGGCATCCATTACAATTACTTTTCTCCAGTCNGAACCACCTTCAGAGATAGAATATGCTGCTATTTTTCCTGATTTAGAGAATGACAATCCTGCTAAAGATGTAGTGCCATCTTTTGAAAAAGTATTAGGATCCAAAAATATTTCAGGGGTAGAATTGTCTTTTTGACGATAGACAACATATTGATTTTGTAATCCGTTGTTTTTATAAAAATAAGTGTAGTCACCTTCTTTAAACGGAGCAGAATATTTTTCGTAATTCCATAATTTTTCTAATCTATTTTTAAGCTGATCCCGATAAGGAATTTGATTTAAATATTCAAAAGTGACTTTGTTTTGGGCTTTGACCCAAGTAGCAGTTTCGTCAGACCTGTCATCTTCTAGCCATCGGTAAGGGTCTTTAACTTCAGTACCAAAATAATTGGTGACTGTATCAACTTTTTTGGTTTCAGGATAAGTTATAAGCTGTTGAGCCTTGCTTGTATTCATAAATAATAGTAATGTTAAAAAAATAAAAGTTAATTTGTTCATTGGAATTAAATTTTGTAGTTATAACAAAAATACATAAAAAAGGCATATCTTTTAGATATGCCTGAGTGTTGTAATAAAAAAGAAATTTCTAAATACTGTTTACTTAAGTATAGTTTCGTATTTACTCCAATACGTAAATAATAATATAGCATTTAATATAGCTACAACTGCTGCAAATAATACACCTTTAGGGTCTAAAGCTAAGTGAAAAGCTACTATATTAATAGAAATTGGGACTAACATAAGTAATGCTAACGGTACAGCCTTGTTAAGAACAAGTAGTAAGCCTATAATAATGTAGAATACACCTAGAATAGGGAAAATATAACCACTATCAGCTAATGCACCCATAAAAATGCCTGCTTTTTCAGATAATTCAGGTTTAGGCATAAACCCTGCAAATTTATTAGCACCAAAAATTAACATGGCAATACCTAATAAATAACGTAATACTTTTGAAATTGTTGAATTCATAATGTGTGATTTTAGGTTAATATTGATTGTTTTGACGTACAAGTTACAAAATCCTAACAGAGTGTAACAAATGTGGCAAAGTAATCGCTATAAATTGTGTCATTTTGTCGTGTGAAATAGAACGGAATAATTATTGCGTTTGTATATAAAAAATAATAAGAAATGACAGAATTACTTACTAAAGAAACTTTTTTAGAAAAAGTTTTTAATTACGAAAAAAACAAAGAATGGACTTTTGAAGGTGACTTACCTTGTATTATAGATTTTTATGCAGACTGGTGTGGACCTTGTAAGGCTATAGCTCCAGTTTTAGAGCAATTGAGCGAAGAATATAAAGGAAAAATAAATATCTATAAAATAGATACTGAAAAAGAGCAAGAATTGGCAGCAGCTTTTGCGATTAGAAGTATTCCTTCAATGTTATTTTGTCCAGCAGAAGGACAACCACAAATGGCACAAGGAGCTTTGCCAAAACAACAATTAGAAGAAATTATTAAAGACGTTTTAAAAGCGGCTAAATAAGAATCTCATCCCTAACCCTTCCCAAAGGGAAGGGGATTGGTTGGTGAAAAAATATTTTGTCATATTTCCTGACTCTCATTAAAATGAAAATACCCGATAAGTTCGGGTATTTTGTTTTCATTATTAGGGGGTACTACCCTTTGGGAAGGATTTAGGATGGGATTATACCAACTTATTCTCTACTAAATATTCAGCTATTTGAATAGTATTGGTAGCTGCACCTTTACGAAGATTGTCTGAGACAATCCACATGTTTAAAGAATTTCGTTGCGATAAATCTCTACGGATTCTACCTACAAAAACATCATCTTTACCATGTGCGTAAATTGGCATTGGGTAGGTGTTGGTATCTGTATTGTCTTGTACAGTAACGCCTGGTGTTTCATTTAATAATTTTCTGATTTCAGCAACATCAAATTCTTTTTCAAATTCAATATTTACAGATTCACTATGGCCGCCAACTACGGGTATTCTGACAGCAGTTGCCGTGATGGCAATCGTTCTATCATCTAAAATTTTGTGAGTTTCTCTCACCAATTTCAATTCTTCTTTGGTATAACCATTTTCTTCAAAGACATCACAATGAGGAATTGCATTTCTATGTATAGGATAATGATAAGCCATTTCTCCTTTTTCATCGTTGTATTCATTTTCTAATTGCTGTACGGCTTTTACACCCGTACCTGTAATAGATTGATAAGTAGAAATTACCAATCTTTTTATTTGATATTTTTTATGCAAAGGAGCTAAAGCAACCACCATTTGAATGGTAGAACAGTTGGGGTTTGCAATAATTTTATCGGCTGTAGTTAGTGTAGCAGCATTTATTTCTGGTACAATTAGTTTTTTGTTAGCATCCATCCGCCAAGCAGAAGAATTGTCAATTACTGTAGTGCCTGCTTCAGTAAATTTAGGAGCCCAAGTCAATGAAGTGTCTCCACCAGCCGAAAATAGGGCAATGTCAGGTTGCATGTCAACGGCAGTTTGTAATCCAACCACTGCATATTCTTTTCCGTCAAAGAATATTTTTTTGCCTACAGATTTTTCAGAAGCTACAGGGATTAACTCTGTAATCGGAAAATTACGCTCTTTTAAAGATTTTAACATTACATTTCCTACCATACCGGTAGCACCTACAACTGCAACTCTCATTTTTAGTATTTTAGTATTTGATTGCAAAGGTTAAAAAAAAGTTCAATTAAAAGTTTTTTTTAGGCGTAAAAATCTATTAAAGTTTAAAATTTATCAAAATTCTATAAAATGTTGGTATTTTTTATAGCAAGTAATTGCAAATCACTTATTTTTGCCGAAAATAGAATCAAGTGAATGTGAAGAATAAAATAGAATTAATGGCTCCTGCGGGGAGTTTTGAATCGCTTCAAGCGGCATTAGACAATGGGGCTGATTCCGTTTATTTCGGAGTTGAGCAATTGAATATGCGTGCCAGAGCTTCTATAAATTTCACCTTAGATGATTTGCAAGAAATTTCAAGAAGATGTAGTGAGAAGAATGTTCGTTCATATTTAACACTGAATACCATTATTTACGATCATGATTTATCTATAGTTAAAACGCTGATTGTTAAAGCTAAAGAAGCTAATATTACAGCAGTAATTGCTATGGATCAAGCGGTGATTCAGGTGGCACGTACAGAAGGAATGGAAGTGCATATTTCTACTCAAATTAACATCACTAATATTGAAACCTTGAAGTTTTATGCCATGTTTGCAGATACTGTGGTATTGAGTAGAGAATTGAGCTTACGTCAAGTAAAAAACATTACTGAACAGGTAGAGAAACAAGAAATTAAAGGACCTTCTGGTCGTTTGGTTGAAATTGAAATATTTGGTCACGGAGCATTGTGTATGGCAGTTTCTGGTAAGTGTTATATGAGTTTGCATTCGCAAAATTCATCGGCCAATAGAGGGGCTTGTAAGCAAAATTGTCGAAAAAAATATACAGTAATCGATCAGGAAACTGGTTTTGAAATGGAGCTTGATAATGAGTATATTATGTCACCTAAAGATTTATGTACGATAGATTTTCTAGATCAGGTAGCTGATGCGGGAATAAAAGTATTGAAAATTGAGGGTAGAGGTAGAGCACCAGAATATGTGGCAAATGTAATTAAATGCTATCGTGATGCGATTGATAGTATTGCTGACGGAACTTATGATAAAGAAAAAGTAATTTCTTGGATGCAAGAATTAGAGAAAGTTTACAATCGCGGATTTTGGAATGGCTATTATTTAGGACANAAACTAGGAGAGTGGAGTAATGGTTCTGGGTCACATGCCACTCAGAAAAAAGTGTATGTTGGTAAGAGTATGCATTNTTTNCCTAAGCCAAGTATTGGNGANTTTAAAGTTGAAGCTTATGATATTTCAGTTGGAGACACATTATTAATTACTGGNCCAACAACAGGTGTAGAAGAGTTTGAACTTGAAGAAATGTTTGTGAATGATGCNAAAGGAAATGTAGCTACTAAAGGAGATTCTGTAACCATTCCTTTGAAATTTAGGGTGCGACCTTCTGACAAACTCTACAAAATTGTAGTTACTGAATTTGCAGAACCTCAGAAAGTATAATGGTAATTATTACATTACAACGAGCTAAATGTATTGGCTGTAATTATTGTGTCGAATTGGCACCTGCTCAATTTCAAATGTCAAAAAAAGACGGAAAATCAGTATTGCTACATTCTAAAGATAAAAAAGGATTTTTCACATTGAAATCTCCAGACGATTCTATTTTAGAAAGTAATATCAAAGCAAAAGAAGCTTGCCCTGTTAAAATAATTTCGGTAAAACAAACTTTATAATTAAATAGGTATAATACAACCCGTTCTATATTTTTGAATTTTTTCAATGTTTACCGTCAGATCGAGTGATTTTTTTGATAAAAATAGTATCGATAACTTGTTAAGTTACTTATATGTCCACAACTTAGCAGCCTCTATTCATGTAAGGTAAATGTTAAAACGGCAAATAAACCAATAATAATGAATATAGCAATACCAATTATCCAAACGTTTTTATAATGGAGTTTGTGAATTTTCAAGTCTTTTCTATAGCTCCAAACAATAAAAGTGATAAAAGCTAGAGCAAATAAAATTCCGAATATTTTTTGTTCGGTGCTAAACATATTTCTATTATATTTATGGCGGTAAAATTAATTTTTTTTACTGACAAAACATTCAAGATATGAGTAAAAATGCAGTGATTTTCGGAGCAACATCTGGTATTGGTAAAGAATTGGCTATTTTATTAGTTAAAGATGGTTATACAGTTGCAATTACTGGTAGAAGAGCTGAAAAGTTGGCAGAATTAAAAGCTACAAATCCAGAGAAGTACATTTCAAAGCAACATGATGCTACCGATGTTGATGCTACCGATGTAGTTTTTAAAGAGCTGATTGATAAAATGGGGACAATAGATTTGGTAGTATATAGTTCAGGAGTTGGAGGGCCAAATTATAAATTAGAATGGGAAAAAGAAGTACCAACAATTAATACCAATGTAATTGGAGCTGTTAAAGTTTTTGGGTTGGCTTACAATTTATTTAAAGAACAAGGTCACGGTCATTTGGTGGGTATCTCATCTATTGCTGGAATTAGAGGTAATCGTCATGTACCTTGCTATTTTGCGTCTAAAGCTTTTATGAATAGCTATTTGGAATCGTTATGGATGAAGGCTAATAGGACTAAAAAAGCAAAAATCCACGTAACAGATATTGTTCCTGGTTTTGTGGAGACAAAGATGGCAACAGGCAATACTTTTTGGAAAGCACCTTTAGACAAAGCAACAAAGCAGGTTTTTACAGCAATTAAAAAGAAAAAGAAGAAAGCATACATTACTAAACGATGGAGAATGGTTGCCATCTTTTTAAGATTGGCTCCGGCTAGAATTGCAATGAAATATTTATAAAATAGATGTAGATTTTATGTTAGTCTATTATATATATTGGATAGAGTTATTTTTTTGAATTGTCCCCTTGAGGGGACATTAAGGGTGTTTACTATTGAGAGTAGTACATGGTAATTAAAACATATTTATAAACATGAANAATAAAATAAAAGCAGTACAAGANTTTCATACAGCCTTTGGTTTAGGTTATAAAGAATCTCCTACAACCAAGTTATCAGCACAAAANCTTAAACTCAGATTTGATTTAATGCAAGAAGAGAATGAAGAGTATTTAGAAGCTGCACAAAACAATGATTTGGTTGAAGTTGCAGATGCCTTAGGTGATATGTTGTATATTTTATGTGGTACGATTATAGAGCATGGTATGCAACATAAAATTGAAGAAGTGTTTAATGAAATACAACGGAGTAATATGAGTAAATTAGGTACAGACGAAAAACCTATCTATCGTGAAGATGGAAAAGTAATGAAAGGGCCTAATTATTTTAAGCCAAATATTGCTGAAATTTTAGATAAATAGTTTTCTACTTTATGTTCTCCCCTTTGGGGAGATGCCAAAGGCAGAGGGGATTTTATTTAACTTTAAATCTCCACCCAAATTTATCCTCAGCACGATTGTACTGAATATCAGTAATACGTTTTTTAAAACGAGCCGCAAAGCTGTTTTCAAGTTCAGGTAAGTTATAATCCTTTTCTCGATAACCAAATCCATTAATAGGAGAAATCACCGCNGCNGTNCCNGCTCCAAACATTTCTTTTAAAGTGNCATTTTTTGAAGCTTCAANCAATTCANTTACNNTAATNTTNCNNACTTCTACANGAATACCTTCATCTTTNGCNANNNCNATCACACTTTTACGGGTAATACCATCTAAAATTCTATCGCTTGTTGGAGCAGTCAATAAAGTATCTCCAATTCTTACAAAAATATTCATAGCACCAGCTTCTTCAATATATTCATGAGTATTATCATCAGTCCATATTACTTGTTGGTATCCTTTTGCTTTTGCCAATTGTGTTGGATAAAATTGTCCAGCATAATTACCACCAGCTTTTGCAAAGCCCACACCGCCATTAGCAGATCTAGAATATTTTTCTTCAATCAGAACTTTTACCTCACCTGAAAAGTAAGGACCAGAAGGAGAACAAGCAATAACAAATTTATATGCATCAGCAGGAGAAGCATGAAACCCCGTTCCTGTAGCAAAAATATAAGGTCTTATATATAAAGAACTTCCTTCAGTAGTTGGAATCCAATCCTTTTCTAATTTCAATAAAGTGATTAAGCCATCCATAAAATAATTTTCAGGAAAAGCTGGCATCACCAATCTTCCTGAAGAGATATTGATACGCTTTTGATTTTCTAAAGGTCTAAATAACCAAATTTGATCTTTATCATCTTTATAAGCTTTCATNCCTTCAAAAACCGANTGCCCATAATGAAAAATTCGAGCTGAAGGGTCTAAACTAAAGTTCTGATAAGGTAAAATTTTTGGTTGTTGCCATTTACCATTTTTATAATCACATATAAACATATGATCAGAAGTTACTTGACCAAATGGTAAATTGTTGAAATCTACTTCAGAAATTTTTGAAGCTGAAGTCTTTTGGATGTCTATTGCTGTATTCATAATTAATACTGATTTAATTCACAAAATTACATATTTTTAAAATAGTAATTGTGGAGAAATATTTTTAATTTATAACCTGAGTTCGACCTAATATTTGTTTACAGTTTAGATGAATTTTTATTCAATTTGAAGGCAAATTTATGAAAGATTAACAGGTTATAAATTAAAAAGATTTGACGAAAATTGGAAAAAATTCATCAAATCCAAAGGAAATGCAAAGAAAAAGCAATCATTTCATCTAAAATTCTTAAAATATTTCGATATTACTTCAAATTTCACCCTTTCTTATGCATTCTGTGAATTAAATCTAAGGTCGAACTCAGGTTTATAGGTATTTTCAGTGTGAAAACTATATAAAATATAAGTTTATGTTGTAAGTTTGGAATATAAAATATTTAAAAATGAAAAATATAATTATAGTAATAGTTTTTTTTATGACATTGATGGCTTGTAAAGAAGCTAATAAAGAAAATCAAGAACCAAAAATAGATGCTATATCTTATTTGTCTTTTGGTGATAAAATAACTAAAGATTATGCAGTTTCTAAAGAGCTTATGGCTAAAAAATTTAAAGAACTTAAAAAAGGTGATACTATCAATGTGAAATTTGTTTCTTCAATTAATGAAGTTTGTAAGAAAAAAGGATGTTGGATGAAGTTAGATTTAGGTAATAAAGAAGAGTCTATGGTAAAATTTAAAGATTATGATTTTTTTATGCCTTTAGATTCTGATACTAAAGAAGTTATTGTTGAAGGTAAAGCTTTTGTTACAGAGACTACTGTTGATCAATTAAAACATTATGCAAAAGATGCTGGTGAAACAGAAGAGGCGATTGCAAAAATTACAGAGCCAAAATTTACGTATGCTTTTGAAGCTGATGGTGTTTTAATGAAAGAATAATGAATAGAATAGGTTTTTTTATCATTTGTTTAGTAGTACTGTCATGTAATTCAGCTACTAAAAATAAAGAGGTTAGTAAAGAAGCTCCTTTGATGTATCAACCTTCTGAAATGGCTTTATTAATGCGTCAAATGTATGAAGCTAATAAGCTTGCCAAAGCTAAAATTATTCGTAATGAGAAATTACAATCTTTTCCTGAAAATTTTATGACAATTCACACGGCAGTTTTAACAGATTCGACTGATAGAGATAATGAGTTTATTAGTTTGGCAGAACAGTTTGTAAATTATCAAAAAAGTGCATTTTCTTCCAGTTCTGATTCGACTGTTTATTATTTCAATAAGTCTATAAATACCTGTATTACTTGTCATAATACTAGGTGTGCAGGACCGATACCTAAAATAAAAAAATTATTGATTCATTAATTTTGAAACGAGAAATCTTAATTACTTCAGACGGATCTACTACAATTCATTTACCAGAATGGAATGAACAATACCATTCTAAACATGGAGCTATTCAAGAAGCATATCATGTGTTTATTAAACACGGATTAAATCAATTCATTTCAAATGATGCCATAAGTATTTTAGAAATAGGTTTTGGCACAGGTTTAAATGCTTTTATTACTTATTTAGAAGCCGAAAAATATCAATCAACTATAGATTATATAGGTATTGAAGCTTATCCTGTAAGACAAGAAGAGGTTTCTCAGCTAAATTATATTTATGAGCTTAAAGTAGATAGAGAACAGGCTGTTTTTGATGAGATGCATTCACTTTCGTGGGATAAAAGACATGTTGTTTCAAACTATTTTAGTTTAACTAAAAGAAAGCAGTTTTTTGATACAATTAAAGATATTGAACTCTATGATATAATTTATTATGATGCATTCGGGGCTAGAGTTCAACCTGAATTATGGACTGTAGAAATATTTAAAAAAATGTTTACTGCGTTAAAACAAGGAGGTGTTTTAGTAACTTACTCTGCAAAAGGAAGTGTGCGAAGAGCCATGCAAGAAGTTGGGTTTGTTGTAGAAAGATTACCAGGGCCACCTGGTAAAAGAGAGATGCTAAGAGGAACAAAGCGTTAGTTTTTACCCTGAATGTTAAAAGTGGCAAAGAAAACAATATTTAAATACAAGAAATGGATTTTATTTTAGGAATACTAGTTGGAAGTTTATTTATAGGTGCATTAATGCTTTTGTATAGAAATAGATTTTCAAAGCAAAAAACAGAAGAACAGTCAGTTGTTTTGTTAGAGAAAATTAGAAATGTCTCTAAAATGATTACTATTGAAGGTGATTTTTCTGAAGTGATGCATTTTGAAGATATCAAGGGTGTATTTTTAAGTTTAGTAACCAGTAAAAAGAAAGCAATTATTTTAGCAAATGCTAAAGTATTTATTGGTTTTGATATGAAAAAAATACGATTACAATCAAATCTTAGTAATAAGACTTTAATTCTAGAACATTTTCCTGAACCTGAAATTTTAAGTATAGAAACAGACATTCAATATTACGATGTGAAAGATGGACTTTTTAATAAATTTGCCGCAGCAGATTTGAGTGAATTAAATAGGAAAGTAAAAGTAAATATAGAAGAGAAAATTCCAGATAGTGATTTGCTAATTTCAGCAAAGTCGAAAGCTTTAGAAACTGTTAAAATTATTGAACAAATGGTAGGTACTTTTGGCTGGAAATTAGATTATAAAGGGCTAGAATTTATAAAAAAACCTCTACTAGAAGAAAAAAATAAAATATTAAAAAGCATTTAATTTATTTAAAATCAATACATTAACAATGAATTAGTTATATTTTTTAAAAACCTATCTGTAGTTTTTATTTGGGTTAAAATTTATTTGTTAAATTTGCTTTAGAAATCTCAATCTTTTTAGAAAAAATTCCCCTAAAAACCAGAGATAAAAAATAAAAAGATATGAAAAAAATTATTACACTTAGTTTATTATTATGTAGTTTAGTTTTAGTTGCACAATCATCACCAGGTAAACATAGTATCCGATTGTTAGATGTTAATACAAAAAATTCTGATTTTGGTGTGGATTTTTATGGCAAAAACAAAGTTGTTTTTGCATCTCCAACAGAAAAAGTTAGAATTGTTAGAAGGACTTGGGATAATGATCAAGGTTATTTAGATTTGTTTATTGGCGATATTGATAGTACAGGGCAAATCATTAATAAAAGAAGTTTACGTGGCGATGTTAATAGAAAACAACACGAGGCTACAGTAACTTTCACTAAAGATTTAAAAACAGTTTATTTTACAGCCAATAACTATAATGAAAAAGATAGGTCTGTAAAAAGTTCTACTGGTATGGATAACATTCAATTGTATAAAGCTTCAATTGGAGGTGAAGGCGAATGGATAAATGTTGTTAAATTACCATTTAATGATAAAGAGTTCTCTACGGGTTCACCATCATTAAATGTTGATGAAACTAAATTGTATTTTGTATCTGACAGACCTGAATCTATCGGTAAAACAGATATTTTTGTTGTTGATATAAATAGTGATGGCTCGTATAGTGAGCCTAGAAATTTAGGCTCAAAAATTAATACAGAAGAACGTGAAATGTTTCCTCATATTGATGAGGATAATGTATTGTATTTTTCTTCAAATGGACATGAAGGTTATGGTAATTTAGATATTTTTGTAAGTAAAATATATGACAACTCTGTTTCTACTCCTCTTAATTTAGAAGAACCTCTAAATAGCCCTAAAGATGATTTTGCATATATTCTAAGAAATGAACATTTAGGTTATTTTTCTTCTAATAGAAAAGAAGGAAAAGGTGATGATGATATTTATTCATTTAAAGTGGATGAAAAGATTTTTATTGAATGTTTGCAAACAATAAATGGTGTTGTTAGAAATAATGAAACAAAAGCATTGATGCCTGGAGCAATGGTAGCAATATTAGATAGTGATGGTAAACAATTACAAATTACTGCTGCTGATGAGGTTGAAGCTACTTATACTTTTGATGTGCCTTGTAATGCTACTTATACTATTGTAGGTACAAATGATGGCTTTTTAAGAAAAGAAATAGAAGTCACTACAGTGAATGATATAGGAGCAGATCCGATTAAACAAGATGTGTTTTTGGAGGCTGAGTTTGTGGCTGTAGGCAATGAAGTGTTGGTTAATATTGATAGAATTTATTTTGACTTCAATAAGTGGAATATCCGTAAAGATGCGGCTGAAGAATTAGCTAAAGTAATTGAGGTGATGAATAAATACCCTGAGATGAAAATACATGCGACATCACATACTGATTCTAGAGGTACTAAAAGATACAATCAAAAATTATCTAAATTAAGAGCTAATTCTACGGTTGAATATTTAGTTTCTAAAGGAATTGATGAAGGTAGATTGACTAGTGAAGGATTTGGAGAAACAAAATTAGTTAATAAATGTTCTGATGGTGTAAGATGTACTAAACAAGAACATCAACTAAATAGACGTACACAGTTTGAGGTTGTTAAATTAATAATTGAAGAAGAAGTTAAGAATGAAGAATTAAAGCCAGTTTTGGAAAAAGCACCTGAAACTGAAAAAATAATTGAAGAAGGTCCGAAAGATAATAATTAACCTTTTCAATTTTAATGCATTAAAAAGTCCTGCTTCGGCAGGATTTTTTTTTACCTTAGTTCAATGCAACCCTAATAGTCACAAAACAATAACTAGAATTTTGAATATCCTCTTTTTTTTAAAGTATAAAATGTAAACTGAATTTTCAGAATTATAAATACAAAAAAACCACTTCAATTGAAGTGGTTTTAAATTTGCTCCCCCTCAAAGACTCGAACTTTGGACCCTCTGATTAACAGTCAGATGCTCTAACCAACTGAGCTAAGGGGGAATTTATTTTCTGTTTTGGTGTGCAAATATAATTGTTTTTCTATTTACTGCAAGTGTTTGAAATCTTTTTTTTGAATATATTTCACTTTAGTCAATTATTAGTCGAATTCAGGTTATTAGAATATTTCTAACCCATATTTTTTTGATTTTTTAGGAAAGCTTCTTTTTGTATGCTATTTATATAGAATATCTTTGTAGGTACAAAAAACAAAAAAACATGAAATTATTTAATGAATTTAAAGAGTTTGCAGTTAAAGGTAATATGATGGACATGGCCATCGGTATTATTATTGGTGCGTCCTTTAATAAAGTGATAGATGTGTTAGTGAAAAAAGTGATGATGCCACCTTTGTCTTTGTTGACAAATGGAATTAATTTTCAAAACAAACGGATTGTACTAAGAGATGCTTTGTTAGATAATTCAGGAGCTGTAATTACAGAAGAAGTTGCTATTGGATATGGAGCTCTAAGTGAAGCTTTATTAGACTTTATGATTATTGGTTTTACTATTTTTATTGTGGTAAAGTTTATGAATAGATTGCGTAATAAAGCACAAGACACAAAGGATACGACTGTAGAAACACCCAAAGATATTCAGTTGCTTACAAATTTAACGGAATTGTTACAAGAGCAAAATGAGTTGTTGAAAATGAATGTTAAGAAATAAACCCTGATTTATAATTTTATAATATCTTTAATCAGATTGATGTCGTCTAGCATATCTTGAGTGAACTTATAATGTCCGCGATATGTAATAATCTTAAAGCGATTATCTTTCATTCGAGTTAATACATCTAAAAATCGCCATTTTGATTTTAATAAACTGGGCTTTTCAGACTTTAAACTAACTTCAAAATAGTGCTTTCTTCCTGCTTTTTCAGCTACAATATCTGGTGTGATAATAAAGTCACTTCCTTTTTTATGATAAGCTTTAGGGGTGTCATAGCCCTCAATATCAGCTTTAATATTTTCGTAACCTAAATTCTCAATATAGGATACTGATTCTTGTATAAATTTTAGGTTTTCTAATTTGTCTAAAGCTATCATGTTGGCAAGGTACAAAAATACTACTACATAAGTTGTTAATAATCAATTAAATGTAGGTTTGAGTAATTTGATAATTAAAAAATCAACATATTTTCTTTAGTCTTTTTTTACTAAAAAGAGACACTAAAAAAATAAAAATCAACAGTAATCATCTTCTGTCTCCAAGCTTTGGGTTAAAGTATTTACAACACATTATCCATAATTTCTTGTACCACTTCAGGGTTTAATAAAGTAGAAGTATCTCCTAAATTACTTGTATCATTACTTGCAATTTTACGTAAAATTCTACGCATAATTTTTCCAGAACGTGTTTTAGGTAATCCACTGGTAAATTGAATTTTATCTAGCTTTGCAATTGGTCCTATATGCTCTGTAATAATCTGATTGATTTCTTTACGTAAGTTGTTGTGATCTCTACCTTCACCAGTTTCCTTTAAAATGACATATCCGTAAAGGGCATTCCCTTTAATATCATGTGGAAAACCTACAATAGCTGATTCCGCTACAGCGGGATGTTCATTAATAGAATCTTCAATAGGTGCAGTACCTAAATTATGACCAGAAACAATAATTACATCATCAACTCTACCCGTAATTCTGTAGTAACCTACTTCATCTCGTAAAGCACCGTCGCCCGTAAAATATTTGTCTTTATAAGCTGAAAAATACGTATCTCTATATCTGTCGTGATTGTTCCAAATCGTTCTTGCCATTGAGGGCCAAGGAAATTTAATACACAAGCGTCCATCAACTTGATTGCCTTTAATTTCTTGTCCGTTTTCATCCATCAAAGCTGGTTGAATTCCAGGAAAAGGTAGAGTTGCATAGGTGGGTTTTGTAGGTGTTGCATAAGGAATTGGAGAAATCATAATTCCACCAGTTTCTGTTTGCCACCAAGTATCAATAATAGGACATTTCTTTTTTCCAATATTGCTATCGTACCAATGCCAAGCTTCATCATTTATAGGTTCTCCAACTGAACCTAATACTTTTAAGGATGATAAATCATATTTTTCAACATAGTCTAAATTTTCTTTTGCTAAAGCTCTAATAGCAGTCGGAGCTGTGTAAAATTGAGAAACTTTATGCTTTTCTATAATTTCCCAAAACCGTCCCCAATCAGGATAATTAGGTACACCTTCAAACATCACAGAAGTAGCACCATTTGCTAAAGGTCCATAGACAATATAGCTGTGACCGGTAATCCAACCGATATCAGCTGTACACCAATACACATCATTTTCCCTGTATTGAAAAGCGTTTTTAAAAGTAAAAGCAGTATACACCATATAACCTGCTGTAGTGTGAACCATACCTTTTGGTTTTCCTGTTGAACCTGAAGTATACAAAATGAAAAGTGGATCTTCAGCATCCATAATTTCTGGTTCACATTCTGTAGATGCGTTATCTAATAAAGGTTGTAGCCATTTATCACGACCTTCTTTCATGTTAATATCAGAGTGAATATGTTTGGCTACCAAAACTGTTTCAACACACGGTGTATCTTCTAAACCTTCATCAACAATACTTTTTAAATCGATAGTTTTTGAACCTCTATAAGAACCGTCAGAAGTGATGACTATTTTACAATCGCTATCATTTATTCGAGTAGAGAGAGCAGTTGAAGAAAAACCAGCAAAAACTACAGAATGTATCGCTCCAATTCTTGCACAAGCTAGTGTAGCAATTGCTAATTCAGGAATCATAGGTAGGTAAATACAAATCCGATCACCTTTTTTTATACCTTGATCTTTTAACACATTCGCAAATTGATTTACGCGTTCGTAGAGTTGTTTGTAAGTAATATGTTCTGCAGCTTCTTTTGGATCGTTTGGTTCAAATAGGATAGCCGTTTTATCACCTCTAGTGCGTAAGTGCCTGTCTATACAGTTTTCAGTAATATTTAGTTTTGCTCCTTCAAACCATTTTATTTCAGGTTTAGAGAAATCCCAAGACAATACATTGTCCCATCGTTTACGCCAAACAAAATGTTCTTCGGCAATTTCCTCCCAGAAATTTTGAGGATTACGAACTGATTTACGATAAACTTGATAATATTCTTCTAAATGTTTGATATGATAGTTACTCATTATACTGTTTTTTAATGTTCATGGGCTTCGCCAACATTATTAGGAATTCTTATTGTATCTACAATCTCTTGAACTTCTTTTGGAGGTTCTGGCGTAAACGATGAAATTACTATTGAAACTATAAAGTTAAGAAACATGGCTACAGTACCAAACCCTTCGGGTGAAATACCAAACCACCAATCATTTTTGGTGCCACCACCAAACCAATCGAATTTAAATTTCATCATATAATAAAGCATTAATAAAATGCCAATTATCATTCCTGCAATGGCACCTTCTTTATTCATGCGTTTATAAAAAATACCCAAGACAATAGCCGGAAAGAATGATGCTGCCGCCAACCCAAAGGCCAAGGCGACTGTTGCGGCGACAAAATCGGGTGGATTTATACCAAACCAACCTGCGATAATAACTGCAACCACTGCAGAAAGTCTTGCCGCGATTAACTCGCCGTTTTCAGTAATTTTCGGATTGACAATTTTCTTGATGATGTCATGTGAAACCGAAGCTGAAATTACCAATAGTAAACCTGCGGCTGTCGAAAGGGCAGCTGCCAATCCACCTGCTGCAACTAAGGCAATGACCCAATTAGGTAAACGGGCTATTTCGGGGTTTGCCAATACCATGATATCTTTATCAATGGTCAATTCATTCTTTGACGCATCAGCTACATATTGTACTGTTCCGTCATTATTTTTATCATCAAAAGTGATTAATCCTGTAGTTTCCCAATTAGAAAACCAGTTAGGTAGATCTTCGTATTTTGTATTGCTTACGGTCTCTATCATATTTGTTCTTGCAAAAACAGCAATTGCTGGAGCAGTTGTATATAAAATGGCAATAAATAGCAGTGCCCAACCAGCAGATTTACGAGCATCACTTACTTTTTTAACGGTAAAAAATCGGACAATAACATGTGGTAGTCCTGCAGTACCAACCATGAGAGCAGCCGTAATAAAGAATACGTCAATTTTTGATTTACTACCTGTGGTGTATTCGTGAAATCCTAGTTCTTGATGTAATCCGTTAAGTTTATCTAAGAGGTATACGCCATCAGTTCCCGTACTTCCAAATCCTAATTGAGGTATCGGATTGCCCGTCATTTGAATTGAAATAAAAATAGCCGGTACCATAAAAGCAAAAATCAACACGCAATATTGTGCTACTTGTGTATAGGTAATACCTTTCATGCCACCAAGAACGGCGTAAAATAATACGATAAACATTCCAATAATAACTCCAGTATTGATGTCGACTTCTAAAAAACGAGAAAATACCAAACCTACACCTCGCATTTGTCCGGCAACATAGGTGAAAGAAACAATTAAGGCACACATTACAGCAACTACACGAGCTACATTAGAATAGTATCGATCTCCAATAAAATCTGGTACGGTAAACTTTCCAAATTTCCGTAAGTAAGGTGCTAGTAATAAAGCAAGTAATACATAGCCACCGGTCCAACCCATTAGATATACCGAACCATCATAACCGTCAAAAGAAATTAAACCAGCCATTGAAATAAATGATGCGGCTGACATCCAATCGGCGGCTGTTGCCAAACCATTTGCAATAGGGTGCACTCCTTTACCTGCAACATAAAATTCACCAGTTGAACTCGCTCTTGACCAAATAGCAATACCAATATATAAAGTGAAAGTTATCCCAACTAAAACCCAGGTCCAAGTTTGTATATCCATAGCTTAGTCGTCTAAATTATATTTTTTATCTAATCGATTCATCAGCCTGATATAGACAAAAATGAGAATAACAAACACGTAGATAGCACCTTGTTGTGCAAACCAGAAGCCTAGTTTAAAGCCTCCAATTTTAATGGTGTTTAATTGATCAACTAATAAAATGCCAAAGACATAAGACACTATAAACCAAATAGATAATAGTATGGCTAAATATCTTAGATTTTCTTTCCAATATTTTTTTTGTTTTTCTAAGGACATAACGTTAGGTTGGTTATTTGAATAATACGGTTAGCAATATAAAAATATTCTTAGAGATAGAACGTGTTTACTATTTTAATTCTTCTGTAAAATCATCATTTTATGATTGTATTTTGTCAATTTTCATCAAATATTTATGAAAACATCATGAAACCTGTTTTTTCATTAAACTTATGATATCTTTACACTCACCTTAACTTTATGATTGAATTTTCTGAACTTTTGAATGTATTTTTTGCCCAATGGGAAATAATAATTCTTTTTTTTCTAATTGCCATTATATATGCCTCCGTTGGGTTTGGAGGTGGTTCTAGTTATTTGGCAGTTTTGGCTTTAACAGGTATGAGTTTTATTCAATTTAGAGCTATTTCTTTGTTATGTAATATCGTTGTGGTAAGCAGTGGTACGTATATCTATTTTAAAAATGGTTATTTTAATTGGAAAAAAATAATACCACTTGCCTTGTTAAGTGTTCCTTTTGCTTTTTTAGGAGGCTA
>JGI24023J19991_10001441_pt1 | contig 18135 bp, 20 predicted proteins | sample Cruoilmetagenom1_FD_19991 | JGI IMG/M metagenome (IMG submission 19991) | reverse complement strand
CTCTCCCTATCCTGGCGGTGCAGCAGCCGCCAAGGGTGAGGCTGTTCTCCTATTAAAAGGGATCGTGAGCTGGGTTCACACCGTCGTGAGACAGGTGTGTTGCTATCTGCTAGGGGCGCTTGGCGATTGAGGGGAAGGGCCCTTTAGTACGAGAGGAACGAGGGCTCGCAGCCTCTGGTTTACCGGTTGTCCGACAGGGCATCGCCGGGCAGCTACGCTGCAATGGATAAGAGCTGAAAGCATCTAAGCTCGAAGCCAGCCCCAAGACGAGTCGCCATAGGACCCTTCTGAAAGGGAAGTTTGATAGGGCCGGGGTGTAAGCGCCGAGGCAACGAGGCGTTCAGCCCGCGGCTACTAAAAGTCCATACCGGCTCACCGTTTAACAAGCTCCTGTGATGGTTTGACGGCCATAGCGGAGGGGAAACACCCGGTCTCATCCCGAACCCGGAAGTTAAGCCCTCCACGTTCTGCGCTGTACTGAGGTGCGAGAGCACTCGGGAACCGTGGTTCGCCGTCAAGCCTTTCTCTTGATTTTTGATTATCGATTTCTACTTTCCATCCATCATGGTGTATGAGCTCATTCGCGAGTGATTGTCCCGATTGACCAGGAACTGAGAAGGAGTAGAAATGAGAGGGAACGGAAATTTTAAAAGCTGCATGCTATAAAACTCCGTATGAATTTCTGGCCCTGGGTGTTCGGCTATCTAGCCATAGTTATCGCGATCGCTCTGATCGTCGGGAGAAAGGTAAAAACGAGCGATGACTTCGTAATAGCGGGCAGATCGCTACCCTCGTTTATCGTTGCCGGAACACTGCTGGCCACATGGATGGGGGGTGGTACGATACTGGGAACCGCGGAGTTCATATACACCTATGGGCCGTTTGCCGGTCTTATCTACACGTTGATGGAGCCCGTTGGAATATTCATCTTGATCCTTTTGGCTATGAGGGTGAGAAAAATGGAGAAATATACAATCTCCGGCATATTAAGGGACAGATATGGTGAGCTCTCAGGCGTGATAGCCTCTCTGGCCATTATCCTGGCCTATCTGGGCATAGTCTCATACCAGCTGCAGGGCTTTGGCATGATACTGGAGCTGAGCACAGGCCTTTCCTATAAAACCTCCATGATCGTGGGAGCGATTATCGTGCTAACCATAACCCTGGTTGGAGGGCTGATTTCAGTGGCTTATACCGATGCGATGAGCGCCTTTTTGATAACATTCGGTTTGCTTCTAAGCATACCCTTCGCCTTTTTACACGTCGGGGGCATAGATGGGATGATGAGCGCTCTTCCAGAGGCACATCACACGCTTTTAGGGGGTCTGAGCCCTATCATGTGGATCGGGTTTATGATTCCAACCCTTCTTCTCGTTCTCGGCGATCAGAACATGTATCAGAGGCTATTTGCCGCAAAGGATCCAAAATCCGCTAGAAGGGGTTCGATCTATTGGCTTATAGGCTGTCTCATCATCAACATACCCATCATTATACTCGCAACCGCCTCCAGGGCATCGGGAATGGAGTTAGCGGAGGGGGAAATGGATAGAGCAATACTCCAATTTTCCGCCCAATATCTCCCTTTTGTTTTAGGAGGGTTGGTACTGGCCTCTTCGGCGGCCTTCCTCTTGACAACGGGGGATTCTTACCTGTTGTCATCGGCCACGACCTGCGTCTATGACTTATATGCAAAATATATAAATCCCAGCGCGGGGGACAGAACGAAGCTCTTTCTGGGTAGAAGTATCATAATCCTATTCTGCGCAGTAGCCTATATCATGATAAATATATTCCCGTCTGCTCTGGAGCTTCAGATTTACTCATACACCATCTATGGCGCGTGTATAACCCCGGCATTGCTGGGAGCCATTCTCTGGAAACGGGCCAACAAGTGGGGAGGTTTGGGTTCCATGTTTGTGGGATTGGTCGGCACGATAGTATGTAAGCTCACGATAGAGGAGATGTACGGAATAAACAGTGTTGTGGTCTCCGGACCTCTAGCCGTGTTAACACTTATAATAGTCTCTCTACTGACGGGTCATGGAGATTAATATCCACACGGATGGGGCCTCCCGAGGAAATCCCGGGCCCGGAAGTTATGGCTTCATAATCGAGACGGGCGAGAAAAAGTATCAGGGGTCGGGCTTCTTAGGAAGGGTAACGAACAACGTGGCCGAATACAATGGAGCTATAAGGTCTCTAGAGCAAGCTCTAACTCTAGCTTCTAAAGGGGATGAGATAAGGTTGATCTCCGATAGTCAGCTTCTCATAAATCAACTAAGCGGTAAGTGGAGGATTAGAGACGACAAGCTGAAAAAGTTGAAGAAGCAGATAGATAGCATACTATCCAAATTGGCTAAAAGGGGAGTTGAAGTAAAATTTGAAAAGGTCGAAAGAGAGGATGAGGGCGTAAAAAAGGCAGATCGCCTATGTAACTTCGTGCTCGACTCTATCTGAGTTTAGAGTCAGGGAAACCGCAGGATGCGCACCTCCTATGCGATACGTGGTATGCGCGCTTCCCGCATCTCCTGCATATGATATGCGTCTTCTTGTTCCTCTTGCCCATCGAAGGAGTGCCCTTCATTTTACCACCTATGGTGAGACATATACTATGTTATCCCCTCTGACCAGAACTGTTGGGAGCTTCCTGCTTAACTCCCCATTTATCGTTTCCTCAGCATCTATGAGCACTATGTTCAGGTGTGGATCAAAAGAACTGAGCGTACCGGCGTAACACCTGCGTCCTCTAAGTTCTACCAGCACCCTAGAACCCCTGCTTGAGTTTATCATATCCAAAGGTTTCGTAGCCATCAGCCAGGATCGAGGGATTGGTATTTAAAGTTAACTCTCGTATCCTGGATCTAGAGTTATTTCCTTTAAAAAAGAAGGAGAGGGAGGTCTTTATCTATCTTATCCAACCCCTCTCTCCCTTCTAACCCTCACCCCCCTAAAATTGAGTTTACATACTTTGTATAACAATAAAAAACCCCTATGGGTTTCTCAGCACATCGGCGGGTTTCCTTCTAACCAGAGCTCTAATGCCGAACTTCGCAGCTACAGGTCCTAAAATCGCTGACACCACGATTATGGCTATTATCACTGATAGAGGAGGCAGGGCGCTAACCACTGGAAGCTCCATCAAGATCTGCTGTTGCCGGCCATACACCCAACCGATCAGCGATCCCATAATTACTCCAGATATCGATGAAGATAAAGCAACAACGGTAGCCTCAACCGTAAATATCGCGCTTATAGCACTTTTCCTTATTCCCAAAGATCTAAGAACGCCTATCTCGAAACCTGACTCTCTTATCGATACGTATGAAGAGGTTACCAGGCCAAAGAAGGCTATCAGAACGCTCAGGATTAGAATGGCGAATAGGCCCGCCAGCAGGATACTGCTGGCCTCCTTTGCCCCTTTAACCTCCTCGGAAGTCACCGTTAGGGATATGGGCTCGTATGGATAGAACGACATTTTTTCCCTTATCTGCTTAACCGTTTGGCCCTCCATACCGGGCTCGAAATTTATCAAAACCCTCCCTATATCCTCCCCAATAAGACCCGGGGAGCAGAGAACAGCGCCCCCAGGAGCCAGGTTTTCGTTTTCCTTTACGCTGGGGAAACCGGGGAGCGCTGAGGCGATGCCAACTACGTATAGCTCTTTGCGCTCGTCTCCCACCATCAAATTAACTTTATTCCATAAATCAATTCCCAAAGAGGAAGCTATGGACCTGGGTATAGTCACCTGCCATTGTTCTTCTGGGAGAGAGACCTTAGCCCCTCTAAACTCAGGGTAAATGGTATCAGCCAGGTTCTCATCTACTCCATATAGAACACAGTTAATCGGCTGTTCGAATAGTATTTCATCGCTTATCAAACATTCCTTCCCCACGGTTACCAACGAAATGGACTTAACGCCCCCCATGGATCTAAGATCGTCGACAAAGTCGTCTGGCAAGCCTTCTGGGGAACTCACTACGCAGTCCGCTCCGTTCTCATAGGGTATAGTGACCCCAAACGATCTGTCCTGCATGGCATAGATCGAGGATATAAAAACGGTAAAGCAGATAGCTATTGAAAACATAACGCTCGTGGTGGCGTTCCTCCTCCTGTGCCTCTTTACATAGGTCTCAGCTGTAGTTCCTACCCCTGAGGATATCGCCTTGGTTAGCCTGGATAGTCCTTTCTCTATCAGTGGAGCTACCCCCCCCACTCCAATTAGGGCCAAGCCGACTATCATCGAGGTCATGAGGATCATCACGATCGCTAGCATCGATTCTTCTCCACCTCTAACCGAGAGGACTGGCATGACGAATAGTGTGAAGAGGCTGAGGAACGACACCAGAAAACCTATCCCCACCAATAGTCCGGACATGCCCCTTTCCATTACGACCTTGCCTCTTTTGTATCCTCTTCTATGGGGATCTATGGATTGGGAGATCTCCTTCTTCGCTGAGGAGTATGCAGGATAAAGCCCGCTAACTATCCCCATTATGACTCCCACCGATATCGGCAGGATTAACGATAAACCGTTAACCTGAACAGGCATGGATAGTGCGCTAGCTAGAAGAGCTGAGAGCCCGAGACCCAGAAGAGCGCCTAAAACCGCACCTGTTGCCGATATGGCGAGCGATTCCTTTAGCACCATGAAGAAAATACCGTTCTTTCTCTTCCCTATCGCGCGATAGATCGCGAACTCTCTCTCCCTCTCCTCGGCCCTTATGGAGATCAGTGAGAATATGAGGATTGAGGCAACTATAAGCGCTATTATGGCAACTATCAGAAACGTCGCCGTGAGGTATGACATGCCTATAGATAAAGCCTTCAAGCCCTGAGCTATGGGTAGAACGACTAGCACTTCCCCCGATGCCCAATAGATCGCACTTATCTTGCTTCCCATCTCTTTAGAGGCTTCTATTATCTCATCCACGGATCTTGAATAGAACTCGTCCCTGTCGGCGAATTTGATCAGCGCTATATCTCCATAGGTCATGACGGAGTTAAGGTAAATGATTCTAGTGTTTTCCTTAACAAGCCCATCTATCCAATATTTTTTTCCGTTTACCCATATAGAGTCCCCGATGTCCAGACCGCGATCCTCTGATAAAGCGGTGCTTATAGCGCATCCCTTCTCCCCGACATCTAAATCCTTAGCGATCCCGATCCCCATCTTCCTCTCCCTCTCCAGATCGAGCTCGATGATTATCGCGTCCAGATTCTCCGCCCTTTTAACTCTTCTTAGAGAATATGACCAATCTAGGGGCTCGTGAGCGACGGGCTCCAATGCTATTCCGTCTTCTTCTGGCAGCACTACAGCATCCACTCCCCATTCGTCATCCATCAAAGCCTTTACAAGGCCATATTGCAGAGAGTCGGTGATGGCGATAATCGAGGAGAACAGGGCTACAGATATCGCAATTCCCAGAGCGCCAAGCAAAAACTTTTTGTTTATTCTCAACCCACCACCTTTCCATCGAGCATCCTCACCACTCTATCAGCATAACTGGCGATGGAAGGATCATGGCTAGCCATTATCATCGTTTTTTTAGACTTTTTGTTCAAACGTTTTAACAGCGAGATTATCTCATGCCCCATCTCAGAGTCCAGTTCACCAGTAGGTTCGTCGAGTATTAATATAGATGGATCGTTGGCCAACGCCCTAGCTATACTCACCCTTTGCTGCTCCCCTCCAGAAAGCTCGCTTGGCAAGTGCTCCATTCTGTCCTCCAAACCGACCGCATTTAGTAGCATCCTTGCCCTGCTTTCCATCCTTATCCTGTTCATATAGGCAAATCGCATGGGGAGTTGTACATTCTCCAAGACGGTCATGTTGGGTATCAGATTGAAGTTCTGAAAGACGAACCCCACCTCTCTTAACCTTAAGTCAGAGGCGAGATCATCACTCATCGATGTGGCATCCCTGCCTTTCACCACTACCCTACCCTCTGTCGGCTTATCGAGCATGCCGACCAGATTTAGTAGAGTGGTCTTTCCGCAGCCGCTTGGGCCCATTATCGCAAGAAATTCCCCCCTTTCAACATCTAGATTCACCCCTCTCAAGGCCGGCACCGCCCTCCTGCCGAGCAGAAAGGTCTTGTGCACTCTCTTCAGAATGACGATTGGATCCATCCTGATGTAAAGAAACATGTAATTAAATAGTTTTTCGCCTATCCTTTTCCCGTGCAGATATACGATAACCACTTTCACTTGGACCCTAGAGGAAAGGGTCTAGAAGCGGTAAAGGAATTCGAGAGGAGCGGAGGGACTGCGATGATGATTGTCAGCAAACCGTACTTCGAAATAAGAGACGGTAGCGATTTTGAGAAGGAGTATGAAACTCTCTTGTCCATCATAAAGGGGGCTAGGGAAGAGACGGGGGTCAGGATCTTCATTGGCCTGGGCGTCCATCCTTCGAGAATTAGCGATTTTAAAATTTTAGAAGAGGCGAAAATCGCTATGAAAAAGGGAATCGACATTGCTGCAGAGTATGTAACTGAGAGGAAGGCGGACGCCATCGGTGAGGTAGGCAGGCCCCACTACCCCGTCGATGAAGAGACGTGGGAGGCCTCAAATGAGATAATGGAGTACGCCATGATGAAGGCCAAGGAGGCGGATTGCGCTGTGGTAATACACAGCGAAAGCTCTGAAAGTACTTTTAAGGAGATCTCAGAGATCGCAGGGAAAGTGGGAATTGAAAGAAGAAGAGTAGTAAAACACTTTTCTCCAATAACGAAAAATACATTTGGATTGACGCCTAGCATAATAGGGAGTTACAAAAACGCTAAGGAGGCCTTTAAGAGTATGGAGGACTTCATGCTCGAGAGCGACTACATAGATGATCCTGACAGACCTGGCGTAGTGATAAGTCCGAAGACTCTCCCCAGGACCGTGAAGAGGTTAATGAATGAAGAAAACGTAGACGTATACAGAGTGATGAAAGATCTGCCAGAGAAAGTTTATGGGATAGAAATTGAGTAGGTCAGAGCACCATTGGTTTTTGATCAGCGTGAAGATATGGGCACCCATAATCGTCTAGCTCTATTATCCCCGCAACTCTTATCTCTCTCCCATCTGGCACTATGTACCTCTTATGTATTACTTCACCATTGACTGTGATTTCCATAAGGGTAGAGACGTAAATCATACCCGTTCCATCATGCAATACAAAATCCCTATCGCATAGCGGTTGTTCGTATCTCATCAAAAGGCAGGTCTGTTGAGGATCGCTTCCCATCGATACCCCTTCAAGAGTTATCTCCCTCCCCTCAAATCCTTGAGGGTCAGTCAGGATCTCCTCAACCGTAGGGGACGTGGTCACTTGTATCAAGAGAATCGCGACACACGCTAGGGTTAAGAGATCCATAAAACAATATATATCAGTTATACAATAAATAATTTTCTAAACCGTTTATTCTTTTGTTACAGCGTTTCCGTTTGAGAATCGACGCGTCAAAAACAATCTGGCTTCCGCACTCAACGGAAAAGAGACGCGAATATATCAGGTCCACTCCAGAGGGGGATGCGGACCTTTTTTAGAATCTTACTCGATATCGGATTTGAAGGCCATCAACTATTTTAGATAATGCCCCCAAAAATCGGGTTTTCTCTTCTCCATGAAAGCGTCTTTACCCTCGACCGCTTCATCTGTTCCGTAATACAAACCAAGACCGCCAACTCCCAGATCTGTTATTCCCGCAAGTCCGTCTGCTTCGGCGAGAAAAGCATATTTGAGCATCTTCAAAGCGGTTGGACTTTTCAAGAGCAACTCATCACACCACTTTCTTACTTCTTCATCCAGCTTATCCGGTGGAGCTACTTTATTTACCAATCCCATTTCGAGAGCTTCCTGAGCGGTATATGTTCTGCAGAGAAACCATATCTCCTTCGCCTTTTTAAGCCCGACATTTTTCCAGAGATCTCCAGTTCCGAAGCCTGGATCAAAACTCCCCACTCTCGGACCAGCTTGTCCCAACTTCGCGTTCTCAGAAGCAATTGATAGGTCGCAGTTTACCTGCCATACGTGCCCACCGCCGATTGCATACCCGTTCACTCTTGCAATCACGGGCTTTGGGATGTGTCTTATGAGGTACGTCAAAAGTTGCCAACCGACTTCAAGAGGTAGAGCCGCGATTGTCCCCTGGTATCTCTCCAAATCTCCTTTATAACCACCTATCTCTCTGATGGATTGATCGCCTCCGGTGCAGAAGGCCTTATTACCCATTCCAGTAAACACCACAATCCCGATATCTCTATCAGCCCATGCATCGATAAATGCTTGCGTCAACTCGTAAATCGTGATGGATGTGCATGCATTATACTTTTCTGGTCTATTAATTGCTATAGTCGCAATCCTCTCTTTTTTTTCATAGATTATATCTTTAAAATCATATCCACTCATTTTATCACCTATACTCCCAAAATCTTCCTTCCAATCAACCATTTTTCTATTTCTTTCGTTCCTTCATATATCTCCAAGGCTTTGGCATCTCTTGAGAACCTCGAAATATCGCAGTCGCTAAAGCAGCCATCTCGACCGTAGATCTGTAGGCATCCGTCAACTACTTCCATACAGATTTTTGCTGCATACCACTTAGCCATTGCGGATAGCTCCGGTATGACCTCCCTTCTGTCAATGGCGATACAGACTTTGTGTGTTAAAGCTCTAGCAGCCTCGATCTCAGTCGCCATTTCTGCAACTCTGAATTGAATCGCTTGAAAATTGGAGAGGGGCGTACCAGACACTTTCTTCTCTCTAGCGCATTTAACCGCCATCTCCAGGGCACCTTGAGCTACCCCAACAGCTTGGGCAGCTACCCATGTTCTACTTCTGTTGAAGAAGTCCATTACATGATGAAAACCCCTCCCTCGTTTTCCCATCAGGTTCTCCTTGGGGACATATACGTCCTCAAAATGAACTTCAGCGGTATCGCTAGCACGCATACCGAGTTTGCCCCTTAATTTAACCCTCTTTATCCCATCGCTTTTTAAATCCACGATAAAAGTGCTGAATCTTGTATACCTCTCTCCATGATCTTCGGTTCTACAGAGAACCACCGCATAATCCGCTATACTTCCGTTGGTCGAAAACATCTTAGTACCGTTTAAAACCCAGTAACCTCCCTCTTTCACGGCTTTAGAGTCAATCCCAGCGACATCACTTCCCGCACCGGGTTCAGTAACCATAATCGCCATTATGGCCTCTCCTTTGGGCAAATGGGGCAAGTATTTTTCTTTCAGCCCTTCGCTGCCGTTCAGTTCAAGGGTCTCAGCTCCTATCGTCGTCCCCAGAGCTGCGAATCCACAGCCAGGATCAACTCTATGGAATTCTTCCCATATCAGCGCGTTATCGAAATAACCCAATTCCCGCCCATCGTATTTTTTATCTATGAACACGCCGACAAACCCGTGTTTACTGGCCTTTTTCCACAGTTTCCAGGGGAACTCCTCCCTTTCGTCACAGGACTTTGAGAACTTCGGAATTTCTCTCTCTGCGAATTCCCTTGCCGCCAGTTTGACGTCCTCTTGCTCCCGATCCAGCTCAATGCCTGCCATGTAGCCCTTTTCTTCACCAACGTTATCTGTGTATATTAAACTTGCATTACCGGGTATAAACTATCCGCAAGTCTCAAGAACGAAAGTCGGTAAAACGTAAGCGTTTAAAACGGCTCCTACTCTATCACGGCTAAAACCACGCCACTCTTAGTTATCGCTTGGTTTTCGGACATGTTAAGTTCCTTTATGATGCCCGACGCTGGGGCCAATAGGTCCATCTCCATCTTCATCGCCTCCATCACGGCTATCACGTCATTTTCATTTACGCTGTCTCCGACTTTTACGTTTATTCTGATTATCCTGCCAGGCATTGGCGATTCTAAAGCTACCATTCAGGCTCCTCTTTTTTTCATAGGTTGATGTTCGAATACTTTCTCCATGGTCTTGTCACCTCTTTATCAGCCAGAAGGTCAAGAGCCCTGTTTATGTATTTTCTCGTCTCTCGCGGCAGTATGATGTCGTCAATGTAACCGCGCTCTGCTCCCCTATATGGGTTTTCGTAGAGCTCTTCATACTCCTTTACCCTTTTAGCTTTTATCTCTTCTGGGTTTTGGGCATCTCGTATTTCTTTTGCGAATATAACGCTTGCGGCGGTGCTCGCTCCCACTATGGTAACACGAGCGTTGGGCCATGCGAAGACAAAATCGGCCCCTATGGACTTATCGAGCATCCCGTAGTGTGCACCGGCATACGACTTTCTCATGAGTATGGAGATCAGAGGCACGGTGGCATCGGCCCATGCATAGAGCAATTTGGCGCCATGGCGCAGCATTCCATTCCAATCCGCTTCTGAGCCAATCCTGTACCCAGGGCAGTCCTGAAGCGATATTAGAGGGATGTTGAACAGATCGCAGAACCTTATGAACCTCGCAGCTTTGTCAGCGGCGTCTATGTCTATACAACCCGCAAGCCAGCTCGGCTGATTCGCCACAATTCCCGCTGGTCGGCCGTTGAACCGAGCGAAACCCGTTATGATATTTCTAGCGTAGAGTCCCAACGTCTCGAAGAAATAACCATCGTCGATGATTTTAGCGATTATCTCGTGCATGTCATACGCTTTGTGGGGATCTACCGGCACTAACGATTCGAGATCCAGGACAACACGTTCAGGATTATCCTCCGTTTTGATGCGAGGCGGTTTCTGCCCATTGTTTGACGGGAAAAAAGATAGAAGTTCTCTCGCCCTGTCCAGAGCCTCTTCATCGTTCTCCACAACGACGTGAGTTTGCCCGGACTTGACCGCATGTGCCCTATACCCAGAGAGCTCCTCTAACGAGATTTCCTCGCCTACCTGCGTCTTGACGAATGCAGGGCCCGCTATCCCCATAAAACCCGTGTTTTTGCACTGGATTAGGAAATCCTGCATAATGGGGTGGTACGCCTGCCCCCCCAAACACGGTCCCATCAATAAAGCGATTTGAGGTATTATGCCCGATGCCAATATCTGAGATCGGAAACACCAGCCGTAGGCTTCAAGTGTATCCATTCCCTCCTGAAGCCGAGCACCGCCGGAATCGTTCATCCCCACAAATGGCATCCTGTTCTCCTTCGCGAAGTCTAGGGCCCAGGAGAATTTTTTCCCATGGCCCTCGCCAAATGTCCCTGCTAAGGACGTGTAATCCTCGGCCGCCACGGCGATGTATCTTCCGTCGACCTTGCCGTATCCCGTGACTACGCCCTCCGCAGGTATATCTCTTTTGTCGAGGGAAAAGGCCGTAGTCCGATGCTTCATGAAGGGCCATCTCTCCATGAAGGTATCAGAATCGAAAAAATATTCAATTCTTTCCCGGGCGGTCATCTTTCCCCGGCTCTTCTGTTTTTCCACGGCTTTTGAGCCACCCATCTCCACTATTTTTTTCCGCCTTTTCTCGTACTCTTCAAATATTTTATTCATTCCCGTCATTTTTATTTACCCACCTTTTTCTCAGCCGGCAATTTTCCCAATATCACGTTAGCGATAGTATTCTTTAATATGGCGCTCGTGCCCTCCACCAGGGGACCAGCCATAGCATCGCGATGATAACGCTCAACGTCCATTTCCATGGCGTAGCCGTGCCCACCGAGCACGTCTATCGCGTCGGTGGTTACGCTTCTTGCCACTTCCCCCGCGACCAGTTTCGCCATCGCGGCACCTTCGGTGGGTAAATAGCCCTGATCGAACTTCCAGGCCGCTCTGTATGTAAAAAATCTTGCCGTCTCCACGGATATCTTCATATCAGTCAACTTATGTTGGATGTACTGGAATTCGCTTATCTTTCGACCAAAGGCTTCTCTCTCCTTTGCATATTCTAACGCGCGATCGAGGGCGCCCTGGGCGATGCCGACGTGAATTCCTGCGGTGTTTAACCTCGAGGCTGCAAGCTGATCCAGTACCTGGTAAAAACCCCTGCCTACTTTTCCGATGAGGTTCTCTTCGGGCACTCTGACCTCGTCCAAAACGACGTCGCAGGTAGGCTGGGCATGTCTCCCCATCTTCTCTATCGGGAACGATTCAACGCCGTCTCTATCCGTTTCGACTATAAAAGCCGATAACCCCCTGTGACCGGCATTTGGGTCCGTAACCGCAATGACCTGAATCCAGTCGGCAATCGATGCGTTTGAGCAGAACATCTTTTGTCCGTTAATGACCCACTCATCACCGTCTTTCACCGCCTTTGTCTTAATGCCTGCAACATCGCTACCCGCATCGGGTTCGGTGATGCCCAGCGCGGAAATCCCGCCTTTGGGGATCATGGATACGTACTTCTTTTTCTGGTCTTCAGTGCCATACATCAGGACCATATGGACCGCCAGGTCACCCAGCTGGATGCTGTACCCCACGGTGCTATCCGCTCGACACAACTCCTCGCCGACTATGGCATTGACCACCTGGCCTGCTCCAGCACCACCATATTCCTGGGGGATCGCCACGCCGATGTAACCGAGGTCGCAGGCTTTTTTGTATATCTCGTGGGGAAATTCATTGGATTGATCATATTCTCGCCCTACTGGCTTCAATTCTTTCTCTCCAAATTCCCTAACGGCTTTTTTAATCGCTCTTTGCTCCTCAGACAGTTCGAACATTTTATCCTCCGACAGGACCTCCTGATTTGACCTACTCTATTCTCTAGGAACATTTAAAACTTCTCGTTATCTTTTGTCTACCAGTTGCCCTCTGGGTTTATAATCGGATAACTAGATATTAGTTGTATTTAGATAGTTCCTGGACCAGGCCGTTTCTACTTCTCTCAGCCCAGATAATAGTTCCACCGGAGATTCTACTCAATGTCTATGAGCAGGCCGGATGGGTACGCACATCACGGTAAAGACAGTGCAGAAAATATTTGAAAGTGCGTGCAAAAACGCCAGCATAGAAAAAGATCTAACGNTTCATTCACTACGCCATAGCTTTGCGACGCATTTGCTGGAGAGCAGTACAGATCTAAGGTATATCCAAGAGCTGTTGGGGCATAAAAGTTCAAAAACTACTGAAATATACACGCATGTAAGCAATAAAGATCTGAGGAAAATAAAATCCACTTGATAGTTTAGAGGGAGGAGGCAATGCTAAGAAATGAGAGAGAAGTTCGTATATGATGCCGAAATAGGGGATAACACGAAGTTCGTATATGATGCCGAAATAGGGGATAACACGAAGTTCGTATATACCCCCAAAACGGAACAAAAAGCGAAGTTAGCATATAAGGAGTTATACGCAATCGGCTTCGGGAGATACAGTAAAGGCTTAAAAGGATAGAAATATAGAAGGAGACTGTATGAAAGAAAGCACTAAAGTAAATAAGGGAAATATGAGTTGCCCAACAAATGAAAATGATTTTGCCATTCAAACATTTGCTATCACCAAGAAATTTGGAAATTTGACGGCGGTAGATGGTGTTGACCTATCGATAAAGAGTGGGGAGATGTTCTCTTTGCTGGGTCCAAACGGTGCCGGTAAAACCACTACTATCAAAATGCTCTGCTGCCTCCTGAAACCTACGGCGGGCACGGCGACCGTAATGGGTCATGATATTCAGAAAGAACCGCTGGCGATTAAGGAAATAATAGACGTGTCGCCTCAAGAGACAGCCATAGCGGGACATCTTAACGCCTGGGAGAATTTAGCCCTGATATGTGGGATATACGGGTTGAGTAAAGAAGAGACGAGGAAGAGATCAGAAGAACTTCTCGAGTTAATGGGCCTGACCAAGAGAGCAAAAGAGCAGGCGAGAAAATTCTCAGGAGGGATGCAGCGAAGGCTAAGCATCGCTATGGCTTTGATATCTGATCCTCAGGTGCTTTTCCTTGATGAGCCCACCTTAGGTCTGGATCCTCAGGCAAGAAGAAGCATGTGGGAGCGCATAGAGGACCTCAAAGGTAAGAAGACGATCCTATTGACCACACACTACTTAGAGGAAGCGGATGCCCTAGCGGACAGAATAGCTATAATTGACAAGGGAAAAATAATAGCGCTTGGCACCCCTCAGGAGCTAAAGAACAGTATCTCTGATAAGCGGACTATGGTGGTCAAAGCAAGGAACCTGACACCTGATAGTATAGATGGATTGAAGAAGATGTACCCAGAAGCAAAGAAAATAGAGGGCGGGGTCGAGATCAGAGCTAATGAGCTGAGTTTTGACAAGATAGTGGATTTCCTTCGTTCAAAAGGAGCTACAATCGAGTCGATGTCCATGAAGGAACCTTCTTTGGATGATGTTTTTCTCCAACTCACGGGAAAGGAGTTGAGAGAATGAGATTCACAGCATTGGCTATACGAAACTTCAAGGAGATGATCAGAGATCCTCTTTCTATCGGTTTTGAAGTGGGGCTCCCCCCAGTTTTTATGGTGATGTTCTGGGCCCTTGGGGAGAGCGTGGGGGGAGATATTTTCACCGCCACCATGCTAGCACCTGCAGTAACAGTCTTTGGCTTCGCGTTCTTGACAATGTTCTCAGCTATAATGCTTGCCAGAGATAGACAAAGCGCACTTTTATCAAGACTGCTGACTACTCCGCTCAGGTCAAGCGACTTTATTGTGGCCTACTCTTTACCATTCATTTTGATAGCGATCCTTCAGATAGTGGCATGCTTTGCAATGGGGGCTTTGCTTGGACTTGAGGTCTATGGAAATATAGGCATCGTTTTCCTCGTCCTTCTCCTCATGGCGATATGCTGCTTAGGACTGGGGACGATCTTGGGATCTGTTTTCACCGAGAATCAGGTGTCAGGCGTTGGATCTGCAGTAATAGTTTTTGTATCGCTATTTGGAGGATGCTGGATGGACATGGAAACGATAGGTGGTGTATTTCAGGGCATTGGATACTCTCTTCCTTTTGCCCATGCCGTTGATGCCGCGAGGGATGTATTGATGGGATCTGGTTTCGGCGACATTACAACAGATCTCTGCTGGGTTCTCGGCTATACTGTGGTCTTCTTCGTTCTGGGTGTTCTATGCTTTAGATGGAGGACGAGGGGATGACAACTTTACAAACCCTTCGCCGACAGCGTATAACAGAGCGTATCTGGCTTTCATGCCTTCGCCACTCCGCCCAAATTCCCCTTCGGGGAACTTCAGATACGCTCGGAACGTTATACGCAATCGTGAGCAAAGTCCTACGATTATACAAGTATGAAAGGGAGCGATGAAAATGAAAATTATAGTCTTAAATGGAAGCCCTAAAGGTGATCTTAGCGTAACATTACAGTACGTGCACTTCATTCAGAAAAAATTCCCACAGCATGAGCTGAAGACCATTCACATCTCAAAAAATATCAAAAAGATCGAGAGAGATGAAAATGCCTTTCAGGAAATCATCGATGAGGTCAGATCATCTGATGGTGTATTGTGGTCTTTTGGGTTGTGGATCTTATGCGTGCCCGCTCAGTACATGAGATTCATCGAATTGATCTCTAAAAGAGGTGTGGAAGATGCATTCAAAAATAAGTATGCGGCAGTTCTAACCACTTCAATTCATTTCTTTGACCACACCGCTCATAACTACATGAGAGCAGTATGCGAAGACCTGAACATGAAATATGCAGAGGCGTTATCTCCCGAGATGAGAGACTTAGCGGAGGAAAGAGGAAGAGAAGCCCTGATCATTTTTGCTGAGAACTTCTTTGAGGCAATCGAAAAGAAGACCGCCACATCCAGATTATTCAAGCCGCTAACATTCAGTGACTTTGTTTATCAACCATCTGTCCCGGAAGAGAGGATCGATACCAGAGGGAAAAAGGCAGTCATCTTAACAGACGCTTATGACAGTGATACCAACCTGGGCAAGATGATCGACAGGTTTAGGCAATCCTACTCGAACGAGATAGAGGTGATTGACCTGAACGATATTGACATCCGAGGCGCATGTCTGGGCTGTATGCGGTGCGGATATGATTATAACTGCGTGCAAAAGGATGGATTTACTGAGTTCTACAACAATCGAGTAAGAACGGCAGATATTATTGTTTTCGCTGGCACAGTTAAGGGTCGGTATCTATCTTCCAAATGGAAAACGTTTTATGATCGGGCTTTCTTTTGGAACCATACGCCATCGCTGGTTGGAAAGCAGATGGGGTACATAATCTCGGGACCCTTAAGTCAGAACGCTAATCTCATCCAAATCCTCGAAGCTTCTTCTACTGCCCGACAGGATGCCATTCACGTGGATATGATCACCGACGAATGCGAGAATTCTGCGGAAATAGATGCTCAACTGCAAGGCCTTGCAGAGCGGCTGATTAGCTATTCCGTAAAAGGCTATATCAAGCCACAGAATTTTCTTGGCGTTGGAGGGCATAAAATTTTCAGAGATGATATTTGGGGACGGCTCCGCATGGTCTGGCAGGCAGATCACAGATATTTCAAAAAGCATGGGAAGTATGATTTTCCGCAGAAAGACTACAAAATTAGAATAATGACTGCTATCATGATGTTGTTGACCAAAATACCAAAATTCAGGAAGAAGTTTTACGCCAATCTAACAAAGTTCTCCAGTGGAAAACTGAAAAAGATCGTCGAGAAAACAGAATAATAGCTTGGCATGAAGAATATGATATATTGCTTAAAAAATGTGGACTCTGCTCACGACACTTTGATCGCTATCGCTCTCTCGCCCTTCGGGGCGTATAACACGGTGTATGCGGTTCGCTATCGCTCACGCAAATTGCCCTGTCGGGCAACTTCGCATACACCGATACCGTTATACGCCCCGACGACTGAAATGAGGAGAACGCAGCGTGGCTTGAGTTCAAAAAATATTTTTCGTTCTTGTTCATCAGATGGGTTTTCTTCTTTTTTTATAAATTTGATTTTTTCGTTTTTAAAAATGAAAGGGGGATTAGGGGTGAATTCCATTTTTAAAAAATTCTTATATTTTCAATAACAATTCCATTGCTGTCTTTTCTTTTTTAGCCAAGTCAATCAATATTTCAGACGCTTGATTTATATATTTGATGTTTTTTGTTTCTGCTGTTTTTTCAAATAAACTTGAAACCCTTGTCCATAAAATTGCTACTTCACTAAACATTTTATGAGCCTCATTTATTTTTTCTATTTTCAATAAATTATAACTCTCTTTCAAAAAATCCCTATAAAGATTTCTAAAAAGTGCACCGCCTGTTCCTGCTTTTTCCATTAACATAGCAGATGTTTTAAAATCTCCTTCAATATCTTTACTGTTTTTGAACCATTTTTTTATTTCTTCACTTGTTTTTAATACACCTTTATACCCGATATTTTTTATTGGCGGATTCAAATAATCTTTTGCATTATTTTTAATCGCTATAACAATAGCTTTTTTAAGGTTATAACCTTTTTTCAAGTCTTGAATTGTATAACTTAAATTCCTTGAAGACATTGGACCTTTTTCATTTCTTGCTAATTCAAGATTTTTTAATGATGTCTTTACTTTGCTACCTTGTTGTTTAGTATCTATTAAGTATGTAAACTTGTCATCATATCCATACATTGTAACATAATGTCCTGCAAAATGAATTTTATTAGTGAAATAATCCAGATAATAGCAATCAAGTTTAAGAGCTGTCGCGATATTATTATCAATATTATTTTTAACAGTTTCCCAAGCTTTTTTTACCGACGATGTCTCATTAACTTCAAGTTTTAAATTTAAATTTCTTGCAATGTTTTGTGTTAAAACATCGGGTTTTATTCTTCCTCCAATGAATGGGAAATCCATTATTTTCATATTCCAAAATATGAAACCTAATCCTTCTCCCAAGCCAAAAAGCATTGGTTCTGAAAATTTTATTCCAATTTGATTTAGAAGCGAACCTGTTGCAGTTGTTTCACAATGCTGACCAATAAATGGTTTAAAATCTTTAACTATGTTTGTCATAACATATCCTTAAAAATTAAAAGTTTATAAATTAATCGTTTTCTTCAGTGAAATGAAAGAAAATCTAATATTATCCTATCTCTAAAAAATCAAATTTATTCCCCCTTTCAGAAAGCCTATCTTCATTATACATTAAGAAAAATATTTTTTGAATTGCGTATAACGTTTTGCGGATATGAGAAGTCCGAACGTAGCGAGGATTTGGGCGGAAGCCGAAGGCTGTAGCCTCATATCCGCTGTTATACACTCCCGA
>JGI24023J19991_10001440_pt1 | contig 18137 bp, 15 predicted proteins | sample Cruoilmetagenom1_FD_19991 | JGI IMG/M metagenome (IMG submission 19991) | reverse complement strand
ATATTTTAAGAGTAGTGGCGGAGCCGACGAGATTTGAACTCGCGACCTCTGGCTTGACAGGCCAGCGTTCTAACCGTGCTGAACTACGGCTCCGCAGTGAAGTATTTCGCGTGGTGGGCGGTACAGGATTTGAACCTGTGACATCTTGCTTGTAAGGCAAGCGCTCTCCCGCTGAGCTAACCGCCCGAGAATGTACTCCGGCATCTAAATCTTAACATTCAGAGTAACTCAGAGGGATAAATATATAACTGAATTTCACCGTCTTGTCTACTTTCCGATCACATTTTAAGCTCATTTTCTTTTGAAGCGAGCTTTTCTCAAATTTGTATTTGCGGATAAAAAAAGGGGGCCTATCTCTAAGCCCCCTTTTTGCAACTTTTTTAACTACTTTTTTCTAATTAACGTTGGCTCCTACCTCGTCGCCAATAGTCAGGGTCGGAGGCGGAATCACGATGTCCTGAAGCACAGGGCCGTCTGAAACTATGGCCGCGTCCAGCACATTGTCCATGTGCTCGACAAGTATTACATTAATGTCTTTCAGGATATTGTCCCTTATGTCTTTAAGGTCTTTCTCGTTCTCCTGAGGTATGATCACCGTCTTCACTTTACCTCGGTGAGCAGCAAGTATTTTCTCTTTAAGCCCGCCGATCGGAAGCACTCTTCCGCGAAGAGTGATCTCTCCCGTCATAGCGACATCGTGCTTCACGGGTTTGCGTATAAGCGCAGACACGATCGCAGTAGAAATGGCTATACCGGCAGAAGGTCCGTCCTTTGGTGTTGCGCCCTCAGGGACGTGAATGTGAACATCCACTTTCTGATGGAAGCTCCGCTCGAGCCCAAGTCTGTCGGCCCTAGAGCGTACATAGCTCATAGCCGCCTGCGTGGACTCCTGCATCACCTCACCGAGCTTACCGGTGACAGTGAAGTTCCCCTTACCGGGCACTACCGACACTTCAATCGTAAGCAGCTCGCCGCCTACTTCAGTCCATGCAAGCCCAGTTGACATACCAATATGGTCCTTTTCTTCGATCTCGCCGTACTTAAATTTCGGTATGCCCAAATAGTTCTGTTTCTGCAGTACCGAAGGGCTGATCTTTACAGTGTGGTCAGCGCCTTTCTTGACGATATCGCGCGCTGCTTTCCTGCAAAGGGTAGCAATCTCTCGCTCTAGCGTCCTAACGCCGGCCTCTCTGGTGTATCGTCTGATTACTTCGAGCACAGCGTTGTCAGAGAGCTTCAAATTCTCTTTCTTTAGACCGTGAGACTCTCTTTGCTTGGGGATCAGGAATGTCTTGGCGATCTCAAGCTTCTCGTCCTCGGTGTAACCCGATATTCTAATTATCTCCATACGGTCCTGGAGAGCCCAGGGGATAGTATGAAGAACGTTAGCTGTCGTTATAAACATCACGTTCGATAGATCGTAATCTAGCTCAACGTAATGGTCGTTAAAAGCGTTATTCTGCTCGGGATCAAGCGCCTCCAGCAGTGCTGAGGCCGGGTCTCCCCTAAAGTCCATTCCGAGCTTGTCTATTTCGTCCAGCAGGAAGACAGGATTCGTAGTCCCCGCCTTTCTTATTCCCTGAATGATCTTTCCGGGCATAGCGCCGATGTATGTACGGCGGTGTCCGCGGATCTCAGCTTCGTCTCTCACTCCGCCCAGGGAAACGCGTACGAACTTACGCCCCATGGAGCGAGCGATAGATTTTGCAAGTGAGGTCTTACCCACTCCGGGAGGACCTACAAAGCAGAGTATCGGTCCCTTAATCTTTGAAGTAAGGGCCTGTACCGCAAGATACTCGATTATCCTCTCTTTTGGTTTTTCAAGACCAAAGTGATCTTCGTCAAGTATCTTCTGCGCCTCGTCTATATCGATCCTGTCCTCTGTCATTTCGTCAGTCCACGGGATCGCTAGAAGCCAGTCAATGTAGTTTCTGACCACAGTGGCTTCAGCCGACATAGGCGACATCTGTTTTAGTTTCTTTATCTCTTTTTTGACCTTTTCTTCGGCCTCTTCAGGCATGTTCTTACTCTTTAGCTTCTCTTCGAACTCCTGAAGCTCCGATTTAAGGTCGTCCTTTTCACCGAGCTCTTTCTGAATAGCGCGCATCTGCTCGGTCAGATAGTACTCCTTCTGCGCCTTTTCCATCTGCTTTTTGACGCGGGAGCGTATTTTCTTCTCTATCTGAAGGATCTCAACCTCGGCCTGTATCTTCTCGTATATCTTTTCGAGCCTCTCAGCCGGGTCTAACGTTTCCAATATCTCCTGCTTGTCCTCGAGCTTAAAACCCAAGTGAGAAGATATTGTGTCCGACAAGCGCCCTGCCTCTTCAATTGAAGAGACCGTTACGAGCACCTCGGACGGTATTTTTTTGTTCAGTTTTACATAGTTTTCAAACGCTGTAATGAGCGTGCGTATGAGCGCTTCTGTCTCAACGCCCAGCTCATCGGGCTCAGGTACTTCCTCTACTTCTACGAGGAAATAGCTTTTCTGAGGTACATAGTTGTGTATGCGCGCCCTTTTCTTGCCCTCTACTAGCACTTTTACAGTGCCGTCGGGCAATCTCAGCATCTGGACTATTGTTCCAATCGTTCCGATTTCATAAATATCCTTCTCCGAAGGATCGTTCGTCTTAGCATCCCTCTGAGCGACAAGGAATATTTCCTTATTCTTTTTCATCGCCTCTTCAAGCGCGCGTATAGACTTCTCGCGCCCTACGAATAGCGGTGCCACCATATAAGGAAATATAACGACGTCCCTTAACGGCAATAGCGGTAAGGTCTCGATTTGCCCCTTGCCCTCTTCATTCTTAAAGAACATTGGCATGGCATTCTCCTTGACTGCTGGAATTTAATCCTAAGTACCTAAGCGGGCTTCCTCTTCATAAATAAATAGAGGCTCGCCCGTACCGTTGATGACTTCCTCCGTTATTACACAACGCGTAAGCCCTTTCAGTGACGGAACCTCGTAGGAGATATCGAGCATAACGGTCTCAATTATTGAACGGAGACCACGGGCGCCGGTCTTTCTCTTGATCGCTTCCTTAGCGATCTCAACAAGCGCGCCGTCTGTAACTTCAAGCTCGACTCCTTCAAGCTCCATGAGTTTCTGGAACTGCTTAATGATAGCGTTTTTGGGTTTTGTAAGAATCTCTACAAAAGACTCTTCGCTAAGCTCCTCAAGAGTGGCTACCACCGGAATACGGCCTACAAACTCGGGTATTAGCCCAAACTGTATCTGATCCTCCGGCTGCACTTCTTTAAGAACCGCACCCAGATCCATTTCATCTACATTTCCAAGATTAGCTTCAAACCCAATCGATTTTTCACCAATCCTCTGCTTGATCAAATCTTCAAGCCCGCAGAACGCTCCACCGCAGACAAAGAGTATATTTGTCGTATCAATCTGCAGGAACTCCTGCTGAGGATGTTTTCTTCCGCCTTTGGGCGGTACATTTGCCTTGGTACCTTCCATAATTTTTAGTAAAGCCTGCTGCACTCCTTCACCCGAAACGTCCCTTGTTATCGATGGGCTGTCCCCGGTCTTGCGCGCAAGCTTGTCAATCTCATCTATATATATAATACCTTTAGAAGCCCTTTCAAGGTCATAATCCGCTGCCTGTAAAAGACTTACTATCATGTTCTCAACGTCCTCGCCCACGTATCCGGCCTCTGTGTAGCACGTGGCGTCAACAATTGTAAACGGCACGTCCAGAAGGCGGGCAAGCGTCTGAGCGAGCAGCGTCTTACCGCTACCCGTAGGACCGATCATGAGGATGTTGCTTTTCTGCACCTCTACGTCAGCGTTTTTCTTGCTGTCCGTATAGGCGTTTAGCTCTACTCTCTTATAGTGGTTATAAACCGCTACTGAGAGTACTTTTTTAGCGCTTTCCTGACCTATCACATATTCGTCCAAAAACTTCTTAATTTGTGAAGGTGTAGGAAGGCTGGAATATTTCTTTTTGAGGACGCCCTCTTTGGCGTCTTCGTCGGCTATTATTTCGTTGCAGAGCTCTATACATTCGTTACAAATATAAACGGTAGGCCCGGCAATAAGCTTTCTAACCTCTTTTTGGCTCTTTCCGCAAAAAGAGCAGTATAGTTTACCCTCTTTGGCATCCCGTCTTGAAGTCACTTTTCAGCCTCCTCTCTATTTGTAATTATAGCATCTACCAGCCCATAATCTAAGGCATCTTTTGGTCGGAGGAAAAAATCGCGCTCCGTGTCCAATGCGATCTTCTCGATCGGCTGGTTTGTATGCCTTGCCAGTATGTTGTTTAGTTCCTCACGAATTCTGAGAATTTCTTTTGCGTGTATCTCTATATCCGTTGCCTGTCCTTCCACTCCGCCAAGTACCTGGTGAAGCATCACTCTCGCGTGCGGAAGCGCGTATCTCTTACCACTTGCTCCGGCTGCCAGAAGCACTGCCGCCATGCTCGCGGCCTGCCCTAGGCACATCGTTGCCACATCTGGTTTTACGTACTGTATTGTGTCGTAAATCGCAAGCCCCGACGTGACGTGTCCACCCGGTGAATTTACATATACATATATATCTTTTTCAGGATTTTCGGATTCCAAAAACAGTAGCTGAGCTATAACAGTATCTGCAACGGCGTCATCAATCGCGGACCCGATAAAAACAATCCTGTCTTTTAATAACCGGGAAAAAATGTCATATGCCCTCTCGCCTCTGCTGGTCTGTTCAATTACAATGGGAACGTAGCTGGACATTATTTTTGAGTATACAGAGTTCAGTCTTTATTGTCAACGTGATTCTGTGTACTTTGAACCTCCTCAATTTTGGCGTTTTCTATAATAAAATCAATGACTTTCTGCTCTGCAAGGTTTGCTTCGAGACCTTCCAGGAGTTTATTCTCTTGATATATGTCGCGCACCTGATCAACGCTGATATTATAGTTCTGCGCTATGCCCGCGAGATTCTCATTAATATCCTCTTCGGAGACCTTAACATCCTCGGCTCTTGAGATCGCTCCGAGCACAATCGATGCCTTTACATTTCTAACCGCGCGCTCTGCGACCATCCTTTGGGCCTCTTCATCAAGCTCCCTTTCGGGCATGCCCCTTTGCTGCATCCCCTGCTGTATACCCTGGGCCAATCGCAGCGCTTCTTCGTGCACCAGGCTCGGAGGCGCGTCCACGGGGTTTTTCTCTACCAGTACGTCCAGCAGGTCCGCCCTTAGCTTAGTCTGTGACTGTTGATCGAGCTGGCTTCCCAAGTCCTCTTTTACCTTATCTTTAAGACTCTTAAGGTCGTCAACACCTATCTCTTTAGCAAGCTCATCGGTTAACTCAGGCAATATCCTCTGCTGCACGTCTTTTACCGTGACTTTAAAGTTCACCGTCTTTCCTGCGGCCTCTTCTATCTGAAAATCCTCGCCGTAAGTTACGTCTAACTCTTTTTCCTCTCCCTTTTTCATCCCCTGAACGTTCTTTTCAAACTCTGGGATCATCTTTTCCTCACCCACAACAAACGGTACGTCCTGTCTCTTCAGGTCTTCAATGGGATCTCCGTTAAGAGATCCTTCAAAGTCGATGACAGCGATGTCACCTTTTTCGATTGCTTTATCATCTTCATAAGGCTTAACTTCAGAGCGGTGCTCCTGAAGGTGCTTTAGAGCATGCTCCACGTCGTGATCGCTTACCTCTCCTACCTCTTTTTTAAGCTCTAGCCCCTTGTACTCCGCAAGCTCTAGTTCCGGCAATACTTCGAAAGTAGCCGTGTATTCAAAATCCTTATCCGTCGTAAATTCCTTAGGCGGATCGATATGCGGCCTGCTAATTGGAGAGGCGTCTACCTCATTAAGCGCGTTCTCGAGCGAATTGTGCACGAGCCTTGTCGCCACCTCTGAAAGTATATCGTTTTTATAAGCGGATTCTATTACGTTCACCGGAGCTTTACCCGGGCGGAATCCCTTTATTTTTGCGCTCTTTCTTATCTCATCGAAGACTTTCGTCCTGGTTTCCTGCACCTGCTCTAGCGGAAGCACTACGCTCATCTTCCTCTCTGTCCCGCTAATATTCTCTATATCGACTTTCATCTTACAGACCTCTTTTATTAATGTGTGATTTTTTACCAATATTTTGAAGTACTTATTACTCAACCGGAAGAATAATTATACCCGGTTATACGATTAGAGAAAACTTATACACTGTACTGGAATATTCAAGCCTCTAATTCTTCCTACTATGAGATGTAATAAGAAAGTATTAGGATGCTAAAATGTAATTTTCATAGGAAGTTGTTATCTAACTAACCCCATGTCCTTATTCATGCAATATCATTACCCGCACCCTTTTTCTCCCCCATTTATCTAATCTCACAATATGAAAAACAAAGTTTCTACAATAGTATTATTACTCTTAATGATTGCCGGAACCCTGGCAGCCCCTAACCCCTTGGTATCACAGGAGGAAATAGCGGAGAAGGACATGGTCCCGGCCTCTTTCCTGGCGCTGCTCATTGCCCCTCCCGGGGATAGAGAGAAGGCGCTTGAATATATAAAAAAGAACTGGGAGCCTTCTTTCCCGATAATGATGCTAGAGGTTATCTATCTCACCCGCGACCCGGAGTTTACGGGCGTACTTGTAAAGACCCTGGAAGAGAAAACAGGTCAAAAACACGGCTATCAGATAGACAAATGGTATGAGTGGATATGGAGCTGGAGTGAGGTAAAGCACCCATCCTACCCCGAGTTCAAAGCGCTCCTATACGGACTGATAGACGCAAAGTTCGCGGGCTATTTCTCAAGCGAATTCCCTGCGGAAATCAGGCTCGACGAGGTCAGGTGGGGAGGCGTAGTTCAAGACGGAATCCCGCCGTTAAGAAACCCCAAAATGATAGCCGCAAAAGACGCAAAGTATTTGGACGACTCGAACATCGTATTCGGCCTTGAGGTAAACGGCGACGCGAGGGCATATCCCAAGCGCATTATGGCCTGGCACGAGATGTTTGTAGACGAGGTAGGCGGCGTACCCGTTGCGGGTGTCTACTGCACACTGTGCGGATCGATGATTCTATATAAGACAGAGCACGGCGGTGTGAATCACCAGATCGGCACAAGCGGCTTTCTCTACCGCTCGAATAAACTCATGTACGATAAAGAAACGCAGTCCCTTTGGAACACCCTCTGGGGAAGACCGGTCATAGGAAAGCTGGTAGGGAAGGATATAGAGCTTGAGCGCATGAGCATCGTTACCACTACCTGGGGCGAGTGGAAAAAGCGTCACCCCGATACAAAAGTGCTTTCGCTCGACACTGGCCACAAGAGGGACTACGGCGAGGGCGCGGCGTACAGAGAGTATTTCGCCACCGACGAGCTTATGTTTGGCGTTCCCAAGCTCGATAAGCGCCTGAAGAATAAGGACGAGGTGCTGGGGCTCGTATTCAGCAAGCATCCTGATAAACCCCTTGCCATAGGTGTCGGGTTCTTATCAGAGAACCCTCTATATCACAAGAATGTCGGCGACTTGGATTTCGTAGTGCTAACGGATAAATCTGGCGCTTCGAGGGTGTATGAGACCAAAGGAACAAAATTTAAAAACTGGGACCGTGGGAGCACTGTTACAGATGTTAACGGCGCCAAATGGACAGTTACGGAATCAAAGCTCACTTCCCCCGGCGGTGAGGAACTTTTCAGGCTCCCGGCCCATAGAGCGTTCTGGTTCGGCTGGTTCTCGGCCTATTCCAACACCGAGCTTGTGATTTAATAATTGTCATTCCTGAATGTATTTATCAGGAATCCACATCTTTTTTTATTCTATTTTCTCCCCCTTAGTAAAAGGGGGAATAAAGGGGGATTTGTAGTTTGCCGTCATCACGAAGGAGCACAGCGACTGTGGCAATCTCCTACAATCTCGGCATTAAAAGAAACCCGTTCACCCTGAGAATATCGAAGGGTGAATTCTTTCCGACATACATAAATAGCGTTAAGAAAATGCGGGCAGCGCCCGCAGGCAGACTGTTTCTCTATTCCTTATCAGGTTCATAAGAACCTCATCTATTTATCCTAACACATAAGCTACGCAGAAACCGTATGATTGGACACTCTGCGTCCGCGTTAAAACCTTATACGGGGTGTGGGCGGAATTATAAGGATCATACAACTACCAAGATTCATTTTTAGCGTAATTTATGCCTAGGCGGGTGATTTTTGCTTCTTTTGATCACTCAAAAGAAGAAATGATATGTTCTGAACATTTCCATAGAAAGATGGTAAGGTTAATTGTCAATCTTCCAAGGCTTTCTTCTGCATCTTATCAAGGTAAGAGTCCATCTCTTCTGTATCCTTAAATATGGTAAAGGAGGGAAGAGCGTTTACGATCTCAAACACCTTTTCTATCTGGGTCTTCATATTTATTAGTAGCACGCTTCCGCCCAGCTGCTTCATGTTTTTTTGTGTTTTGAGAATCACACGAAGACCCATACTGCTTATGTAATCGAGGTCCGCCATATCGAAAACTACCGTGCTTGGCGAGTGGCGGAGCGCATCATCCACCCGGGTCTCCAGTATCTGATAGGTGTTAGTGTCGAGACTCCCTGAAGGCGTAAATACAAACACTCCGGGCTCTCTTTCCTTCATCTGTGCGGTAAGCGCCATCTTATCATCCTTGTAATCCTTATTAGAGAACGTCAATCCCCTTAGCTAAGAACTACTTTAAATTTGAATCCGTGTCAATCCTAAAATGATTAGTAAGGTTTAAAAAGATTAAACAGCCTTTTCAGACGGATACTCGTGCTCGCGGCAAATCATGAAGCTTTCCTGCTCGGTAAGGGGCTCACTGGTCAGCCCGCATTGATGGGTGTCTCCGAGCCCGTCTCTTTTGAAGTAGCGGCAGGTGTTGCATACTCCAAAAGCGATTCCCTCATTCTGCCTCTGAAGCAGTATAAGTAATTCATTCAGGAGCCCTGATAATCTTTTCCGGTCTCCGGGTCTCATACCCGCGACTGCATCAGCAAATTCAGCGGGCGGAAATTCCTTCTCTATAAAGCGCTCTGCTTTGGCTGTAAGGCCCAGGTGCACGATGCGCCCGTCCTCCTTATCGGGGCGTTTCTTTAAATACCCCTTTCTTTCGAGCACGTTAATACTCTGAGATGTTGTGCCCTTGGTAGCACCTACAAACTCCCCTACCCCGGCGGGCGTGTCGCTATATCTATTGCACGCTGACAGATAACGCAGTATCTGCATGTGAATAGGCACAAGCCCTGCGCCCGAGCCAGTAACTCGGTCTTCTGAGCGGAGCAGATTACCCAAGCGCTCCACAAGTGAGGCTATTCTTTGAGATTCCATATGCCTATATTGTATCGTCTCGATACGAGTTTGACAAATATCTCTGTACGTGGCATTATTAGTTTCGACTCGAAACTATTAAGTACGGAGGTATTAATTATGAGTAAAGCTATTTTTTATCACGCAGGATGTCCGGTATGCGTCAGCGCCGAAAACGGCCTCGCGCACTCTTTAGACCCAAGTAAATATGATGTAGAGAGCGTTCACCTAGGCGAGCAGAGCGGGCGTGTTGCCGAAGCCGAGCAGGTGGGTGTAAAGTCTGTACCCGCGCTCGTATTGGACGGTCAAGCCTTCCACATCAACTTCGGGGCGTCAATAGAAGATCTGAAGTAGACATTGCAAACCGGGGGAATGGAGTGCTGTTACAGATAGTCCTTCGTCTCCCCGGAATTTTAACATCTACGAAAGGAGGCTTTAAAATGAATCTATCATCAAGATTTTTATTCAGCTGTTTAGTTTTGACAACATTTATGTTTGTAAGCGCTTCAGTATCTGCCCAGGTAGCATCACAGGAAGAGATACAGTCGCTAAATACTAAAGATATGCACATCAAAGATGCCAGCGCAAGCTACATGAAGGACCTTGACCTACTGGTATTTGAATTAACCGTTGATGGTCAGGCAGGCAAAACAGTGCCCAAAGCCCGTGGCGAGATGAACGGGGCCCCGGTGCTTGGCTACGTGTTCCCAACAACCTTAAAGTCCGAAGACGTCGGTTTTAGCAGCATTGACGGTGTTGTTGCCCTTGCCGTAACCGCTCACCCGGATTTTGACGATACTCCTCTCTGGGATGAAAACAACGACAAGAATTACACGGATGACGGGCTTACCTGGCATACGCACTGGGTGGTTCTGGTTCCTGACGAAAGGGTTAAAGGCGGTCTAACGGTAGCAGAGTTTAAGAAGGAAGATAAATCCGTAGTACTTCCGCCGACAAACCCGGGTATGCCTATGTTCATGGACTCACCCGGATATTCCGTAGTCAGCAGTGGAGACAAACTAAAAGTCCTGGTCCCCTCACAGCGCATCAACCACAATAAAGAGTTTAACTTCGATGCCGTAAGCGCTTATATGGAAGTTAATACCACGGACGAGAGCAGGCCTTTACTGGGTGTTTATGAAGTTTACGGCGTTCTCTCCAAAGACCTTTCATTACCCTACAAAGTCAAATAAACTAGTAGCTTCAAAAAGGGCGGGCTCAACACAGCGCCCGCCGCCTGCAAAAAGGCAATATGCAAAAACTATATCTTAAAACCTTAAAAACTCTCCAGGGTGAATTCAAGCCCGGCGAGCTTAACGTGCTCCTGGTGTTCCAGGTCAACTGCCCGGGCTGCTTCGCATACGCCCTACCCCTCGCAAATGAGATTTACAAGCGTTACGGTGACGGCGGGTTCAAGATGCTTGGGCTTGCGACGGCATTTGAAGATTTTGAGTATAACAGCGAGCAAAACGCGGAGCTGCTTTTAAAAGACGGCACGCTCGTGGGCGAGACCAAGCGCTACCTCGAGGAAAACGGCATGTCCGAGCTGCCTTACTCTATCGACTACCTAGTCGCGATCGACTACCCGGTAGAGAACCCCCGCGAATTCTACACGCCCGAGGATGCACGCAGAATCTGCATGACTAAACAAGGCTTTGAAAACTTAAGCTCGGACGAGCAGGACAACGCCCTCACAGGCATCATGCGCAATATCGAGGTCCTGGGCCCAAGCTCGTACACCTTTACAGTAAACATGATGCGGGGCACCCCCACCTGGGTCGTATTCGACGGCGACATGAACATCCTAGAGCACTGGTTCGGGCACAGGGACAACGAAGCCGCTCTCAAATTGATAGATCAATACAAAAACAGGTATATAAAATAACGCCGGAACCCTATATTATCTCTAAGGCCCGGCGCTATTTCTCTTAAAGGAGGATGGTTTTAGTTTTCAAATATCTCTACGTACTCCGCATATCCCTCTTGCTCTAGATTTTCTTTCTGAATAAAGCGCAGAGAGGCTGAGTTTATGCAATACCTGAGCCCCGTAGGTGCGGGTCCGTCCTTAAACACATGCCCAAGGTGAGAATCGGCGTGCTTACTCCTGACCTCATTCCTAGGCACAAGGAGCTTATAGTCCTTTTCCTGAACCACGTTCTCAGACTCAAGAGGCTTTGTGAAGCTCGGCCACCCGGTGCCGGAGCGGAATTTGTCCGTAGAGCTGAACAGCGGCTCACCCGAGACTATGTCAACGTAAATTCCGGGTTTTTTATTATCCCAGTACTCGTTATTAAATGGTCTTTCCGTGCCCTCGTGCTGGGTTACCTTATATTGAATAGGCGTAAGCTTTTGCTTTAGCTCGTCGTCAGAGTCCTTTTTGTAGCTCACCTCGTCAAAAGCCTGAGCCACATAATGCTCCGCGTGAGCCGCAAATTGTTTATAAACATGCCCTCCGAGAAGCGGCATAAGCGCCGTAAGCACAAAAACCATCGTTATTGTCATAATAATATTCTCTTTCATGTTATTTACCTCCGTACACTACTCATATACGGATAAGTGCATATTACAGTTTCATCTATTTTTATCTTACAACCGGCACTTATATTCGTCATTGCAAGACAACGAAATTACCGCGGCTGCCTATCCATCTCTTTGCGCCCGTTATAGCAGCCTCCCGCAAATCTCCTCAATCAGCTCTTGGTTCTTTCGGACCACCTCCGCCGCATCAGAGATAATATCGTCTATCTGGCTCTCGGTCTCGGCTTCCATTGTCATCCCGAAACCTTCAAGCGCCACCTTATTCTGTAGCCTGTAATAGTTACTCCCCAGCATTTGCGTCAGATGATAGTCAATCGCGTCGTTGAGACCGTCGAATATTACGTCGAATATCGGCACCGCCCACTCGATCTTGCCCCAGCTCCGAGCCTCTTCAAAGGTTATAGGCCGTGTGTTCTCACCTGTCCCAAGTGAGATAAGAAGGAACTCGTCCTCTTCGGGGAATATTCTCACGGCCTCAAGGTATGCCGAAAGCGCGGGGTTGTTCAGGAACACACCGCCGTCAATTAGCGTATGCCTATTTCCCCCGATATCTAGCACAGCAGGCTCAAAGTAAGTCGGGGCAGCAGAAGTAGCGCGCCCGGCGTCTTTCATTGTTATATTCTGAAACCTATCCTCCCAGCTCCTGAATATAAAAGGCTCCCTGTTCTCCAAATCATATGAAGTAACGAGGCTCTTTGTAATGGAAGCAGAAAAGGTATGGTCTCCCATGTATTCATCCAGAATTCCTTCAAGGAATTTATGGCCGTACTCGGTGTCGATGTAGCCCGACATACTGCTGAGCTTTCGCCAAAGCGTCTTTTGGAATATCTGCCTGCCTTTAGTCTCGTAAAGCTCTTTCATAGACACCGCGCTGTTACGCGGACTTCCGCTCTCGTCGGGGATATTGAGCCCAAGGCTCAGCATCCCTCCCGTAGAAGTGCCGGCTATGAGATCGAAGATCTGAGCTATTGGCTTTCCCGTTATCAGCTCTATCTCTGAAAGTATAGATGCTGGGATGATGCCCCTTATGCCGCCGCCGTCGATTGAGAGAATTTTTTTCATTTCATGCACCCCGCGGTATATGCGAGAACTATTTTTATATGATAATGCAGTTAAAGGTCTTTGTGGATAGGGGATAAAAAATCTATGGAGTATTTCATATTGGAAGCGCCCCCTTAGACAAGCAGGGCGCTTGGAAAAATTCGAGTAATTGACACGCTAATTTTTAAATGGCATCCAGTTATGGTGAACTATGTCCTCAGCCTCCATCAGCATGATTATCTCGTCCGCAATCTGCTCACCCAGCTCCAGATGAGTGCTGAAACCCACGCAAGAAGCGTTAATCTCACCTAATACATACTTGTCGTTACCATTCTCATCAGTATCCAGAATGAAGTCTGCCGTCCATATTAATGGCATATCATAGTTTCCTAGACGCTCTATTATTATATTAATATTCTTTTCGATGAGGTCCACAAGCTCGGGCCAATTATCAGGACTGTCATACGTGTAAGTCGCGCCTGAAAACAAAGTAGCCGAAAAAGCATCAGGACTATCAACAGGTTTTTTGTGGACGATGTATACGACTTTATTCCTTAACATGAAAACCCTTATCTCACCCTCAGTTATCCTCTCAAGATAAGGCATATCCAGCAGCAGACCGCTGTCGCCGTCAAGGTACTTCACACAGTAATCTATAAATTCGCCAAGCTTCATAATGTCAACGTGATTGTCCCTTGCCTCGGTACACTTCACCTCGGTCTCATAGGATACCGCTCCATTAGAGCCGTCCGGGTTGCCGTTCTGTGACATCAGCTCGACCCGCCATATTCCTTCTCCCGTTGACCCCCTGTTTTGCTTCAACACCCGAGTATTTGCCGCTAAGCTGCTCGGGAAATTATTCTTAAATGCCTCAAAGTCATAATAAGTGAACACATCCTTTGGCACGAGCGCTGTACCTTTTAACTTCTCAATTGCGTTCTTTGCACCGTAGTAAATCATTACATGTGGGTGAGGGAGTCCCTTTATCCCACGCTTCACAAGCTCGTTCAGCATCTGGAAATAGCCTGTTTCGTCTTTCAGGAATCCGGGATTTACCCGGCTTATATAGGCACATGCATTGTCAACCGTGTATTTATATATTTCCCCTCTATCCTCATCTGAGTAAAATATAATCTCGGCAGTCCATCCTTTTTCCTTAAGTGAATCCGCTATAGGTTTCGAATCTACCCGATAACCGTACGGCCCCTTGTCGCTCCCGCCCCTGGCCTCAAAAATAATTACATGCTTGTTCATTTTATAATCTCCTCCAAGAAACTCAATTTGGGCTTTAGTTGTCTCAAATCACTACATATTTAAACAATATTAGATGCAAATTTAATGCCAGTTTTAACCGCCTAGATCGACTAAATATTTTTTCTGGCCACGTGTCAGATGTTGTATTTTCATACACGTTTTAAATAAATTAAACCACGGTTATTCCAATCCAAATTGTTTATAAGCTTGGTTAAGCAAATGTGTAGGGAAAGTTAAGATCAGGGGAAGAAGCTCTATATTGAATCAAACCTTGAAAAAATCTCAGAATAGTTAAGACTTTTTACACATTTAAGTCCATCTCAAGCTGATAATGGAATAAATTCAGCATGACTGTCGGGGAGCTAAGATTATGATCAAGATACCGGGATTTCTTGGAAGCAGCGTACACTCAGGTGTTAAAAAGAAAGGTGTAAAAGACCTTGCTTTGATATTCTCCGAGGTTCCAGCTAAAGCAGCGGGAGTATTTACTACAAATATTGTTAAGGCCCCGCCCTTACTCGTGGGCATGGACAGAATTAAATCCGGCTACTGCCAGGCAGTGCTCATTAACAGCGGTATCGCAAATGCGGTTACCGGCAAGCAGGGGCTGAAAAACTCGATCATCACTTCAAAATACGCTGCAGACGAGCTTGGAATAAGCGAGAGCCTCGTAATTCCCTCGTCAACCGGGGTAATAGGCCACCAGCTTCCGACGGATAAGATAAAGAAAGCTCTGCCCAAGCTGGTGAAGGAGCTAAGGGATGACGGCTTCCTGGATGTAGCGGACGGAATCATGACGACAGATGCGTTCCCCAAATATGCTGTGAATCAAATTAGCTTGGGAAGAAAGAAAGGTACCATTGCTGTAATCGGAAAGGGAGCCGGGATGATAGCGCCCAACATGGCGACAATGCTCGCTTATATCCTTACCGATATAAACGTTGGGAAAAGAGCGCTGTCTAAAGCCCTTAAAAACACGGTCAACAACTCATTTAACAAAGTCATCGTTGACGGCGATACATCGACCAACGACACGGTGCTGATGCTCGCGAACGGCAAGCTCGGCAACTCCGCTATTATCGAAAGCGCGGCTGAATACAAGAAGTTTGAGAAAGCGGTCACAGAAGCTGCCACCGAAGTTGCGGAAATGATCGTCAAGGACGGCGAGGGAGCGACCAAGGTAGCAAAAATCACAGTAAAAGGGGCAAAGACGGAAAAGGACGCGGAGAAAATCGCGCGCGTACTGGGCACCTCGCAGCTAGTAAAAACAGCTTTCTTCGGCGAAGACCCCAATTGGGGCAGGATTGTAGCCGCTGCGGGACGCGCAGGTGTAGCATTTGACCCTGATAAAATTGATTTATTTTTTGATGATGAAAAGGTTCTAGCCAACTCAAAGATAGTTATGAACGAGAAGAAAGCGCAAAGAGTCCTCAAAAAACCAAAATTTGAAGTTACGCTCAATATAAAAAGCGGAAAAGCAAGCTCATTCGTAATCGCAAGCGACCTTACCTTTGATTACATCAAGATAAACGCCCACTATAGAACTTAGAAGTTTCTGGAAGTAAAAAAGTAAAAAGGGAGCCGAAGCTCCCTTTGTTGTTCTTTAATTTTAGTCCATTTAGATTCTAAACTGTTGCTTTTCTTCGTCTAACGACCAAAAGCCCGATTACTCCTAAGGCCCCAGCCATTGCCATAAGTCCCCATTCGGAAAGAGTAGGGATTGGTTTTACTATGGATGGCCCCTGCGCTCTCATCACTACCGTGCAGGCTCTCCATACTGAAGTATCGTCCCCTGTATTGCTGGTACTCTCACCAGTCGGCCCCGCTTCAACAGAAGCACTGCTATACACCATGACAATCTCTTCTGTGTCTGATGAAGCAAATCGGGATAAACCGATACTATCGCTAGTACTATTTTCCTCTTCAGCCCGCTCTACTTCCAAATCAAAGAATCTGCTGCTGGTATAGATCCTTGCAACCTGTGAATTATCTTCAGCTATTACCGAGGGCGCTGTCATTTGCTTGCCGGTACCGGTATTGCAAGCTAAGCCGACTATCGGGTTGTTAAAGTCTACTCCACTGAATCTTACGCCAATTGCAGTAGCAACTGTCTTCGGGTCGTTCCAGCTGCAAGTGATATCCGTACTATCGGGGTTAGTTGTGAAGATACTCCATATACCCATCATACAGCCGCTTTCACCCTGACAATTCCCAAAATCTACCAGGTTAATAGTAGCACCATTAGGGTCATCTAGAACGGGATCGTTAAACGAGTTGGAACCGTCAGTGGTTGTATTACAAGCAAATAATATAAAATTATTTGGCTGCCCGGAACCGGTGCTTAATTCTGACTGGGTGATGTCAGTCCCTTCGATCTCAAAACTGTCCGAATCCTCTATTAGTACTTCAGCGTTAGACTGAATAGTGGAAAACAGAATAAATACAAGAATAGCTAAAGATATAGAATATCTCATAAATCACATCCTCCTTTAAGATAATTTCAACACTATAATAGCATACATTTTCAAGATATACATATCATTGATGCATTTTATTGCTCAATATTACAACCTTGTAAGTATAGATGGGAATTAAATGGTGCGAGAGGGGGGAGTCGAACCCCCACACCCTTAGGTACTGGATCCTAAATCCAGCGCGTCTGCCAATTCCGCCACTCTCGCAAGTGGTGGGCTGTGAGGGAATCGAACCCCCGGCCCGATGATTAAGAGTCATCTGCTCTACCTAGCTGAGCTAACAGCCCACTTCTAAAGAAGGATTATATTCTAACGATAATAATACATCTTGCAATAGTCAATTTATACATACCTGCATCTTGTCAGTCTAATAGAGATACCCACCGTTCATATTTCTCTATTTCTCAAAACTTTCACGTCGCCCTCGTCTATCATCACAACGGCTGGCTGCTCGAATATGAAAGTGCTCGATTGAGGGATATTGTAGGAACCGACGTTTTTGACCCGGAGCTTATCACCTGCCTTTAGTTCCGGGAGTTTTGCCCTCGTAATTATATCCGTCTGAAGACACAGCGGGCCGTAGATAATTGTATCTCTTAACTCGCCTTTGGGTTCCGTTACGCACTCAATATCTTGGTATTTAAATAGCGAGGTCGGGAGGATATTTATCCCGGCATCCGCGACTACAGCGCTGTGCCCTCCGGGAAGCTCTTTTATCGCTACGACCGTTGTAATTAATTGGGCAGCGCTGCTCACGATCGCCCTACCCGGCTCCAGAATCAAAAGCGGTGCTTCACTCTGCTGATACTCATCCAGTATCGGGGCTGTGATAGCCTGTGCGTAAGGGCCCAGGGAATCAACCGTAGGAAAACCACCCCCCATATCCAGATATTCTATCTCGACCCCGTACTCTTCCCTCAGAGTCCTGGCAAAATTCACCATTTGCTTCGAAGCGCTTGAATAAGCCTCCGGGCCTTTGGGCCATATGAGCTTTATTCCCCTTGCCGGTATGTCATCTTCACTCTGTGATTCAAGAATGTAACTCGTAAGGTGTATGTGCAGGCCGGTGATATTCAGAAGTTTATTTTCCGTGCATCTACACACAGCCCGCTCAGCCTCGCCCGATTCTAGGTTAAAACCAAACCTGTCGGGGAGCTGATCGATCCCAACGTCAGTATTAATCCTTATCCCTATATCAACGGGCCTTCCGAGCTCTGTGGCAATCTGCTCTAGGGTGGTGAGCTCATCGAAATGGTCTACGTTTATATAAGCTCCGTCATCAATAGCGCGCTTAAGCTCATCTTTTGTCTTAAACGGCCCGTTAAATACAATTTGTCCGCCCGGCATGCCAACATTCTTTGCAAGCCCGTATTCAAAACCCGAGGCAACTTCGGCCCAGGCACCTTCTTTGTGAATTACTTTAAGTACTCCCGGAAGAGAGTTCACCTTGTAGGAGTAGGCGACCTCTGTGTTTTCGTAGCGCTTTATGAACTCGTCTCTAAAGGTAACCAGGTTACTGCGCATTTCCTCAGCCGAAACTACAAAT
>JGI24023J19991_10001436_pt1 | contig 18187 bp, 12 predicted proteins | sample Cruoilmetagenom1_FD_19991 | JGI IMG/M metagenome (IMG submission 19991) | reverse complement strand
GAGCCGGGCGACGATAAAGGCTACCGCCCGTTCTTTCTTTGTATTATCCATGATCAAAACAATTTTTTCCGGCCGACCATTTCGGAAATGGACTGAACGACGACATCCACATCCGCTTCGCGCATGGTCGGAAAGATGGGGAGAGATAAAATTTTCTCGTAGGCGGCTTCTGCGACGGGGCATTGACCTTTTTGAGCACCAACATGTCGCTGATAAAAGGGATGCAGATTCAAGGGAATGTAATGGACGTTGACACCAATGCCCATTTCTCTGAGGACGGAAAAAAGTTCTGGGCGTTTTGGCAGATCAACCCGGCCTTCCACCGAAACCACATATAAGTGATACACGTGGCGCACATTATTTCTCACTGTTAAGGGTCGGATTGCATCTATAGATTGAAAGGCACGATCATATTGCCGGGCGATCTCCCGCCTGCGTCCGATCCATTTTTCAACCTTTTTAAGTTGACTCAATCCTAAAGCACACTGAAAGTCCGTAATCCGGTAGTTGAATCCCAAATCCACCACTTCGTAGAACCACGTGCCAGCAGTGTTGCGGTGATGATGGTCAACATCGATACCATGATTTCTGAATCGACGCATCCGCTTGGCCAGCACGTCGTCGTCGGTTACGATCGCCCCCCCCTCGCCGGTGGTAATGTGTTTGATCGGATGAAAGCTGAACACGGTGGCATCGGCTATTTTCCCAATTGTGCGATTGCCGTACTCGGCGCCCAGTGCGTGGCATGAATCGCTAATAAGATAAAGGTTGTGCTTGTCAGCCAGGTCCCTGAGGGCTTGGTAGTCACATGGCTGCCCGGCATAATCAACGGAGATGATCGCTTTGGTACGAGGGGTGATATGTTTTTCGATACAGGCGGTATCGATCAGGAGGGTATCCGGTTCAACATCGACAATAATCGGTTTTGCCCCCAAGGCAATGGCACCATTGGCGGTAGCGGCAAAGGTGATGGCAGGCACGATAACCTCATCGCCGGGTTTAATACCGACCGCATAGGCGGCGCAGTGAAGGGCTGATGTTCCACTCGAAACCGCAATCGCATAATTGACCCCCGAATACTGTGCAATGGCACCTTCGAATTCACTAATCTTTGGCCCTGTGGTCAGCCAGTCGGATTTGAGCACTGAGACGACCGCATCGATATCCGACTGATCGATCTGGTGGCGACCATAGGGGATCAAGGGAAGGCCTTCTCTTCGGCGATCGTCGCCATCAGTTCCTGCTCGGAAAGCCAATGGGTGTTTTTGTTGCTGCTATAGCGGAACCCGTCGTCGACAAGTTTGCCATTTTTCAGGCGGTCTGAGATCCATCGGGAGCTAAACGGAGGCGGTTTTATGACAAAGTAGTTTTCGAATTCGATGGCTTGCCGCGCATCCTCTTCGGTGAGCAACACTTCATGCAGTTTTTCCCCCGGGCGGATGCCGACAATATCATGCTCACAGTTGGGTGCGATCGCCTTGACCAAATCGACAACCCGCATGCTCGGTATCTTCGGGACAAAAATCTCTCCCCCTTGCATTTGATTAATGCACATAAGTACAAATTCAACCGCCTGCGCCACTGAAATCCAAAAACGGGTCATGCGGACATCCGTAATGGGCACTTTTCCGTTGTAGCGTTCACCAAGCAGCAGCGGAACGATGCTGCCTCGACTGCCGATGACATTACCGTAACGAACCACGGAGAATCGTGTATCTCCGGGGCCGGTATAAACGCCGGCAGATACGAAAAGCTTGTCCGCGCACAATTTTGTTGCTCCATACAAATTGGCGGGACTTACCGCCTTGTCGCTGCTCAAACCGATCACTTTTTTAACGCCGCAATCGATGGCGGCATCGATAATGTTCGATGCGCCTAAAATATTGGTTTTAATTACTTCCAGCGGGTTGTACTCGGCAGTGGGAACCTGTTTCAGCGCCGCCGCATGGATCACAATATCCACGCCCCGAAATGCTCGGTACAATCGTTCCCTATCCCTCACATCACCAATAAAATAGCGTATGGGGCCACCGGGAGTATCCGGTAACACGGCTCTCATTTCCTGTTGTTTAACTTCATCCCGGCTGAAAATAATGATCCGTCTCGGTTGGAACGTTTTTAAAACAATTTGAGCAAATTTTCGTCCAAACGAGCCGGTCCCTCCAGTAATCATGATGTTTGCATCGTCGAGCGTAGTAGCGCTAATGGTCATGATCGCTCCGGCTTTGAAAAATAGGCATAGCTCCACCTGGTCAGTTACATCCAAAAAACGGATAACCGGTTGATATGATATTTATTCAAAAAATTCAACCTGTTTTCTACGGACTGCCGCTCCGCCGGCTGCTGCCGGTTGATACATTCGGACCTTCCCACGTCGATCGTAGCGGTATCGGCCCCAACGCGGTCATAAAGTGGTTAGTGGGTTGCGGTGTTCACTGGGCGGGTTTGAGGTGGGTTTTAGAAGGTTTTTGAAAATCCGCTATACTCGTTGGCCGCCGGATCCATGGAGACACCATAATTGTCCTCGCCTTCAAATTTAAAAACAATATGGGAAGGATCGATGGTACCGTCTGCGGTCTCATTTTGACGAATCGTGAAACCGAGGGTGGCCGTCATTGCGTCTCGGTCGTAAAGCACATAATCGGGAAAGCTGCCGAGTGAAACTTCCGTCTCCGGGATCGTATCCCCGAAATTGTAAGTTTTGGCGATATTGGCACTCGAAGCCATGGAAATCGACCAGTTGAATCGGTTCTCCACCGAAGCCGGATCCATAGCCTTGGTAAAGAGGAACTCCATGGTCATGGCCTTTTCCGCACCAGCATTTTCAAGGTAAGCATCGATGACTGACACCGGATACCCCTTGGGAGCGCTGTATGGAAACGAGCTGGTGGCGAAAGCAAAGGCAATTTTCGGCGGCTCTTTTTCATCTACGTAATATTTGAGGGTCAGGGCCAGGTCCTCATCCATCCCTTCCAAATCTTCCTCCACCGCTCTGGCATTTTCGATTTCGCCCATGTCGGCATAGGCGTACCCGATTTCCGCCAGGGCGTCGTAAAAATTCGGTGCCAATTTCAAGGCTTTTTCAAAATGCGCGATGGCGTCATCATAATCTTCGGTCCGGGCATACATCTTTCCGAGGCCGTAGTCACCCGCATAGCTCTCGGGTTCGAGCCGCCGAACTTCCCGGAACTGGTATTCGGCCTCACCGTAATTGTCGACCCTAATAAGCGCCTCACCGTATGAGTAACGATTGATCGAGCTGGGATTCACCTGTACGGCGGCCCGGTATTGCTCTACCGCCTCATCATAACGTTCCTCGGCATAGTACAGTTGGCCGAGTGAACTCCTCAAATCATCATTGTCCGGCGTTCGTTCGATGGCATTTTTGTAGGTATCAAACGCCTTTTCGGTCTCTTCCAGGCTCAGGTATGTCTGAACCAGGTATTTGGTTGTGTCGGTATTGTAGGGTGAATTGGGTGAAATACTGATGGCCGCCTCAAAGGATTTAGCGGCTTCTTCGAATTTTTTATGCTGATAGTGATCGATACCGGTCTGTAAAAATTGATTGGAGAGGCTTTCCATACCGTTTTGCTGTTGCAACAACGCGCCATACAGGGCCGAAGCGGCAGTGTCTTCAAGCCCGGTTGAACCCGAATCATAATAGTATGCATTGTTCAGTGCTGCCGATGTTAACCAGTCCATAGCCATTCGTCCGTGTTCGTGGTATTCTGAGGTCATTATCGGCAGGTTTCGGTCTGACTTTAGCGGATATATTCAGGTAAGGCCGGTTTAGCAAATCGCGCTATTGCCCATGGCTTATCAACACCGGGATAAAGGAATTAAGATGCCCAAACTCACGCCCGCCAACATGAACCTGTTCAAACGCATCGTCGAGGACCTGCGCCTGCTGGTGCTGATGATCCGCGATTACGGCAGGGGGCGCTATCGCAACATCTCCCCGGTTTCCGGCATCATTTTTGTCCTCGCGGTAGCCTACCTGTTGATTCCCACAGATCTGATCAGCGATTTTATCCCCGGCCTGGGGCAGCTGGACGACATGGCATTCCTCCTGGCCAGTCTCTATTTCCTGGAGAAGGATCTTTACCGCTATCGGGATTGGAAGGACGATGAGAAGGCCCCGGACGAACGAACCGGTGATCGCGAAAATCACTCACAATAACGGCCTTTCTCACCCGGGACCGACGATGATGATCATGATTTACTCTATTTTCTCAATGGCTTCGTCTGCCGCCGATTGCACTTCATCATCGTAAGCGCCTGTGACCACGGTCCTCAAAAAAGGCAACGCAGCTTTATTTCCCGACTCCCCCAGCACATGCAGCAGATCCCCTTTAACCATGTCGTCCACGTCGGCAAAAACCGCCACCAGTGGTTCATGGACCAAAGCGGCCAGCCCCAAATCAATTTCAACCAGGCTTTCGAAAACCACCATGGCACCCAACCGCACGGACCAACGTGGATGGATCAGCAGTTCGATAAAGGCAGGAAACATCTTTTGGCATTCGGCCATCATCCCGGCCACCCCCTCGGCGTTTCCGTCCTCGATCATCCCCTTGAGAGCCTCGGCGCCCAAGTCGGCCGGATCCCTGTCCAGCATCAGGGTAACCAGTTCACCAGCATCCAAGGACCCGGTCCAGCGGAACTGATCGTCCAAAATGACCGTGGGCGCGGCGCTGATGCGATCGTTTTGGGCGGCCTCAAGAAACAACTCCCCGTCGATGACCGTCACCCGTACCTGGTCACTGCAGGCGGCAAGGCCCAGCAGGATGGATACGGCGGTCGGGCAGAAGGGACAGTGGGGCGTAATGTAGACCTTGACCAGGGCCGGTGCCCGCAGCTGCGACAACCGCTGCCGTACATTCGGCGCAATCTGATCCGCAAAGGCGTCGCCGTCACCCAGAACATCCAGAAACAGGGCCAGTTCCCGATCCAGGGGCAGGGCCTGATAGGCCACATGGCGGCCGACAAACAGGGTGGGCAGGGAAACCGACGCATCACCATCTTTTTTCAGCCGGACGTTGGGAGCCAGTTCGGTCACCAATTCGGCGAAGGCTTTAAATGGTTCATCCATCGAATGGCCGGTGGTCGTATAGCGTATGGTTCTGTCGCCGTCAACCTCCCTACCCCATTGCCGGATCTGCTCTTTTTCTTTATCGACAATTTCAATCATTATTTTAAATAGTTACCAAAGTTGAATTTATCCGCCAGCAAACGCCGGGTGGCGGGATTCACCGTCAAGCGGGACAACTCATCTTCCGTTATCCAGCGGGCATCGGCGGCGTCATCGCCGGCTCGGGGCACGCCGCTTACATAGTCGGCAGTCAGGTCCACGATCACGAAATGGTACGCTACCACACCGCGGTCATCTTGTTCGATGAGATCAAAGACGAAAATCGGTTCTTGGGCCCGGATCACCACACCGGTTTCTTCCAAAATCTCCCGTTCGGCCGCCGCCCGAAGCGTCTCTCCCAGATGGACACTGCCGCCGGGGATGGCCCATATCCCCTCAGCCGGTGAATTGCCACGCTGAACCAGAAGCACGGCATCACCCTTGAAGACCACTGCTCCCACTGCAAGCCGAGGCGCGTCAGGATATTTTCGGGATGTTTCGGTTTGCTTCGCCATGATCGTTGGTATCACTATTTGCCGACCGCTTCAATTTCAAATTGAGTCGTCGGTCCATATGATAGCATTGACGCACCCTGGAATTTCTGATAGCTGCAACAGCGTCCATCAAACAAACGGCGATATTTAGGATCAGACCCCATATGGATATGCTGCTGAAAGAAAAACATCGCGCCATCCGCCAGTCGGTACGGCGGTTCTGCGATCGGGAATTTCGTCCGATTGCCGCGCAAATCGACCAGGAAGCCCGCTTCCCCTGGGAAGTGGTCGAAAAAATGGGCGCGTTGGGTTATTTCGGTATCCAGGTGCCAAAACCGTTGGGCGGTGCCGGCCTAGATACCATCAGTTATGCCATCATCATCGAAGAGATCTCCCGGGTCAGTGCCGCCATCGGCCTGTGTGTCACCGTCCACAACAGCGTGGCCGTTTACCCCATCATGGCCTTCGGCAGCCGGGCGCAGATCGAACGCTGGGTAACGCCCCTGGCCCGGGGGGAAAAAATCGGCGCCTTCTGCCTAACCGAACCCAATGCCGGCTCCGACGCGGGCGGAATCGAAGCCACCGCCCTGGCCGATGGCGACGATTACGTGGTTAACGCCAACAAGGCCTTTGTGACCAACGGTGGCATCGCCGATATCTGCCTGATTTTCTGCCGGACCGATCCGTCCGCCGGACGGCGGGGCATCAGTGTGGTGGTGGCCGAGCGCGGGGCACCCGGTTTCGTGGTGGGCGACCTGGAGGACCTGTGCGGCATGCGGGCCAACCCGGTCTGTTCCATCCGGCTTTACGACTGCCGGGTGCCCGAAACAAACCTGTTGGCCCGGGAGGGCATGGGGCTGAAAATCGGCCTGGCCGCACTGGATGCCGGCCGCATGGGCATTGCCGCCCAGGCCGTGGGGATTGCTCAGGGGGCCCTGGAGGAAGCCGTGCGCTACGCCCGACAGCGACAGCAGTTCGGGGTTGCCATCCAAAAACACCAGGCGATCCAGACCATGATTGCCGACATGGCCACCCAGGTAGATGCCGCCCGGCTGTTGGTCTATCGGGCCGCGGCCCTGAAAGACAAAAACCTGCCATTCACCAAGGCATCGGCCATGGCCAAACTGTTCGCCTCTGAAGCGGCAACCCGGGTAACGGATCTGGCCGTCCAGATCCACGGTGGCTACGGATACAGCAAGGCATACCCCGTGGAACGCTACTACCGTGACGCACGGGTCACCCGCATTTATGAAGGCACCTCGGAAATCCATCGCATGGTCATTGCCAAAAGCGTATTGGACGGCGCCTGACTGCATAACCAAGATGGACGCATGGAAAAAAAGAGCTTTGGGCGGCTCATCCACAATAAAATACCAAATGAATGACGCGAACGCTTATTCCGGAACGAAGCTTCGCCATTGGCGGCAGGTTTAAAGGAGCATCCCCTTGCATATCATCGTTTGCATCAAATCCGTGGTTACCGACGCGCCCCGGGGAAAAATCATCCGCACGGCAGACAAATGCGCCCTCAACCCCTTTGACCGGCCGGCACTTGAAGTGGCCCTCCGATTAAAGGGGAAGCACGGCGGTTCGGTAACCGTTCTCTCCATGGGGCCACCCACCGCTGCTGCAACCCTGCGGGAAGCACTGGCGCTGGGCGCGGATCGGGCCGTGCTGCTATGTGATCCGGCCCTGGCCGGCGCGGACACCCTGGCCACATCGACCACCCTGTGTGCCGGGGTACGATACCTGGCGCCTTTCGACCTGTTGCTGTTCGGAACGCGCACCTCGGACAGCGACACCGGCCAGGTCGGTCCCCAGACCGCCGTTCTGCTGGATATCTCCATGGTGAGCGGCGTCGTCAAGATTGATGGGCCCTTTGAATGTCTCCACGTGGAACGTGAGGTGGACGGATTCCTTGAAGTCTATGAAGTGGTCCCCCCCACGGCACTCACCATCCACCCGACAGCTGCCGCCCCACGGGATCCGGCGCTGGGGAGCATCGCCGTTGCATTCGATGAAATGCCCGTGGAAACCATTGGCATCGGGCAATTGGGTCTCGATCCCAAGCAGGTTGGCGATGCAGGCTCCCCCACCCGGGTGCTTTCCATGAAACCGGTACAAAGGAACCGCATCTGCCGATGGATCGAAGGGACACCGGTGGCACAGGCCGATGCTCTGATCCGGCAACTGGTGGATAAGGGTCTGATCGGATGAACGTATCCAACAGGACAAACCCGCTGATGACCACGATTTATTAACAGCGCCTGTCCGCAAACGGGATTTTGTTTCCGGACAGGCACCCAATTGAGGAACGCACAAGCCATCACCATGACCAAGGCAATTAAAAACGAAATCTGGGTATTCGGTGATCTTCGCAGCCGCTCCCTGTTGGACTTGAGTTTCAAGGTGTTGATCAAGGCCGCAGGCCTGGCCGTGAAAACAGGGGACCGGGTCGTCATGTTCGTGCTGACACCGGCAAAAACCAATCTGTTGACCACTTCGGAAGACGAGGCCTGCGCAATCCAAGGGACCGTGGAAGATGAAGCCTTCGCCTGGGGCGCGGACGTGGTGTATCGTTTTGAAAACAAAGGATTCTCAAGGCCGACCGCCCATCTTTTTTCCGACGCCCTGACGCCGGTATTCAGGGAAAAATTCCCCCGGCTGGTACTGTTCCCCCTCACCGATTTCGGCCGTGACCTGGCCGCCCGAACGGCGGCAGTCGCACGGGCCGGGCTGATGGCGGACTGCGTCGACCTCCAACCGGATGAAACGGGGAACGTCGTGGGCCTCTGTCCAGCCTGGGGGGGGGAAATCATGTCCGAAATCACCTACGCATCCGGCCACGGAACCGGTTATGCCACCGTTAACCCCCACGGTGCAACCGATCAAAAGGATCCGAATCGAAAAGGCCGGGTCGAATGCGTGCGCCTGGCGGATATCGCTGAGGCAAAAGGAATCCGGCTGGTTTCCCACCGGCCGGCGCCCCTGACCGGCGATAATCTTGAGAGCGCCCGCACCGTGGTGGTGGGCGGCGCCGGTCTGGGCAGCATTGAAAATTTCGGACAGATACGGCAACTGGCTGCCGCCATGGCCGGTCAGGTAGCCACCACACGGCCGCCGGTACTCAACCACTGGGTGGCCGAGGATCGGCTCATTGGCCAGACAGGAAAAACGGTCCGTCCGAACCTGCTGATTACCGTGGGCACCTCGGGCGCCATCCAGTATACAGCCGGAATCATGGAATCCAGCACGATCGTCGCCATTAACCGGGATCCGGCCGCACCAATTTTTCGGCTGGCGGATATCGGGGTGGTGGCCGATGCGCCGACCTTTCTCCCGCTGCTGATCTCGCGGACCCGACAGGCGGTCATGCGCCGGTTGGCCGATGACGTGTGCGCCGACATGCCGGCGCCGATCAAAGGAAGCGGCTTCGCGGAGAAAATCAGGTCGCTGCGCAAGGCCCAGGGCTGGTCTCCGGAACACCTGGCAGAGGTCACCGGCCAGACACCGGAATTCATTGCCGGTGTCGAGTCCGGTGAGATCTCCCCGGCGGTGGCCTTTATCCTGCGCCTCGCCGGCGCTTACGGCGTGGATCCCGGCACCTTCCTGAAAGATGAAGAGAAAGAACGGATCCAGGATCAGCGGATCCAGGCCTACGTCAACCGCACACACAACTACTCCTATCAAACACTGACATCCGGCGCCGAACACGACCACCTGCGGGCCTTCATGGTGACCATCGAACCCCACCACGATCACAAGCCGGTGGCCTACAAGCATGAGGGAGAGGAGTTCATCTTCGTCATGGAAGGAAAATTGGAATTTACTTTGGGCAGCAAGGTGCACACCCTGAAAAAAGCGGAATCCATCCATTTCCACTCCAATACCCCCCACAAACTCAAAAGCCTGTCCACGGAGATGACGCGATGTCTGGTGATTCTGTATACGATATAGCGGATTGAGGGATTCGATGCAGCGCGTGTGATGGTGGAAGCGGAGAAAAAACACTGCGTGGCACGTTTCGTCATTTCCGATCAGACGACCGGCGAGGCCCGGGTGAAAAGGAGAAAAGCCGATGGACGGTCAATTCCCGGTGTCGGTTCACGGGGGCCACAGCGGCCAGTTCTGCGGCCATGCCAAAGACACCCTCGAAGCGATTGTTCGCACTTACATCGATCAGGGATATCCCTGGGTGGGCATCACCGAGCACATGCCACCGGTATCGGACCCCTTCGTCTATCCCGAAGAGAAAAATGAGGGACTGGACGCCCGCGCCCTCAAGAAACGCTTTGCCGACTACATGAGCGCCTGTCGCCGCCTGCAAGCCAAATATGCAGGCCAAATCCGGATCTATGTCGGTTTCGAGACGGAAGCCTACCGCGGCAGCCACGACTATGCCAAGGAGTTGATAGAGACCTTTTCACCCGACTATGTGGTGGGTTCCGTTCACCACGTCAAAGACATCCCCTTCGACTACAACCAACGCCGCTACGACGAAGCCGCGGATTGCTGCGGCGGACTGGACGGGTTGTATGCAACCTATTTCGACCAGCAGTATGAAATGATTCGGGCATTGACGCCACGGGTGGTGGGCCACCTGGATATCGTTCGCATATTTGATTCCGATTACCACTCTCGCTTGGTCAAACCGGTCATCTGGGAGAAAATCGTCCGTAATCTTAGACTGGTCAAACGATTGGACCTGATCCTTGATTTCAATCTGCGCCCTCTGTCAAGGGGTGCTGACGAGCCTTACCCGTCAGCACCCATCTTGAAAGCGGCCTGCGAAATGGGCATTGACATCGTTCCGGGCGATGATTCCCATGGGGTGGCCGACATCGGCGCCCACATGCTCCGCGCAATCAAATTGCTGCGGGCGGCCGGCTTGAGCACGGTCTGGCGAAAACCCGTCGATGATCCGCGATAGGGCGTACATTTTCCGCCGCACCTCCGATTCAAGCACTGTTATCGCGACCGATGGATGTCCGGTTGACCAAAAAGAGGCAAACCGGTATAGGGGCATCATGCAAACCGTCGCTGCCCCCGAGGCCCCCCGATCCCAGTTGCCGCACCGGCGATTCAATGTGCCGGGTGTCATCGCCGTTTCCACGGCCCATTTCATCCACGACGTCTATTCCAGCTTTCTGGCACCGCTGTTACCGCTGCTCATCGAGAAGCTCTCAATGACGCTGACTCAGGCCGGCCTGCTCTCCACGGTGATGCAGCTGCCCGCCTTGATCAACCCGTGGATCGGATCCCTGGCGGACCGCATCAGCGTACGCTGGTTTCTCGTTCTGGCGCCGGCGCTGACCGCCGTCCCCATGAGCCTGATCGGCCTGGCACCCACCTACGGCATGTTGCTGATTTTAATGATGTTTGCCGGAATCAGTGTATCTGTCTTTCATGTGCCGGCACCGGTGGTGGTGGCTCGCATGTCCGGTGAACGAAAAGGGCTGGGCATGTCATTTTTCATGGTCGGCGGGGAGGCGGCCCGCGCGGTGGGGCCGATGATAGCGGTGGGTATCGTTGCCCTGATGGGGATGGACGGATTCTACCCGGTGATGGTCGTGAGTTTCGTTTGCTCCGCCCTGCTTTTCGTGGCCACCCGGGACCTTCCGCTAACCCGAACCGCAGCCGCACCGATTCCGCTGGTACAGACCTGGCGTAGCATGCGCCATATCCTGATACCCATTACGGGTATTCTGGTGGCCAGGGGCTTCATGCACGGCTGTATGTCTGCATTCCTGCCCACCTTTATCGCCATGAACACGGGGAACCTGTGGCTGGCGGGTGCGGGTCTGACCATTTTTGAAACCGCCGGTGTCGCCGGCGTCATGGTGGCCGGTACCCTGAGTGATCGATTCGGCCGCCGACGCATGCTGACCCTGTCGCTTCTGGGCGCACCGATATCCCTGCTGACCTTCGTCTGGATGGATGGCTGGGCGGCCTATGCCCTGCTGTTGCTCACCGGTTTCACCCTTTTGTCAACCACACCGGTGATGCTGGCCCTGGTACAGGAAAACGCCCAGAAGAGCCCCTCTGCAGCCAATGGGCTTTTTATGATGATCTCCTTTCTATCCAGATCGGCTGTCGTCGTCATCATCGGGGTGACCGGGGACCTGATCGGGCTGAAAGCCGCCTTTGTCATCTTTTCCCTGGTCGGATTTATCGGCCTGCCCTTTGTCAGCCGCTTGCCCGCCGACAGCAAGTAGATACGCACGTCACCGATGCCCAACGAAAATCCGCAAAATATCAAAGTCAATGGACAGGCGACCCCGCCGAATTTACGATTTTCACACCCACTCAGGGTGGACAGACCGACAAAACCGGGCAGGAGACACCCCGGATCACCCGGTCGGTGGTAGATCCCAGGAGCATGGTTTGCACCAGGGAGTGGCCCCGCACACCAAGCAAAATGAGATCAACCCGGTGGGCCTCGGCGTAGCTTTTCAATTCCTGAAACGGCTTTCCGGCCTCGCAGGCGATCTCGACCCGGCACCAGTTGTGGGCATCTGCCGGCACCAGGGTCTCCAGGCGCTCTCGGCAACCGGTGGTCAGGTCGGTAATCGCTTCTGTTTTCGTGGGTTCCTTCAGCATGGCGTCACGATAGGCGAAAGGCTCCACCACGTGCACCAAATGGATGACGGCTTCGAACTCCTGGGCCAGGCTGAACCCGTATTCCAACGCCCGCCCGGAGTCTTTTGAAAAATCACATCCCACCATAATCTGCTTGAAGCCAAACCCTTTGAACTGTTTTTTCGCCATCCCCGGTTGATCGGGGGGCGTAACCACCATCAACGGACAGGCAATGGTTCGCAGCAATCGCTCCGTGACCGAACCGAGAAACAGTCGCTTGATTCCCGTGCGTCCATGGGTGGATACGATGGTCAAATCCGCCTGCTTTTCCACGGTCAGTCGGCACAAGGTGCTGGATACCGGTCCGGTTTCCACCACGGGCGACCAATTCAATGCGCTGCCTGCCACCAATGCCTTGATCTGATCCAAGGCAGCGGTCTTCATCTCTTCGATCTGGTCCTCCTGGTAAATAAAGGCCGCCCCATGCATGGTGACCAGAGGCAAATCGATAACATGGCAGATATAAAGCATCGATCCAAACTCCTTGGCCATGCCGATGGCTTGAATGACGGCCAAATTGGAAAAATCGGAAAGGTCGGTGGCGCAGAGGATACGCTGAAAATCGATTTTCATGGTTTATCTCCTTGTTTTTTTTCCAAAGAACAAAAGCGTTAACCGACTTTATCCCCTTCTGCAATGGCGGGCGGCACTGTTTATACAATATCCGTGGCCGATAATGCTGTCAAAGCAATTCCCATACCGTGACCATGGTAATCCCATGCAACGTGGTCCGGCTTTCCTATTGATTCTTGCGTTATATCCATGAAGCGGTTATGTATACTTGCTTATGGCAATTGGATGAAAACAAGACCATCAATCTTACCATTTTCGAGGCCACCTCAGGGTCATTTTTGAAAATTGGCAAACACGCCTGATATGGATAGACAGCCCCTTATCGCCGTCGTCGGGATGGACGGTATCTTCCCCGGCGCCTTAGACCTGGATACATTCTGGCATAACATCGTTTCCGGAATCAATCAGTCGGCACCGGTACCGGAAAACCGCTGGATCGCGCCTCCCGTGGATCGACTCAGCACCACCTTGACACCGGATCGTCCTTACTCCCGACACGCCTGCCTGGTCGATGATTTCAACTTCGATCCGGATGCCTTCTCTCTGGATCCGGGATTGACTCGTCGTCTGGACCCAGTCCATCAACTGACGCTGACCGCCGGCAAACGGGCCATCAATGGATGCATCACCGATCAGGTTGCACACGAGCGCGTCGACACCATTCTGGCAGCCATTGCCCTGCCCACGGACGGCGCCTCCACCTTTTCCCGGCAAACCCTCGGAAAAGCCATCGAAGCGTGCCTGTTTCCCCGTGACGTTACGTCCTCCCCGGCGTTGACGAAAGCCGAGGCGATGGCCAGTCGGGTGGACGGGTTGCCGGCGGCGCTCCTGGCAACGGAAATGGGGTTCGGCGGCGACAGCTTCACCCTGGATGCGGCCTGCGCCTCGTCCATCTATGCGGTAAAACTGGCATGTGATGCACTGGTGGCCAACCGGGCGGATATGGTCGTCACCGGCGGTGTGTCACGCCCCGAATGCCTCTATACCCAAACCGGATTCAGCCAGCTCCAGGCCTTGTCACCCTCGGGCCGCTGTGCCCCCTTTGACATAGAGGCAGACGGGCTTGTCGTGGGCGAAGGCGTGGGGATTCTGGTACTGAAACGTCTGGCCGATGCCCTCGATCACGGCGACACCATTCACGGTGTGATTCATGGCATCGGGTTGGCCAACGACATGCGCGGCAACCTGTTGGCTCCGGAAAGCCGGGGCCAGGTACGGGCCATGCAACTGGCCTACCGGTCGGCTGGCTGGCAACCATCGGACGTGGACCATATCGAATGTCATGGCACCGGTACCCGTGCCGGTGACACCACGGAAATCGAAAGCCTGGTTCAACTCTGGAAAGGCGTATCCGCAGACGTGGGTGTTTGTGCCATCGGTTCCGTGAAATCCATGATCGGCCACCTGCTGACCGCCGCCGGCGCGGCCGGCATGATCAAAACCCTGCTGGCCATGCGTCACCAGACCCTGCCGCCCGCCATCAATTTCGAACAGGCTCCGCCAAACAGCCCGCTTGCGGGCAGTCCATTTACGGTACAAACCCGGGCAACACCCTGGAACGTCCGTGCCCCCGATCGGCCACGGCGGGCGGCGGTCAGCGCCTTCGGCTTCGGCGGCATCAACGCCCATATCCTCTTCCAAGAATGGCCACGACCTTCACCCAGCGACCGATCCATCGATTCCGGTCCGTTAGTCGTCCATGAACGACTCGAAAACGGTCCTCCGGCCCCGGTGGCCATCGTTGGCATGAATGTGACCTTGGGATCTCTGAGTCATTTGCACGCATTTGAAAAAGCGATCTTCCAAAAACACAGCGCCATCGCCGATCGCCCGCCCGGCCGATGGAAAGGGGCCGACGCGGCGCTCATCGATGCATTGGACGGTAAAAGCCCCGAGGGGGCTTATATCGATAGCCTTTCTGTGGGCATCGGCGAATTTCAGATTCCACCCAACGAAATCAACGCCATCTTGCCTCAGCAGCTGCTGGCCCTCAAGGTGGGCGCCGGTGCCCTGACTGACGCCGGCCTCGCCCTGCGCGAGTCCCGGGAGCGCATGGGGGTGGTGGTCGGCATCGGATTCGATTTCGAGGCCACCAATTTTCACCTGCGCTGGCAGCTTCATCCGGCGGTGGAACGCTGGAACCGAACGCATGGCCTGAACCTGAACAAGACGGCCTTGGAACATTGGCTGGAAAGCCTGCGGGATCAATGCGGCCCGCCCTTGACCCCACCGCGGGTGATGGGCGCCTTGGGAGGGATTGTGGCCAGTCGCATGGCCCGGGAATTTCGCTTCGGCGGCCCCGGTTTCGTTGTCTCCGCCGATGCCGCCTCAGGAATCAAGGCGCTTCAGGCAGCCATGGACCTGCTACAACAGAATGCGGCCGATGCCATGCTGGTGGGTGCGGTGGACCTGGCCGGCGAAGGACGTTGCGTGGTGCGCACAAACCGGTTGATGCCCCTTTCTCGGACCAACATGATCCGCCCTTTCGATGCATCGGCCGACGGCACCCTTCCCGGCGATGGGGCCGTGGCCCTGGTGCTCAAGCGCCTGGACCAGGCCCGGTCCGACGGCGACCGGATCTATGCCGTCATCCGCAGCATCGGCAGTGCCGGCGGGGACGATCCGGCCAGCTGCCGTGTCGGTGAATCGACCTACGGCCGCTCATTGTCCCGATGCTTCAACCAAACCGATGTCTCGGCAGGTTCGGTGTCCTATGTAGAGGCTCACGGCGCCGGTGTGCCCGACCTTGATCGCATGGAGCTTCGCGGTCTTGTCGACTTTTTTTCCGAATACGGTCAGGATGATCCGTCAAGGGCCATCACCCTGGGATCAACCAAGCCCGTCAGCGGGTATACGGGCGCGGCCGACGGACTGGCATCCCTGGCCAAAACCGCTTTGTGCCTGCATCATCATATTCTGCCGCCGCTTGTCGGCTACCGACAGCCGCCCAATCCATCCGACAGGATAGATCCGTTTCACATGCCGAAGCGGGCACAGCCCTGGTACCGAAACCGGGAAGATGGTCCCCGAACGGCCTGCTGCGCGTCGATCACCATGGACGGCACCTGCAGCCATGTGCTGCTCCAAGACGATGAAGACAACACGCCTCGGATCGAAGTCTCCTATCCGACTCCGGCCATCAACGTACCTACCGGCCTGTTCGTGGTCACCGGAGAGGCGCGGGTGCAGCTGATCGAAGGCCTCTCCAAGCTGGAAGCCGTTTTATCCCGCACCCACGGTCAGGTGTCGGTTGAGTCGACTGCGGCCCAATGGATGCAAGCCTTCCCGCCCTGCCCCGACCATCGCCTGGCCGTGGCCTTGATCCTGAAAACAGCCATTGACCCCGGTACGATTCTAAACGAAGCCCGACAGGCCATCGAATCCGGCGGATCCGATCCGCATTCCCGACAGGTTTTTTTCCGCAGCCACCCCATGGGTGCCGATGCCCGCATCGCCATGGTTTACCCGGGCTCGGGCAATCACTATTTGGGCATGGGGCGTGACCTGGCCCTGCGATTTCCCGGTATCGTCGACACGATGGACCGGGACACCCGGCAATTGAGGACCCAATTTCGGCCCTGGCACCTGATGCCCTGGCGGCAGTCGTGGCATCCGGGATGGGAGGCGAATGCTGTTTCACGACTCAATGCCGATCCGCTGGACATGATTTTCGGGCAGGTGGTCTTCGGTGATCTGATGACCCGGGTCCTCAAGCATGCGGCCATTCGCGCGGATGCCGTCATCGGCTACAGCCTGGGCGAATCGGCGGCCCTGTTTGCCCACGGGGTATGGTCCGACCGGGGCGAGATGCTGGCGCGAATGCAGGATACCGACCTGTTTACCAACCAACTTTCCGGCCCTTGCCTGGCCCTTCGCCGGGCTTGGCGGATACCCGAAGATGAGCCTGTATCCTGGCAGGTGGCGGTGGTCAACCGACCGGCTGAACCGGTACGCAACGCCCTTGCAAAGATCGGCCGGGTACGGCTGCTCATCGTCAATTCACCCAACGAATGCGTCATCGGCGGGCTGGCGCCGGCGGTGGCGCAGGCCATCACGGCCATGGGCTGTCAGGCGGTGTATCTGGATGGCGTGGTCACTGTTCACTGCGATGCGGCCCGCCCCGTGGCCGACGCCTACCGACGACTGCATCTGTTTCCGACCACCACCAAACCGGGTCTGGATGTGTACAGTTGCGGCTGGGCGAAGCCCTATGCGGTCACCGCGGATAAAATTGCTGATTCTATTGAAAAACAAGCAGTTGATGGCTTTGACTTCACGCAAACCATTAAGCGTGCCGCCGCCGATGGGATCCGTGTCTTCATCGAGGCCGGTCCCCGGGCAACGTGCACCCGCATGATCGATCGGATCTTGAACGATCAGCCTCACCTGGCCGTCGCCGCCAGTCACGGAAACGAGGATGAGATCCTCTCGCTGTTGCGCTGCCTGGCCCGATTGGCCGCCGAGCGGGTACCCGTGGATTTGGGCGCCCTATATGCGGGGATGGAATCCACCGATGGATCGGTGCCGCTCAACGGGCACCCGACGGTTTCGGTTGCCGTGGGCGGTCACACGATCTGCCCCAGGCTACCGGCGCAACCCCTGCTGAAGGCACCACGCCACGCGCCGGAAACGCCCGAAGCGCTACCGGTTGCGCCGGCAGTGAATCAAGCAACGGCAGGACGGAAAGGCTCCGAAGAAGGTGGTGAACCACCCCCAGGCCCCTGGCCGCAATTGCTGGATGCGGTCCAACAGAACATGGAAACCACGGCCGGCGCCCACCAGCAGTTCCTCGACCTATCCAAAGACCTGACCGAAACCTTTGCCGAGGCATTCGACCTGCAAAACCAGTTGCTGGCAATGGGTGCCCGTGTGAAGGGTGAACCCTCGCCGGAACAATCTCCGCCCCCCCCCGCCGCCTCGATGGCGACGCCGTCTCGTCCGGTGGCCTTTGACCGAAAGATGTGCATGGCCTTCGCCATCGGCCGTGTAGGCCGGGTGCTGGGGCCGGCCTTCGACGTGGTGGACACCTATCGGGTGCGGGTACGCCTGCCCGACGAACCGTTGATGCTTGTGGATCGCATTGTCTCCGTACAAGGGCAGATGTGCTCCATGGGATCTGGCCGGGTGGTCACCGAGCACGATGTCCTGCCCGGTGCCTGGTACCTGGATGGCGACCGCGCCCCGGTTTTCATCAGTGTGGAAGCCGGTCAGGCAGACCTGTTCTTGAGTGCTTACCTGGGCATCGATCACCAGGTGAAAGGGGAACGGGCCTATCGCCTGCTGGACGCGGTGGTGGTCTTCCACCGGGGATTGCCCCGACCCGGTGAGACCATTCGCTACGAGATCACCA